>Ga0137431_1000336_pt1 | contig 18511 bp, 17 predicted proteins | sample EasRivERMZT800_2_FD_104646 | JGI IMG/M metagenome (GOLD analysis project Ga0137431, IMG submission 104646) | Soil microbial communities from meander-bound floodplain in the East River, Colorado, USA - East River MetaG ERMZT800_2 | ecosystem: Environmental > Terrestrial > Soil > Floodplain ... | reverse complement strand
GATGCTGGTTACCGAAAACAGTTCAGAGAAATTTCCAGAACCGAATTCATAAGCCCTGAGCAGATTTTGAAAGCGCTGGCACAATTTACAGGTACCCTGACATCTGCCAATTCAAAATACGACCGGTATAAAAAAGGAGCCGCAAGTTTTAGCCAACAGGAAGAAAGTGGGTATCAATTATTCCTTACCCATTGCAATAGCTGCCATCCTGAGCCGTTGTTCACTGACTACAGTCTGCGCAATAACGGGTTGCCCGTTGACAATTTTTTAAATGATTACGGGAGAATGATGGTGACACAGGATCCGTCTGACTCATTGAAGTTTAAAGTTCCTACGCTACGTAATGTATATATCTCTTCCAATTACATGCATGACGGCCGGTTCAATACCCTGGCACAATGCATTAATCACTACCGAACGGGAATACAACAAAGCGCCACTCTTGATCCGTTGCTTACCAATGATATTCAGCTTACCGATAATGAGGCAAACAACCTTGCCCTTTTCCTTCGCACATTAACTGATTCAACTTTTTTACAAGATGACCGTTATAGCAAACCTTAATCAGGGCATTATTGAGTTACTTTCCTCTTTCCTTTCATTTCGTCCAAAAGTCTTTTCTGATTTTCTATTTCCTTTTGTTGAAAGGCCTGGTCTTTAATAATTTTTTCCAGCTGTACGTGGAGTTCCCTTATCTTGTTTTCCAGGATTAGCGAGTCATTCTGCAAAGTCCTGAATTTTTTCTCTGATTTTGCCACCCCTTCTTCCTGGCCTTTTATCTGCATTTCCAATTGAGAACTTTCAACATCAGGACTAAGATTTGTTAAAAACGATTTTGCTTTTTCTACTTCGGCTTCATTGAATATAGTTGTGGCATTTACCCCGTCTTTAATAATCACCATATAGATTACCGAGCCAATTTTGTCTTTCTTATTTCTCGGCTCTACTTTAAAAGCATAGTCCATGCTCTTCTCATTAATCTCGGTAACAAATGCATTTTTATGAACCATAAATCCTTTGTCTTTGTTGAATAGGTTGAGCAGGCCTTTGTCCTTTTCTTCTTTTGCCCGGTACCCCAGCTGATCCATTCGTTGCGCCAGCGCATTTTCCACTACTTCTGCAGAATAGGCATACTCCATTTTAAAAGCACTATGCTTTTGCTTATTATACTCAATTGTTTCCTGGGAGACCTGCGAAAATGTTGTCAAAGAAATTAAAGAAACAAGCAGTGCGAAAAGAAAAACCCGGTTCATGTGTTTGATTGATTTTTTTACCAAATTGATCCCGACACAGGCAGCCTCTATCGCTGATGGCACCGATTGCCTATTTGTCGAATCCGATTATTGTTCATTTCATATTATTTTATTTACAAAGATAAAAGAAAGCCAAAATGCGTTTCTGGTTAGTTAGGAATGCTTTTAGGGGCCTTCATTTCGTTTTTGCACCACCATCACCTTCGTTTACATTTGCTACCAAACTTCCCGTTATATTGAGCGGCATTAAAAAACTGGCAGGACAAACGTTATGGTATGGGGTTCCCACCATTGTGCGGCGTTTTCTGGGTTACATCATGAATTTGTCCTTGCCGCTGATCTTTGCTCAACCGGCCACAACCGCCGACCTTACACAGGTATATGCCATTATTCCTTTTTTAAATATACTGTTCACCTATGGAATAGAGACAACTTATTTCCGCTTTTCCCTTGAGGTTGACCAAAAAAAATTATACAATACCCTGTCCGTTTCGCTCATTGGATCTACGATTTTTTTTACGGGGATATTATTGACTTTTAAAGACAGCCTGGCACAATGGGCCAAACTTGATGAGCACCCGGAATATATCACCTGGATGGCAGCTATTATTTTTTTTGACAGCATCAGTACCCTGGCTTTTGCAAGGTTGAGACAGGAAAACAGGCCACGGCGTTACGCCTTTGCCACAGTAGCGGGAATCCTGTTAAATATCCTGGTTGTCGTTTTATTCCTTGCCATCATTCCCAAATATGTAGAAAAGAACCCTCATACCTTCTTAGGTACGTTTTACAATAAAGATATCGGTATCGGCTATTACCTTATCGGCAACCTTGCGGGCAGCATTCTCACTTTTATTCTGCTTCGAAAGGAGTTTTCACAAATCAGGCTGGCATTTGATCCAGAACTTTGGAAAAAGGTAATGGGCTACGCATACCCGCTGATAATAGTGGGAATGGGCGGAATGGTCAATGACATGCTTAGCCGGCTTATTTATCAGCACGTAGTCGATCTGCCGGAAGCAAAAGCGAAACATGAACTGGGCATCTTCGGAAATATATACCGGCTTGCTGTTCTGATTACCATTTTGATACAGGCGTTTAGAATGGCAGCTGAACCGTTTTTCTTTAGCCAGAGCAAGGAAGAGAATGCTCCGAAGACTTATGCAAGGGTAATGAAGTTTTTTGTGATTGCCTGCTGTTTTATGTTTCTTTTGATCAGCTTGTACATTGATGTATTTAGTTGGTTTTTCCAGGCTATTAACAAACCCGCATGGATAGAAGGGTTGCACATAGTTCCCCTCCTGGCATTGGGCAATATCTTTCTGGGCGTTTATTATAATCTCAGCATCTGGTATAAGCTGACCAATAAGAATATGTCCGGGGCTGCCATTACTATTGGTGGCGCAATTATTACCATTGTATTAAACATCTGGCTTATACCCAGGTACCATTACCTCGGTGCTGCTATTGCCACTTTTTGCTGTTATTTGTTTATGATGATCACCAGCTACCTGCTCGGTCAAAAACATTTTCCGGTACCTTATGCACGCAAAAAATTAATTGCTTACATCGTTATGGTAGTTATGATGTATGTGACACACCGTGGCTTGATATGGGCCTGGGACAACCGATGGTTCAACCTTTTTTCCGCCACTTTACTGCTATTATTGTTTGGGTTGTGGGTAGTAAAAGTTGAAAAAAAAGAATTGGAGCAGATCCCGTTTATAGGAAGGCTTATTGTAAAAATCTAATGCTATCGCAGGAAGATATAAAAAAGCAGTTGGGCAAATATGCTGCTGATCTTGTTCCCGGAAACGCTATCATTGGTTTGGGAAGCGGTTCAACAATATATTGGCTCATCGAGGGGCTGGCAAATCGAATGCAACAAGGACTTTCCTTAAAAGTTGTGCCCACCTCCACTCAAACAAAAAGTTTAGCAGAAAAAGCAGGAATTACCACGGTTGATTTGAACGATATAGATGTATTACCGCTCACTATTGATGGAGCCGATGAAATAGACGGGCAATTTCAGTTGATAAAAGGTGGGGGTGGAGCATTGCTCCGGGAGAAAATGGTGGCTTCGGCATCAGAACAACTGATCATCATTGCAGATGATAGTAAATGTGTGCCACAATTAGGTCGATTTCCGCTTCCTGTGGAAGTAATTCCCTCGGGTTGGAAACAGGTGCAAAAAAAAATATTGGCACTGGGATGCAAAAAGGTAGCGTTGCGAAAAGAACATACCCAGGCGTTTATTACCGACAATGGGCAGCATATACTTGATTGTTATTTCGAAAAAATAGATGATGCGGGCGCATTAAACATTTCATTACACCTTATTCCGGGAGTAGTGGAGACCGGGCTTTTTATTAATATGACGCATGCAACTGTTATTGGATATGCCGATGGGACCATTGAAATGAAAGTGAAATGATCATGTGAACAACTGCAAGCTTAGCGGGACACAGCGTCAATCGATGTCTGTTTTTTGATTCAAAGCTGCATATTAACTTTCAACCCAAAGAACATGCAACTGCATTCTAATACAACTTCACAAAGGGATTATTCATTTTTTCAAAACCAATCGTAGTCATAGGTCCATGTCCCGAATATACCCTGGTATCATCAGGCAGGGTGAATAACTGAATCTGAATACTGTTTATTAAAGTAGCGTAATCACCGCCCGGAAGATCGGTTCTGCCGATGCTACCATTAAACAGAACATCCCCTCCTATTACAAAACCTCCTGCTTCATGGTAAAAACAGACACTTCCCGGCGAATGACCCGGCGTGAACCGTATTTCTAATTCATCGTCTCCGACCTTAATCGTTTCACCCTCTTTTATCATTATCAGAGGGCCTTCATAGTTATCAAAAGGAAGTTGCCAGATTTTGCCGGCAATAGGCGCCGCTTCCAGCACTATTTTTTCTTTTTCGTGAATATGAAGTGTTAAATTCCAGGATTCGTGAACAAATTTATTACCGAAAACATGGTCGAGGTGACAATGCGTATTCAGTAGCAACACAGGCCTGAGCACTGATTTTTCTATGTACTCTTTTAATGAAGCCCTTTCCTGTTCAAAATAACAACCCGGGTCTATAATGCAGCACTGCCTGTTTTCGTTATAGAGGATGTAGGTATTTTCCTGAACAGGGTTAAATGTAAATGCCTTAATCGATAACATGGTTGGATTTTCGTACTTTTAAAAATGGGCCCGAATCCGGTAAATTTGTCACTGGAATGAAGGCTGAACGAAGATAGTTCAGAAACCAACTTTGAAGCAAAGGCAACACCCCATGAAAAAACAACGTTTTAACAGAATACGTAATCGTAAAGATGCTATGGTGAAAATATTATGCCTGGTTGCCTGCCTCGTCATTTTCGCAGGGATAGAATCCAAAGCACAGGTGAGTACGGTGGAGTTTGGCAAAAATCGTGTTCAATACCAGAAATTTCAATGGAAATATTATCAAACAGAGAATTTCAATACTTATTTCAGCCAGGATGGTCTCGGACTGGGTAAATATGTTGCCCAAATCGCCGAAACAGAATTACCCGGTCTTGAAGAATTCGTTGAATATGGATTACAGCGCCGGATAAATATTGTTGCCTACAACAATTTTGACGAAATGCAACAATCCAATATCGGGCTGGGAATAGACTGGCAGAATACAGGCGGTATGACCAAACTGGTCAATAACAAAATGCTTATCTATTTTGACGGCAATCATGCGAATCTTCGCCGCCAGGTACGACAGGGAATTGCCAGGGTATTAGTGGAGAATGTGCTCTTTGGAGACGACCTCGGCGAGTTTGCGGCCAACCAGGCATTACTTGACCTGCCCAAATGGCTCACTGACGGGTATGTCCAGTATGCAGCTGAAAACTGGTCACCCGTCTTGGATGATGACCTTCGTTCGGTAATGCTTTCCGCGCAGTACAATAATTTTTACCAATTCGCATTTGACAAACCGGATCTCGCGGGTCATTCTTTCTGGAAATACATTGCCGACAAATATGGCAAAACTAAAGTCACGTATTTATTATATCTCAGTCGCATTTATCGTAATCTTAATAATGCTTCTGAAAAAGTAACAAAGAAAAAATTTAAGGAAGTGTTGAGGGATTTTATGCTGGAAGTCCCTCAGCAGTATTACAAGGACATCCGTGGCCGCCGCAATGCACCCAAAGGACAATTAGGCGTTAGCGAAGTGATCGGGAAAAAAGATTTTGTCCGATTTAATGCGAATCCTAATCCAAGAAGTTTCACTTATGCGGTTGTGGAATTTAAACAGGGAAAATATCGCGTGGTGCTGGTAGAAAATTTTGTAACACGTAAAGTCCTTTTAAAATTTGGCACCCGCTCCAAAGGTGATGAAATAAATCCCAACTATCCCATATTGGCCTGGGATGGAAAAGGAACCCGGCTGGCCGTATTGTATAGCCGTGAAGGCAAATTGAAATTATTTGTGTATGATGTCGTGAATCGCATAAAGACCGTGAAACAGGATTTGCCAATGTTTGACCAGGTGCAGGATTTGAAGTTTATGCTGGATGCCAATACGCTGCTCTTAAGCGCAGTCAGGAGTGGCCAGACGGATATCTTCGTCTATAAGATGGATTCGCAGACCTTCGACCAGATCACCAATGATGTATATGACGATCTTGACCCGGCATTTGTGGCCTTTCCTAATAAAACGGGTATCATTTATTCGAGTAACCGCCCTTCGGCCGATGCGGCAACCAGTGAAGATTCGCTGCCGGCAAAACGTTTTAATATTTTTTTAGTTGACAACTGGAATAAATCTGAATTCAAACAAATATCACAACTCACAGCGCTAAAACATGGCAATGCGAGGTTTCCTTCTCAGTATAATACTTCCCATTTTACTTTCATTAGTGATGAAAATGGTATCAACAACCGTTATGCCGGTTTCTTCCGTACAGAAAGGGCCGGTTTGGATACCTTAGTTTTTATCGGGGATGAAGTGTTGCGAAATCCCCCGTTGAAGGAAGTAGATAGTTTGCTGGCCGAATGGAATAAAACCGATATCGATTCTGTCGGATATTTTTCGGTTACCAATGACTCTTCGTATGTGTTTCCGCTTACCAATTATCAAAGTAGCATGCTGGAAACAAGGACAGCGGGGGATCAGCAACAGGTAAGCGAGGTAGTTAAGCTTGGCGATGTAAAACTATTATATCGTTTAAAAGTAGATGAAAATGCGTTGCGACGCCGTAATGTTAATGCGCGGCCCACAGAGTATATGAAGCAGGTAATAGATGAAGACAAACGAAACAAGGGCAGGCTGTCGCCGCAGCAGGAGGGAATCGACCAGGATAGCAGCAAGCAAAATAATGTCTTTCAGAGCGAATTTGGAGACGAGAAAAATGACAGCAGTCAATTGGGAAAAGTAGTGGAGGCCACCCAGACCACTGAAACCCCCATTCTGCGTAAGGCCAAACTTTGGGAATACAGGCCAAGGAAATTCTTTGGTGATTACGCCGTTATAGGTTTCAACAATTCGGTATTATCTGTTAATAAGTATCAACCCTTTACCGGGGGCGGGCCCATTTATTTATCAAACGGCGGTGATTTTAATGGAATGATTCGTCTCGGAACATCTGACTTAATGGAGGATGTGAAATTCACCGGCGGCATTAGGATTGCTCCTAATCTAAGAGACAATGATGTACTTTTCTCCATACAGAATTTGCGTAAGCGCTGGGACTGGGGATTTATATATTTCCGAAGTAGCCTCGAAGGGATTGCTACCCTACGTGACCCGGATACTGGCGGTTTGGTTCAGGGTCCGGGCAAACTATTTTCAAGCTATTACCTCCTCCAGGCCAGGTATCCTCTTGACAGGGTAAGAAGTTTCAGAGTTCTCATTGGTCCAAGGTTTGACCGAACGGTCCTGAGCTCTACCAACCAGGTAACCATAAAAGTGCCCGATACAACCGCTGCTTACAATCAGGTTACCCTGGAATATGTTTATGATAACACAACCGCTCCCGCCAGCAATATCTGGCACGGGCTGCGTTACAAAATATTTGGCGACTGGTTTACGCAAATGACAAAGTCAGATGAAGAGGGCCGGTACCTATTTAACGTGGGTTTTGATGCCCGCCACTACCTGCCACTTTACCGAAACCTGATCTGGGCCGTTCGTGCCGCCGGTGATTTCTCCTTTGGCGATCAGAAAATAGTATACTATTTAGGTGGAGTGGAAAACTGGTTTGGTCCCAAATTTAATAATGCCGATCCCGCCATTGAACAACGATATACTTATCAGGCGCTGGCTCTTAACCTAAGGGGATTTCCACAGAATGCCGCTCATGGCAATAATGCAATGGTGCTCAATAGTGAAATAAGGGTTCCGATATTTTCTACCTTCTTCAACAAGCCAATCAACAATGCATTCATCCGTAATTTTCAATTGGTGCAGTTTTTTGACGTTGGTACCGCGTGGGCAGGCAGCGTTAAAAATATCCGGCGGCCACAGAGTATTTACGTCGGTGACCAGGGTAATCCATTTACGGTTCGCATAAAAGCAGGTGGCATAGGACCGTTCGCCGGCGGCTATGGCTTTGGAGCACGCAGCACTATCCTGGGTTATTTCCTTCGTGCCGATGTGGCCTGGGAAATGAATGGCATATTTAAAGGAAAACCAACCTGGTATTTTGCAATGGGATTTGACTTTTGATCCGGGATTTGCAATTGTATTACTTAAGATGCACAGATAAAAAGTTCCCCGCCGTGGCGGGGATTTTTTTGCCAGCAAATGATACGGATGCAATAGACCACCTTCGTTAAGCCGCTATCATTTCCTTTTTCTTTAAAAATGATTTTCTGCTTTTGATGGCCTGTTCGGCTTCAAAAAATATTAGTAATGTTTCAAAAAAGTATTTACCAAAATAATACCCGCCTCGTTTTAATACCCGCCTGTGATACCACCAAACAATCAATGCGGTACCCGTCATAAGAAAAAGTTGAAGGTTCCTGATTAAAAAATTAGTGAGCCGGGATTGACGGTTATGAAATAGTTTCAGCACATCGCACTGGAACCGTATATGCTCTTTTTCATCGCTGAGTATCTGAAGACAGATTCTTTTTAATAAAACGGACTTTGTTGCATTGTGCAATGCCCTGTAATATACTTTAGCAATAATTTCCGCTATCAATAATATGTTTACCGTGTTTTGAATACCCCCCGTTTTTCTCAGCCACCGAAAGACGCGGTCTACCCAATGCCCTTTAATCAGCGGTATCTGAAATTTATTCATAAAAGAGGCGAGCACTCCTGCATGCTTCTGTTCTTCCCTGATAAATAATTTGATGCAATCCAGGTATTCCGGATCCGCCATTTCTTTTGCAAAAGCAAATAAGTTCCTGCCTTCAGAACTTTCACCTTTTTGAAACTGTTGAACGGAAGAGGATATTATTGCTCTTTCCTCCACGGATAACCAGTCATGATCTTCAAAATTTATATCAGCAAAATGATTTTGATTTCGCAGGAAATATTCTCTCCATTCTTTGAATTCCATAGTATGTATTATTTATTATTACCGCTGTATTTTTTTTGAAAAGTGCATGATAACTGCCAGTGTGAGGAACAGACCTACACTGCCAAGAAGCAGTGAATAATCCTGCAACTGAAGAATCGTGAAAATATAGGAATACATCAATGCCAGAATGACGGCTAAAAGGCTGGTAAGTTTTGAAGATTGCAAAATTCCCCTCACAAACCAGGCAATCAGTCCAACGGTGGCAATGGATGCGATAACATAAGCAGTATTGAAACCGGTATACTCTGAAAACGATAACAGCAGGGTATAGAATAAGATCAACGCAAGACCGATCAACGCATATTGAAAAGGGTGCACAGATTTTTTGTTCACCGTTTCTATGATAAAGAAAGCAGCGAACGTAAGGAGTATGCAAAGCACGGCATACTTCACCGAACGCATTGTTTTTTGATAGCCGTTGACTGGTATAAATAAGTCAGCCCCAAATGAAGCAGACTGAAGATCACATCTCGTCTCTTTCCATGCCTGAGGGAAATTCCTGGAATGTGCCAGGCTTCTCCAGGTAGCAACAAAACCTGTGTCGCTGATACGATGATCAGGTAATTGTCCACCGGTAAAGCTTGGATCAGGCCAGGTGGAAGACAGCTTCACTGATGTAACCTTTCCAACCGGCGTAAACAACAATTGCTCTGACCCATTGATCTTGATAGTGGAAGAAAAACGAATGGGCCGGTCAGCAGCTGCCGCCACAGGGGCAGTAAATCCCTCTTTCATAACGCCATTGTCTACTAACGAAGGATTCAGCTTTACAACAGAATCGTTCCATTGCAATTTGATCTCTTCCTTCAAACCTTTCCCATCTGCTAATGACAAACATACATAAGCTTCATTCCACAAAATCTTTGCAGGATCAATTTTTAACTGCTCTAGTGGAACAGAGGCAAACTCTCCGCTGAACTTAACCTCAGCAGAATACAACATTATCTGGTAGATACCCCGGTGCCGTTCTTCAGGTTCTACGGTTGAACCGACGTCCAATTTGTCGGGAAGTATATACGACAACTTTTTCAAAACAAGGGGCTGACCCTTGTCGCCAACAGCATTTTCCGTGTAGGGCAGTACCAACACCGGGCCTGTAATATTTTGCCGGTTAGCCCATTTACTACTTACCTCATTAAATGCTTCCTTCTGTCTTGCTTCCCTTTCATTGACGACATTCTGTACAAACCATGCCGGTATCAATAAGAGCAACACCAATCCGCCAATCAAAAACCCTTTGATGAGCAATTTACTTCTCTGCCAAATGTTGACTGCAACTGTTTCCATTCTAATGTGATTTTTATTTTTGATTAATTGTCTGAAAATTTTCGCCAAGTTTTTTTACGGTGATGTAGAGCACAGTCATAAAAAGCGCATAAACCATTATCATTCCCCATTCCATCTTGTTCCTAACCGGGTGCAGTAAAATCTCAAGCATTTCATTGAAAAGTGAAAAGGGCTGCATGATAATATCCCAGCTGTTGAAACGGAGGTAGCGGCCGATATAAATACCGAATGCATTTAACCACATTACTACAAAAACGATTAAAAAAGAAAAACCACGGCCGGAGACCACTTCAAGGATTAATTCCGTTTTTCGTACAGACATAAGCCCAAGCAGCAAACCATTCCATGCAAAAGAAAATATCATTAACAAGTCGAACCACTTGGGAGCTGAATGAAAATTATCAAGATGAAAAAGATCGGTAAGTATGTAAAAAGAATTTGGAATGAATAATAACCACAGGATCATAAAACCCACCAGGATCATTTTGTTATTAGTTGTCCTGGAATGAGCCCATAGCCATTCCGTGATTGCATAGGGTAAAAATGCAAGAAACAGGTTCCACAAAAGGAATATATATGTCAGGTGACCGGTGATAAAAACCCTTGCGGCCAATAAAAAACAGCTGAATCCGCAGGAAATGATCAGCCATTGCTGCATGGTCAACATGCCGGGACCGTTTCTTTTCAAAAGAAATTTCAGGAGCATTTTCAAAAAAGTTTAGGTATAAAAATGATAGCCCCAGTAATGAGGGCTGTAACAGCCGACAGTAATACGCCTCCCGCTGCCAGATCCTTAATTATTTTAATATCGGGATTCTTCTGGCCGGAAATAAAATCCATGATTCTTTCTACTACCGTATTAAATAATTCTGCGACCCATACAAAGCCTGTCACTATTATTAGAGCAATGATCTCAGCTAGTGACACCCTGCAATAAATAGCCAACATGAATACGGCGAATGTGGATGCCAGATGAATCCAGGCATTTGTTTCCTGCCGAAAAAATGAAAAGAGTCCTTCGCATGCAAACCCAAGGCTGCTGGCGCGTGATTTAAGAGAAAAATTAATTTGTTTCATTCTAGTCTGAAGTTTTTTCAGCTATCCATTTCCACCAGAAAATGGTACAACTGGCATACACAAATATTTCATACAGGTCATCGCTTATAGAATGACCATCTCTGAATACCGCCATACATACCGCCATCATAAAACCGATAGCGGCAAGGGTTATGATCACTCCCATAAAAATGAACGGGGATATAATGCCATCCCGTTTTATTAAACCAGGTTTGTTTCATAATAGATCAGTTTCAAAACAGTTACAATTTTCCCCAAACAGGTAAATAAATAAGATAGCAAGAAGACTAATGCTAAAGCCGGCAACCAGCAACGGAAGCCATTTTTTTCTGACCGTAATTTGAAAAAGAAAATGATTTTGCGTGTACTGGACCCTTAGACCCAACAATTGAAAAATAGTGAGCATGAATGCCAATAACGGTCCAAAAAGTATCAGCAGGTTAATATTCCACCCCGGGGCTTCTTTTATTCCCCAACGTTCCAATAATGGTGCTATAGCATCAAAAGGGCCATCGACACCGAACTCATATTTTAGTATTGCAATAGCAAAAAAATAAGCCGTGGGTAATGCCAGTAACAAGGAGATTATTGTTATCCCGTTTTGTTTTGTAATGTGTTTCATATAAAAGTGGTTTTAGCAATTATTTTTTCTGCTTGCAGGATTTTGCTCCTGCAAATGCTGAGTGGTATCAATCCAATCACACCAAAGGAGCAATCGATGAGCCTCCAACCCATTGGAATACTTCTGTAATGACCGGCAATAAATGCGAAAGGAACAATCAAGAGGCAGGCGACTATGCCGAAATCAATCACCCATTTATTTCGCACAGGATCTTTCAGGGGACCAATAAAAAGAATTGCCAGTACAAAGTGAGCAAAGGCCAGCCAGTCGTATCCATAAGCCAGGAAGGGATACCGGGTATTCATGTTTACAATGGCGATGTAAACTTTATCAATCCAGGCTCCTATAGGTGTTTGTGGAGAAAAACAGCGGGAAAGAAAAGACAGTTCATTTTCAAGGGGGATGGCGGTTAATCCGCTTAGAAAAAGCGCGATCATAAATAAAACGATCCAATGTCTTGTTTGTCTTATATTTTTATCCATTTTAAAAGTACTTTGTATTTCAAAGTATAAGCACAAAAAAAATTACCTCACTCCTTTGATCATATTTTCCAGTGCAGCGATGTGTTCAGAAAAGGCTTTTTCTCCATTTTTTGTTACAGAATAGGTGGTGTTGGTTTTTCTGCCAATAAACCCTTTGTGCACTTTGATATATCCATTTTCTTCCAGGCTTACCAAATGTGTGGCAAGATTTCCGTCCGTCACCTCCAACATCTGCTTAAGGTCATTAAAGCTCACTTCGTCGTTGACTGCAAGCACACTCATCACACCCAGCCTGATGCGGTTATCAAATATTTTATTTAGGCCTGTAATTGGATTCTTCATATCCTAGCCCTTAAAGGGGAGTTTATACATTCAAATTTTAATTTACTAATGACTTGTCAACCTACGTTTCTCCTTCCGCGGTCAGGGGGCGTTCATACTTCCACCACATTACGATACCATACACAATATGTAATATTCCAAAACCCACCGCCCAAAAGTATAAACCATAACCGATCCATTGCATATTGATAAGCCCGAGTATTATTTCACAATACCCCAGGTAACGAATATCAGTCAGGGTATACTTACTTGCATTTACAAGAGCCAGCCCATAAAACAGCAGGCAGCTTGGCGCCACAAAACGCCACTCATCATACTGCAACATACCAAGAATAAAGACACCTCCGGCTACCAGCGGAATTGTCATATTCCAAAACAAACGACGTGATGTAAGATTCCATAGTGAAAAACCCTGGCGGCTCGACTTTCTCCAGGTAAAATAAAAAGCAGAAAAAAAAGCCGCGGCAAAAACACCAGCAGACAAAACGATCAATTGCCATTTCAACGAGTTGAAGTCATTACTGGCAAAAAAACCCCGGTCAATGTATTCAGTATAATAATTCTTAAAAATAATATATCGGGCAATCGCAGCGCCTGTCAATGCAAAAACACCCGCTGCTACCCCACTTAATCCGCTAAGTGATATAAAACGGCTGGATCGTTCCATTAATCTGCGAATATCTTTTACTTCCTGCAGACGTTCGGTTGTTTGGTTTTGCTCACTCATAAAAAGTACTTTGAAATACAAAGTAAGTAATTCATTTTAGTATTTCCAAATACATATCACAAAATGATTGAATTTGTCCCAATTTAATGACCCTGAATGGCCACCGGTATGTAGCTTTGTTAACTCATGAGCCTTATAAAACGTTACAGAGGATTCCTGTTCTTTTTCGCAATAATCGTATTGATGAAACAAACGGCTGCCCAACAAAAGGTAATCAGTGGCACCGTAAAAGACTCGCATAGTGAGGAATTGGTACCCTTCGCCTCTGTTTTCTTTAAAAACACCTCTATTGGAAAATTGACGGATTCGGCGGGATTTTTTTCATTTCATTTAGGTCAATGGCCGGCGGACACGCTTATCATTACCTGCGTTGGGTACCAGCCCTTTTTGTTTGCGATAGACAAAACCAAGGATTCCATCCTGTTAAACATTCAGTTTGAGCGGGGAACCTTTAATGAAGGCGTAAAAGTAAAGACCAAAGTAAATAAAGGCTTGTTGCTCTGGCGAAAGATTGTGCAGAATAAATCGCGCAATGACCGCTATCGCTTTTCTAATTTTTCCTATGAACTGTATAATAAGCTGGAGCTCGATATTAAAAATATTAACGTCGGAAAGATCACCAAATTCAAACCGCTTCGGCCAGTTGGTGAACTGATAGCTGAAAACATTGACAGTTCGGAAGGCGTAACCTACTTACCCTCTTATCTTACCGAAACGATCTCCGATTATTATTATCAAAAAAAACCGTTGAAGCGCCGTGAAATTATTAAAGCTGCCAATACAAACGGAGTAAAAAATGAAAGCATCATCAAGTTCCTGGGGGGAATGGATCAAAATGTGAATATTTACAACAATTTTATTCCCGTTTTTAATAGAGAATTTGTAAGTCCTGCCAGTGACAACGGTGATTTGTATTATAACTACCGGGTAACAGATACGCAACAGGTGAGTGGAGGCCGATTTTATCACCTGGTATTTGTACCCCGCCGTAAAGGCACCAATACTTTTGAAGGCGATTGCTGGGTGCACGCCGGCTCTTTTGCCATTCAAAGAATGAACCTTCGCCTCGGAAAGGATGCTAATATAAATTTTGTAGAAACGCTTAGCATGATACAAGAATACAAGCTGCTTGATGATTCAACCTGGTTTCTATCAAAAGATAAGTTTGTGGCAGATCTGTCGCCTGTCGGAAAAGGCAGCCCCGGTTTTATTGGCCGAAAAACCACTACTTATAAAAACATCTTTGTCAATGACAGCTCTGTAGTAAACGAGTTAAATAAAAATAAACTGGTAGAAGAAATCATTACCCAGCCAGGTGCTTCCGAAAAAGATAAACAATACTGGAGTGAAACAAGGCATGAAGAGCTTACGAAAACAGAAGCCGGTATCATTAAAATGCTTGACACGCTGACAATGGACCCGAGTTTTCAACGCATGACACGTCAAATCAATTTCCTCACAACCGGTTATTTGAACACCGGAAATTTTCAAATTGGTCCCTGGTTTTATTGGGTAACGGCTAACACATGGGAGGGTCTCCGGCTTCGGTTTGATCTTGGCACCAACAAAAAATTTGACAAGAAATGGTGGTGGCACTGGTATCTTGCTTACGGTTTTAATGATAAAAAACTAAAAGGCAAGGCTGAGCTCTTTTACCTCCCAATGAAACATCCGCGTCGCTATTGGTATGCCTCCTATATCAATGACCTGGATCATGGACAAAATTATTATGGTGTGTTGTCCGCGGATAATTTGTTTGCATTGGCCATCCGCAAACAAAATGTGCCTATCAAATTCATTAAGCTGGAAGAAGCAAGGTTTGAATTTTTCAATGAACATCGTTCCGGGTTGTCTGAACTGCCCTCTATTGCATATAAGCGGTACACACCATTGCAAAACCTTCCGTCAAAAGATTCTTTCCCCACTGAAAATGGCGGTGAACCCCTTACTTCCTTCGAAATATCGCTGCGACTCCGGTTTGCTTATCTTGAAAGATTCCTGGAGAACCAATTTTTCCGCCTGAGTTTGGGAAGCCCCTACCCCATCGGTGAAATAACTATTACACAGGGTATTCCCGGCGTATTAAAAAGTAGTTATTCCTATACCAAACTATCCGGTAGCATATCAGACTTCATTAAAGTGCCACCGTTGGGAACTATCTCTTACATGGTATTTGCCGGCAAAACCTTTGGCACCGTACCTTATGTTTTCTTAAACATAGCGCCAGGCAATGAATTGTATTATTACAACAAAAATGCATTTAACATGATGAACCGTTACGAATTCATCCAGGATAAATATGCCGGTATCAATTTTGAGCACAATGTAGGAAACGGCTTGTTCCGCTTTATTCCCAAATTAAAATTCCGGCAGTTCTGGACGGTCAAAACTTTATGGGGAGGATTATCAGCTGCCAATAAAGAACTTAACTTCCAGGAAGGAAGTGCCTTTCAGTCATTGGATGGCGAAACCTATATGGAAATTGGAACGGGAGTTGACAACATCCTGCGTGTGCTGAGAGTGGATTTTATATGGCGGGTACTGCCATCGTCGGAGCTAAATGGAAACACAAAAAAGTTTGCTGTGTTTGGAAGCATCAGGGTTAACTTTTGAGCTTTCACATTTACAATCATTATCACCCATACAAAGATTTGCTTAACTTCCTGCTTATTAAATAGTATTTCATGCCATCTCATTATATGCTTGCCCTTGACCAGGGTACAACCAGCAGCCGAAGCATGCTTTTTGATCATCACGGAAATATATGTGGAGTTGCGCAAAAAGAATTCAAACAAATTTTTCCCCAACCGGGGTGGGTAGAGCATGATGCAGAAGAAATATGGAGTACCCAGTATGGTACCATGGCTGAGGCATTGGCTAAAGCCAATATTACAATGAAACAAATTGCCGGCATTGGAATTACCAACCAGCGTGAAACAACCGTTGTATGGGAAAGAAAGACCGGCAAGCCTGTTTATAACGCTATTGTTTGGCAGGATAGAAGGACAGCGGCTTATTGTGATGAGCTGAAAGCAGCCAATCATGCCAAAACCATTCAGGAGAAAACGGGATTAATTATCGATGCCTATTTTTCGGCCACCAAACTAAAATGGATACTAGACAATTTAAGCGATGCAAGAAAAAAAGCAGAAAATGGTGAACTGGCATTTGGCACGATAGATAGCTGGCTCACCTGGAAATTATCCGGTGGCGAATTGCATGTAACCGATGTTTCCAATGCGTCCCGGACAATGTTGCTCAATATTCATACCTGCCAGTGGGATGAAGATCTTCTGAAATTGTTTTCAATTCCTAAAAGTTTATTGCCGGAAGTAAAGCCTTCCAGCAAAATATATGGTGTAACGGGCAGTACGGTTCCAGATTCGCGTATTCCCATAGCGGGTATTGCCGGTGACCAGCAGGCTGCATTGTTTGGACAATTGTGCATCCAGCCCGGCATGGTTAAAAACACCTATGGTACGGGATGTTTTATGTTAATGAACACGGGAGAAAAAGCAATTTTATCGAAAAATAATTTATTAACTACGGTAGCCTGGAAGATTGATGACAAAGTGGAATATGCACTGGAAGGCAGTGTATTCATTGCCGGAGCTGTGGTGCAATGGTTAAGGGATGGATTAAAGATCATCCGCAATTCTGCAGAAGTGGAAAAGCTGGCACAGCAGGTCCAGCATACGGATGGAGTTTATTTAGTTCCGGCTTTTGCAGGTCTTGGCGCCCCTTATTGGAACCAATACGCAAAGGGAACTATTTTTGGATTGACAAGAGGGAGCAGCAATGCACATATAGCTAAAGCGGCACTTGACAGTATTGCCTATCAAACCTATGATGTATTAGAATCAATGGAAGCCGACTCAGGCATACAGATTAAGGAATTGAGGGTGGATGGAGGAGCAACAGTTAATAACCAGCTGATGCAATTTCAAAGTGATATACTAAACTGTAAAGTTGTTAGACCCACTGTTACAGAAACAACAGCATTGGGTGCGGCATACCTGGCTGGCCTGGCTGTGAGCTACTGGAAAAATATCGACGAAATACAACAACAATGGCAGATCGATAAATCATTTAAACCGGACATGAACGATGAAAAAAGAATGGAATTGGTAAAGGGTTGGCAAAGGGCAGTGAGGGCTAGTATTGAATGGGCTAATGACCTATTTTAATAATAGTGTCAGGCTGAGCTTGTCGAAGCCGGGTTAAAAAAAAGAAAATAGGAAGTGAAAACAGGTCATAACTATTTTGTTTATATTCTTGAATGCAGCGATAATTCATATCATACCGTAACCAACGGTTTTGAAAGGAGGTTATGGGAGCATGAAACAGGGTATAACGAAAGTTGTTATACTTTTAAAAGAAGGCCTGTTAAACTTAAGTACGATGAGCACTTTCATAATATCAAATATGCTGTTGACCGGGAAAAACAATTAAAAGGATGGTCGCGGAAGAAGAAGGAAGCGCTATTCAAAGGTGATTGGCTAGAAATAAAAAAATTATCCCAATCAAAAAACATCAAATGAATCACCCTTCGACAAGCAGCGTGACAATCGTTTTTAAATGAACCGCCAGCAAATGATACAGCAGTTAACTACCCAGCCAACCTGGGATGTTTGCATCATTGGTGGAGGCGCAACAGGGCTGGGTGCTGCACTGGATGCCGCCGCAAGAGGTTTTAAAACAATATTATTTGAGCAGCATGATTTTGCTAAAGGCACATCTTCCCGAAGTACCAAGCTGGTGCATGGCGGCGTTCGCTATTTGCAACAGGGAAATATAAAGCTGGTGATTGAGGCTTTGAAAGAAAGAGGCGTTCTGATGAAAAATGCTCCCCATCTGGTCCATAATCAAAAATTCATTGTTCCAAATTATAAGTGGTGGGAGGGGCCCTTTTATGGAATCGGTTTAAAGCTATACGATTGGATGGCTGGTAAACTGGGACTGGGTCCATCACAGTTTCTCACTAAAGAAGAAACCCTTAGCCTAGCTCCCACACTGGATCCGGACGGATTAAGAGGAGGTATCGTCTATCATGACGGGCAATTTGATGATGCAAGACTTGCCTTAAGTATTGCTCAAACGGCGGCAGACCATCAGGGCGTTGTATTGAATTATTTCAGCGTTACAGATTTT
>Ga0137431_1000333_pt1 | contig 18559 bp, 14 predicted proteins | sample EasRivERMZT800_2_FD_104646 | JGI IMG/M metagenome (GOLD analysis project Ga0137431, IMG submission 104646) | Soil microbial communities from meander-bound floodplain in the East River, Colorado, USA - East River MetaG ERMZT800_2 | ecosystem: Environmental > Terrestrial > Soil > Floodplain ... | reverse complement strand
TTACCTGTCCCAAAATGGTACGAGTATATTAATGACCCAACTCTCGCCGATGCCATCCTTGACAGACTGACAGCCAATGCACATCGAATCGAACTAAAAGGAGAATCGTTGAGAAGAAAAAAAATAAAACCGGTTTAGTAACCCTTCGTATTTTTAACCATCATAAAGCTCTTACAATTATTGCCTGCTTCGCAGGTGGGTCAACATCCCGGAATGGTGGGTCAACATGACCGGAATTTGTATTCAGGCGGATCATTAGCGTCTAACTGATTTTTTATTATTTGAAAAATTTCATCTCTAACTTTTTCATTAGGCTTCATTATAATGATGTTTTTCCTATTAACTGATGAAAGTCTAAATAAACCTCCGATTAAGCCTTTTCAGTTTCGGTAATTCATTATGGTACTCCAAACTAAAAATAAATAATAACTGTTTCAATATTAATGACCTTTCTGTGGATGACGCACAACGGCCAGAGCTTGGCGAAGTACGGGTAATAGAATTACGTCGCCCCTGGCTAACCGCTGCTGAGTAAAGATAAAAAGTTGATGATATATTCTACAGCTAAATTTTTAATGTCAAGCTGGATATGCAGATGCACAATGAACCGAACGATGAAACACGGCTTACGTCTGCCCGTATTTTGCCAAACTCCCTGTTGTATGTTCGCCCTTCGTCTTGGTAACTTGAATTGAATGTCTGTGTCTACCGTGGCAGGGTGTGTCCCGGAAGCGTTGGAACAAGGCAGGCTCTTACCGCAGCTTTGCTATGTGTTTTGGTTTTGTGAGGCTGCGGTATGTGCCTGACTTGGTGTGTCGGCCTGAGTCCATTATGAGCCGTTAATAAGCCCTTTGACCCCATTAAGTTTATGAAAATTCATTTTTATGCCCTTCGCAATATCTTTCGACTTCCTTAAGCCACGAATCGTACCAAAACCAAAGATTCCCTAACCACACACCAAAACCTTTAGATTCGTCCCTTGCATTAAGGTCTTTCCAAAGCATAGTATGTTGATGCATCCCAAATCTTTTGAAGCCTTTTGCTTGCATTTTATTGATAACTTCCTTTGCGTAATACTTGGGCTTTTCCTTATCTTTTATTAAAACATATTCCTTGTTCAATCCTTGCGCCTCAGGAGAATCAGCAGGAATGAATTCTATCACCCTATCAGCTTGCCCTTTTCTGTTTGCTGATTTTGGAATGTACAAGACTCTATAAGAATATTTGGGGTCATTATACTCTTTATCATCAACCGAATCATCAAAATCATTAATATATGATGCAATATTTTTGGGTAGTTCTGAAAACTCTTTAAGTTGTTTGGCATGGTCTTCCGAAATTGATGAGAACTGGAGTGAGAATGACAGATGCTTATCTATACCGTTTTCTTCGCCAAAAAGCTTCTTTACATACTGATTATAATTCAGACAACATGCCTGAAACCGTGCACTTAAAAAATCGTCAATTCGAGTTGTCATTTGATGCTCAATTTCATGTCGTAATCCAATCAAAAATCTCAAATTGGCAGCAGTGATTTTATCAATAGGGCAACCATCGTCATTCAAACACCTCTCCAATTCCCAAAATTTGTACGCTCCTCTTTTAGTTCTGTCAAACCTTTTTCTCTTTGCTTTCATTTCATAGTACCGATAATCGATATTCTTTTCTCGATAATAAGCAAGCATTAAATATGTCCATGCAATGTTTGAAAGAACAATGAAATTTTCAGATTTGAATACTACATGTGGGTTATTAAAGATTTGAACTGCTGAAAGCATGGCCTCTCTTGACTTTGTCAAGAGTTCGTTTTTAATTGACCACAATTTGCGTAACCTCTTAGCCATAAATAAGGCTTCGTCTTGATTGTATTACATTTTTTAGTTTTCGGGTATCAGTTTAAAAGATTATTTCCCGGATTATTGTTTAATATATTCAATAGCTGAAGCGGATTGTTCATCAGGGACGAATTTTTTTCAAGTTGAATAGTTTGCTCTATTGTAAGATTTCGTATCAAAAGTTGTGGCGTACCATTTACAGTTGCCTTAACTATTACCAATGAACCCATCACAGTTGCTACGTTAGGGACATCTTTAACTGAATTAAGAAATGCTGCCGCCGCTTCAAAATTATTTTTGTTTACTTCTGATTGAAGCTTATCAAGCTTGGCCAGTTCAATTGCTTTCTTTGTTTTTTCAAATAACTCTTTTGCCTCTTTACTTCTTAAAGGACTGGTGATTTTAAACCAAATATTGTTTATCCTCGAACCCTTTATTACTTCGGTCTCTTTGCTTACTTCAAATCCGTTTTCCCGCAACAAATGCTTTATTGCTGAAAACACTTTAAATGCAACTTCATCATTTTCCGTGTCAAGATAAATATGGCCATTAAAGCTTGTGAACGAATTATGCAATATCAAATCTAAATCGTTCGGGTTGAACGAAACTGCCCAACTCCATAGGCCAAATCCTCCATGCTCATTTACTGCCCTGCACCATTCATCTAAGTAAGACCGTTTGGTTTTGTTCTGTTCATCATCTTTTCCCTTGGTTTCAACAATAAGATTTTCTCCATTTGAAAGCTTAATTAGGAAATCAGGAAAGTATCGCCTTACTACACCTTGGTAGTTATAGAATACCACAAAATTCAAATGGTCATTCTTTACAAATGATTTTACTACGTTTGATTCATTCAACGTTTTTGCTTCAAGGAATTCCCATTTGCTGTCAACTACAACAAAGTTGATGTGTGTCTTGTCAAATGCTTCACAGGGTTTGCTTGTCCACCATGTTCTTATATCAGAAGTAGACCGAATGGGATTCTCTTTGTCAAATATCGGCGTTAATGCTTCCGAATTGACAGCCCTTATTTCATTCCAGATATGCTGAACTACTTTATTCATGTTTAGCATTATCAGAATTCTTTTTCTTGATTCATCCTGATTAAACAAAGGATTTTTAATAACGATTTTATCTGAATAGATGAATTTCTCAATGATGGTGATTAGCTGAATCAGGAATGTTTCTTTACTTCCCTTCCAGTCCGGTTTTTTCTCTGAATTGTAAATAGCCGAGGCAATTTTGAAAACTATAGTTTGCAATCGTAGTTTATCAGCTATTTCTTTGAGGTCAATTTCCGAAAGTGCAGAAGGATTGGGTTTTCCTGCAATAATTGCAGCCAATTCAGCTTCGGTTATCGAATTATACGGGTCGAGCCCAAGAGGCTTTACTTTGGAAATATCTAAAGTTAATTGCGGTTTATAAACATGGTCAATACGTAAGACATTGGGAAAACTGATTTCATGTTCCGCTTTTTCCCGTACAGGTTTGATTTCTGTTTTTGGTTTAGGTGGTGGTGGCGGTGGACCATCTTCTCCACCTTCGTGTGGTAAGAAGGTAAACGGAACTCCAAAAATGTTTACATATTCCGCTTCAAATAAGCCATCTTCTCCCACATCATAAGAAGTTCTGCGTAATCCACGGCCTACTACCTGTTCACACAACAACTGGCTGCTGAATGCCCGTAAACCCATGATATGAGTAACAGTCTTTGCATCCCATCCCTCACTCAGCATTCCAACCGAAATTACATTTTGTATTTGCTCACCCGGTTCGCCAATTTTTCCAACAGTATCAACAGTTCTTCTTAATAGTTCTGCTTGTTGCTTTTTTGTTAACCTTCTTTCTTTGGGTTCATCATCTGATTCTTCTTCTGTTTCTTCCACTTCTTCAATTTCTATTTCCTCCGTTTCCGCTTCGGCCTGGTTCAGTACTTTACTGTCAATCTGAAGTGTTCGGTCTGGATTACATAGCTCTCCTAATCCTGCAACGGAAAGAAGAAAACTATCGGTGTCGAATGAATACTTTATCCTTCCCGATGTATAAGTAGTATTAGCTACAGTTATCATTACAGGCGGCACTTTATAACCGGCCTTTTCCCATTCATCTTTTGTCGCTTTCCAATCCTTACCTAATAATACATAGGCATTACGAATCAGGTCAGGTAATGGGACGGTTTCATCGGCTTTTTGATTGATGTCATCTTTCACCATTTCATCCATATAAATATGGTAAAGCCTCGACCGCAAATCTTTTAAACCCGGATTTCCGTCATCACGGACTACAACTCTTGGTGTTTTAACTAGTCCGGCTTCTATTGCATCATTCAAACCGAAGTCAGAAACAATCCACGGAAACAATGCTTCTTCTGTCGCTTTCTTTCCACTCGGTGCAAATGGAGTAGCAGACAAATCAAAGCAACGAAGTATACCTCTCGTTCTATTTATTCTGTCTAAACCACCAACCCATACTGTGGCTTCCTCTTTTGCATCCTTCAATTCCTTTTTTGCTTTGAAATCAGGATTTACTCTCCATGCATGATGTGCTTCATCATTAATCACAACAATATTGGAAGCATTAGCCATATCGCCCAACACCTCTTTCACATAGGCTTCATCACTTTTTGCTCCTCGTTTATCAACTGATTTTTTCTTTGCAATCTTTTCATCGGTCTGCCACGCCAAAGCATGCCAGTTGATAATTTTTATTTTTCCTTGCCGCAAAGAGTCCATCAAACCCGATGGAACAATATTAAATTCCTCATAATAGCTTGCAACATCTGTTGGGTTCAATACAGAAAGCCTATTGCGAACCGTTAAGCCCGGAGCAATCACCAAAATATTTTTTGAGAATCTTGGGTCTTTGCTATTGGCAACTTTATTCAGGATATTCCACGCAATGAGCATACTCATCACAATGGTTTTTCCTGAGCCGGTCGCCATCTTGTTGCACCACCGGCTAAAGTCGCCACCATCACCGGGAATATCAATACCGGTTTTATCTGCTTCAGGTGCTTCGGTAAGCCATATCAATGTTTCAATCGCTTCCAACTGACAAAAGAAAAAACGTCTGTCTTTTCTTTCCTCCGGGTCTTGCCAGTGATGTAAAAGACGTTTAGTTATTCCAGTAACTCCTGGATAACCATCTTCCCGCCATTTTTTTATTCTTGGGCGAATGGTATTTACCAAATCTATTTCTATAAATACGCCGGGGTCATCAAATGCCTGCGCCTGCGGAGTAGCTACTACATAACCTGCAGGGCGGCGACCCTGTTGCAAAATAAATTCTCTTTTTTCTCTGAAATATTCCCAATAATGTTGCGGTTCAACATAAGGAGAATTAATAATCAGCTTGTCAATTTTTTTCATCAGTTCATTGATATCTTCCTTAATAATTTTCGTTTAAAGTCATCAGTTGCATCTAGAGAGGCAATCATTTCACCACCAGTATTAGACAACCTTGCAAGATCAGGTCTTGGAATGCTTTCCTGATCTGAAAATATTAATAGTGAATCAAAATTAGTAGTAACCCTGAGCAGGTGTTCGAGTACAATGGTCGTCAACCTGGCTTTGTCTTTATTGGGAATGCCAAAAAGATAAAGTGGAGAGTATTTCCCTTCTATGTAATAATCGATTGGGTAGTCTGCAGCATTGTCCATACCCGGAAAAACATAATCTGGATGAATTTTTTCATTAGGAATTATCCTATATAGTCCTTCTTTTAAATCTTCGTAAAATGTTGATTCAGCCCTTGCCCGATTTAAGAAAGTAAGGTCATTTATTTTTGTCAATGCCTGGCCAAGCTTGAAAATTGAAATTGCAATATTGTCAATCGTTGAATCAATAAAGAACTCTCCGTCTTGTTCATTAACAAATGTTTCAGCCAGAATTTGACTGAATAAGTTGCCTCGGGTACCTTGCCGTAACTTGTCTACATCGTTTTCATAACTAAGATGCATAAGAGTATGCCCCATGTCTGTCAGGCGGATAATGCCACCGGGCATTTCTTTAATGTAAAGTTGATATGGGTCGCCATCGGGAAAATAAAATGGTGTCTCAAGTCTCAGAAGTTTATCATTCTTAGGAACAACCCTTATTTCAGAACACATCAGGTTGCAAAGGTTTTTTTGAAGTTGCTCAATATTTAAGTTCATTATTCAAATAGTTTTGTTTGGTTTGTGATATCCGGTTCTGTTCTAATTCCCGAGATTTTACAATCAGTTACTAAGCAGTGTAATGCTCCTTTAAGGGAATTATAGCGATTCGTTTCTTGAGCAAAACCCTCCGCCTTCCGATTTGCTTTCACATATTTTTCTGAAGCTGTATGTATATGTGATTTGTACTCTAAAATATCTCCTTCTAACTGATTTTTGTGTTTATGTCCTGGCCCGTTATAACGTTTCAAGGTAAAAGATTCTCCATTTGGAGCGATCCAGCTAAGCCCACACGAGAAATCATCTTCCATTCCTTCCCGAAGGTTTTGTCTGGTGTATAATTCAAACTCCAAATCTTCATCGAGGGAATGAATTTTGTAATTGAATTGTTCATGTCCTTCTTTTGTTTTTGATCGGGTTCCAGGATTGCTTACCTTTTTTGGCAATTCTACCAATTCGGCAATCTTTTTGTCCGTAATAGATTCAAAAGCCATACCCTTTATACCTTTATTATTTTAAGAGATTCGATTCCCCTTGCATCAATAATTTTTACCGCTACATTTTTTCCGGGAGTGAAAGGCAACGATACTGTGCCGCCAAATGCTTCTATCTTCTCTTCATCAATTTCTGCTTTCAGGTTTTTGGCTAAAGTAGCCCACCCATCTTTTGCACCTGCCATCGGGAAGAACACCTGTGAAGGAAACAAACTCCGACCATCATAATCCACATCAAGCATCCACATGGCAATATCGCCTTTGCCGCCACTGTCCACCGTTCCGGTTTTCGGATTGTAATAGTCGAATCCATTTACTTCAACAGTGTACTTGCCTTTATTATCACCGCTTTTAATTTCTTTTATCCGGACATCAGGCTGACCAATCAACCAGAAACTTTCGTTGCTGCTTCGTTTCTTTTTCAAATCATCTGTCAGCAGGTCGGCATTCATTTGTGCTTCAAGCAAATTGATACCTGGCCAGTTAGTTTCTTCAATATCTTTTCTCGCTTCAGGGTCGAAGTGAAATGCACAAAACAAAATGATTTCTGGTTTTGGCTTTAAAGTTCTTGCTTCTTCCAAAGCCAGTTCCACCATGCGTTGTTCCAACGGCGCATGTTCAGGGCCAAAACAAACAACAACTCTCTTTGGATTGTTTTCTTTTGTTTCTGCCTCTGCCTGTAAAAAACGTGTACCACTAAGTGGCTCTACTCTTGTAAACTCAATCACCTTTCCCCCTTTAGCTCTTACACCGGCTTTTAATAATTCCTGTCTCCATTCATCCTGTCTTAATGTTTCTCCACTTCTTGAAACTGAATTATCGGCTTCAATTGCAATTGCTGATTCTATTTCATCAAAAGATTTTACAACAGGTGCAGGAACAGCCTCAACTGTGAAAGGGCCCGTTATTCTTTCTTTCTGAGAATTTTTAATTGGTGAATCATATAAGAAAACACTTTCCGGATTTTCATCATTCGCTATATTTTTTAAAGTTGTTTTTATAACTGGATTATACTTAAATCCACTACCAATGCCTTCATTAGGATAAGCTAACTCATAATAATCATACACAGCTGTTAACAGTCGTTGTTTTGTTAATGCAATTGATACTCTACTGGTGTCACAAGTTATCCATCTTCGTCCCCATTCTTCCGCAGTAATGGCAGTAGTGCCACCTCCACATGTAATATCAACAACTAAATCACCGGGATCAGATGTCATAAGTAAAGCTCGTTCTATAACTTTTGGATTTGTTTCAACCACATACTTTTTCTTTTCGCTATAACCTGCAGCAGTATCAGTCCAAGTATTTTCTAAATGTACATAAGGAAAATCCTTATGAAATTGTCTGAAATAAACACTAGTGCCTAAGCGAAATAATCTATTAGCCTTAATCAACTTTTTCATCCCTTCCTCATGAGTTCTCCAGCTTTTTTTACCGCAATGAAATTTTTCTCCTTCAAATTCGAAAGTATAATCACAGGTGACACCATAACCAGATGAATGTAAATCAGACCGTTTAAAAACTCTTTTTTGTCGTTCAGTATCGAGTTTTAGAATTTCTTCATGTGGAAGTTTTTCATATTTTCCATTTCCTAAATCAACAAATGAGAATTCAGGTTCATCCTCAATTTTTTGTTCGTTATATATAGGACGATATTTTGCTTTCAATTTGTCCTTGTTGTACCAAATCAGATAATCAAAACCATTTGCCATTCCGGCGTGTCCCAAAGGACTTTTACTTCTATAATTGATTAATGCATGAAAGTTGTCTGCACCAAAAACTTCATCAAGAAGTATTCTTACTCTATGAACATTTTCATCACTAATCTGTACAAATATGCTTCCGCTTTCATGCATTAATTCTTTTGCCAGTTTTAATCTGTCTCGTAGATATGTCAAATATGAATGAATACCTAACTCCCAAGTATCTCTAAATGCTTTTAACATTTCTGGTTCTGCGGTTAAATCTCCATCATTCCCGTCCTTAACATCTCTTTTATTTACAAATGGCTGAAAGTTACTACCATACTTAATTCCATACGGTGGGTCAAAATAAACCATCTGCACCTTGCCGCCCATTCCCTCTTTTTCCAAAAGACTGTTCATTACTAGCAAACTGTCGCCAGCAATAAGCCGGTTGCTCCAGTTATCTTTGTGTTTGTAAAATTCAATGGCCTCACGCAATGGTTTCTTCTGTTCTTCAAACAAACTCATTTGCTTGGGTGCATCTTCTTCTTTTCTAACTGTTTCAATAATGCGTCGGGGGTCTATTCGTTCATGCACATGCAGGCTCACAGTAGGCACTTCAAAACTGGTATGCTCTGCTTTGCCTGCCCATTGCAGTTGCGGGTCAAGGTGTGGGTCATACTGGTATTTCTTTTTTTTAAAGCCGCCATTATCGGTATGAACATCCACCAGTCCAACAGGTGGGTTGTTTAATCGTTGCTTGTCTTTGTGCTCGTACTGTTCAATCGGCTTCTTTGAATTAGCAGTCTTTTTCTTTTTGGCCATAAGGTTTAATGCTGTGATAAATAAGTTTTAAAGATAAAGAAAATCGAAGCTATGGTATTTATGTCTGGATGCTTGGTAGTGTCTTTCGTTGCTGATGCTTTTTGTCCTGCTGATGTTATAGGTGAAGTTGATAAGAATTCCGTCAGCCGGGGTGGGTGGGCAGTGCGTTGGCATTTTTAGCTCTTTGCAAGGTTGGCTTTGTGTCGGGGTTTTGTGTGCCTTGCAATGTGCTAAAAATAGCGTGGGGTCGGGTGGCAAAGTCATGTTAGTTTGAATTTAAGTAGGATGCTGTTTAGGGTGACATACAACGTGTGTATTTACGCTAATATACGCTACTTGCAATACCCAACAATTTTTTCAACTTATTCTTTTTGCGGCATTTAACAAAAAAATACGCTACTGTGTCGGGTAGCGCAAATACAATTGCAGGAGCATTAAATTATCTCAACGGTCTGATAGTTTCTCACCAACGGCACATATAGATGTAAGCCAGATTCAAACAAGAATTAAGGATTGAAAGTAGATCCGTTTTCACACAGCGGTGGAATGTCACCGCGAAACAAACTCATTTCTTTGCCATAGTTTTTTAGTTTTATCTGCTGCCCCATTCCCAAATTCCGTATTGCGTTTTTTGGTCAATGCGGTGTCCTGATTGTTTAAGTGACAGGATGATCTGGCCGCAATGATGGCTTTCATGTGAAATTAAGTAACCAAAAAAAGCGGAAGCGTGCGGCTTGAAACCTTTGATCTTGCCCGTTTCGAAACCACTTTCAAGCAGTTTTGTAATGGCAGAACCACTTTTTACGAGTTCGGTTGAAAGCAATTTTTTTGTGAGCTTATTGTCTTTTTCAATTTTTGCCTGCGTGGCAAATAAGTCAGGGGCTGCAGCCTTTAGCCACATTAATCGTACATTATGAATGTGTGCAAACTGCTCACCGACTGTTCTGCCCTTAGAGGCTGATATGTCCTGTAGATGTTCTTCATCTATCGCATCAAGCAGGTAGAGGTTAATCCGGTTGTGGATATCCCAGGTCTCAATTAAATCTTTCATTTGTAAATTGCTTTGTTTTCAAATTTATTTGATTTAAAATCTCTTTCGTTCACAAGCCGCTAATGAAATCTCTTGTGCCCCGTAAACATCCTTGAAAATTGAATACCTTAGTGATCTGAGTATTTAGTGATTTTATAACAATCCGCCCTTAAAGAAAATACGTATAATCTCTGACTGTTTTTTTGTGTTATGGCGGGAGCAGCTGCAATAGATCTATCATTAATCAATTCAATATATACATCATGACGATTAACTGGCCTGCGATCGGGATATGGGCGCTGCGCATACTGCCGGCTCTTATCCTTCTACAAACACTTTTCTATAAATTTTCCGGTGCCGACGAATCTGTGTTTATCTTTTCTGAATTGGGCATGGAGCCATGGGGTCGAATAGGCAGCGGTATCCTGGAATTGATCGCCGCGTTACTTCTTCTTTATCCACGCAGCACGTTTCTTGGTGCCGCTTTGGGAATGGGATTGATGGCCGGGGCTATTTTTTTTCATTTGACAAAGCTGGGTATTTCAGTTCGCGGTGACGGTGGCCTGCTGTTTATTTACGCTTTGTTGGTTTTTATTTCCTGTTGCATATTGCTTTTTATTCACAGGAGAGAACTAACCGGTTTTCTTAAACCGATTTTTAAAAAAAATAATTAACTTATAAAAAATATTTTGACTAAAAACATAAGCCTATTCTATGTTGCTTAAAACTCCTGTTCAGAACGTATTTGTTCAGTTAGCGGAATCGCTTAACAGCCTAACCGATGCCGAATATACTCAGCCCTGTACGGCACTATTCAATGCCACAATCGGTCAGCATGTTCGGCATATCATTGAACTCTTTCTTTGCCTGGAGAAGGGATATGAAACGGGTGTAGTAAACTATGAAAAGAGGAAAAGGGATTATAAAATAGAAACGGAAAAGAATTTGGCTATCCGGCTGATGCAAGATATATGTCACCGTGTAGAGCGGCCCAATATTGACTTGGTAATGCAGGCCGGGGATTATGATGACGGCGCCGGCATAATAGACATCCCCACCAACTATTACAGGGAAATAGCCTATAACCTCGAACATACGATTCATCACATGGCGTTGATCCGTATTGGCATCAGGGACATTTCCAACGTGGTGTTATCGCAGGAATTCGGCGTCGCTTATTCTACTATTAAATACAGGCAGGAATGTGCACAGTAACATTTATACCTACCAATGAAAAATACTTTATTACGGCCAACAGGGATGAGAAAAATATCCGCAGGCCGGCAATTGTTCCTGCCGTATATGAAATCCGCCACAGGAAATTAATCTTTCCTAAGGATGGGAATGCGGGAGGAACATGGATCGCACTGCACGAAAATGGCAATGCGGCAGTATTGTTGAATGGGGCATTTGAAAAACATTTTCCTGACCCGCCTTATCGGAAAAGCCGGGGAAAAATACTTTTAAACATTATTGCAGATGACAGATCCGTAAGGCATTTTTACCTGATGGAACTTGACCGGATTGAGCCATTTACACTCGTGTTGCTTGAGAAGGATAATCTTTATGAATGCCGCTGGGATGGTAAAGACAAGCACTTTCAGCAATTGAAGACGCATCGTCCATACATCTGGTCATCCGTGACATTGTACGATCAGGAAGCAATAAAAAAAAGGGATCAGTGGTTCGCGGCATTTCTGAACAATAAACTGCATCCCACGCAAACGGATATCCTGCAGTTTCATCTATTCACAGGGGATGGGGACCACGCCAATGACCTGCTCATGAAAAGAGAAAACATTTATTCCACAGTGAGTATCACGAGCATGTTGCTGACCGCTGACCGGGGTAGCATGAAATATCTGGATCTGAAAAATAATACCGTTAATGAAAGAAAAATTGAATTCCGGAATTCGTGCGAAATGATATGATGAGAAAAATTTCATACCAGCCTTTTTTCATTAGATTATTTCATTGGGAATACTGGCCTTTTCATATTGTATACAGTCCTATGTATATCTATTGGCTTTGGCTTTGTATCAAAACCCGTTCTTTTTTCTTTTTCAGCACCGCAAATCCTTCCATCATCAATGGCGGATTTCTGATGGAATCCAAAAAAGCGATTTACGATCTTATTCCTTCCGGTTACTATCCATCCACATTATTTTTTAAAAAGGGAACGGCGAACGAAGAAATTGTTGCAGCTATCCGGAAAACGCAATTAAAATTTCCGCTGATCGGGAAACCGGATATTGGTATGCAGGGAAAAGCGGTAAAAAAACTGGCCGATATTTCAGCGTTATTGGCGTATGCCGGACATTCCAAAGTTGATTTCCTGGTCCAGGAGTTTGTGCCTTTCGAAAATGAAGTGGGTATTTTTTATTATCGTTATCCCCAGGAAAAGAAAGGGTGCATTTCAGGAATAGTAGAAAAGGAGTTTTTATCTGTTACCGGGGATGGCATTTCAACAATGGAAGCGCTGTTGCAGCAGGAAAAAAGACATATCCTTCAATTGCCTGTTTTAAGGAAAACATACGGTGACGAATTGAAAACCATCTTAAGGCATGGAGAAAAATTTCTGCTTGTTCCCTATGGCAATCACGTACGGGGTGCCAAATTTATCGATGCGAGCCATTTGATTGATGATAAATTAACAACTGCAATAGATCATGTTTGCCAGCAGGTGCCTGGCTTTTATTTTGGAAGGCTGGATATACGCTATCAATCGTGGGAGGAGTTGAAGGAGGGGAAGAATTTTGCCGTTATTGAATTAAATGGCGCAGGCAGCGAACCTACTCACATATATGATCCGAGGCATTCCATTTTTTTCGCCTGGAAAGAGATCATTCGCCATTTGAATATACTTGCACGAATCAGTCGAATCAATCACGAGTTGCTGAAGAAGCCTTATATGAAGCTGTCTGCAGGACTCGAAATGCTGAAGGCGAATAAACGGTATGTAAAACTGATCAATGTTAATCAGCAGCGAAGAGCATAGCGGTGTTTTATCTTACGGAGAGAGTTGCCCGGGTAATTCTTCAGAAGCTGAGACAACAATTTGAAATTTTATAGGGCCAATATGATGACGGGTTTCCACGGATAGTTTTTTATTATGGGTGATCCTGTGGATACTCAAAAAAGACTGAATCGGATAATACCGCTGAGCCGAAGACACCTAAGGCGCCGGGTATTTTAGTATTAATAAAAACAGGTTCAACAAAAGGATTATATATTGCCTGCAATTGGTCATCCAGATCTTTGTAAAACTCCGCGGAGTTTTTATCCAAAGACTGAATCATTATCCATCCATTATCCCCCTCGCTATATTCATAGGTAACTTCAATTGACATGGTTATTTTTTGTCCATCTGCATTTTCATCTGTAAAAACAATTCTCCCAATATCCGTTACCGGGAATAATTCATTTGCACCCACACAGGTATTAATAAATCCGTCTAAAACATGGGCATGTTTTACTGAACTGTCAATCATGCTGTTCATCTGGAAACGATAGTAATCTTGTGAACCAGGGATATCGGTAATTTTTATGATCACTCCATCATGGCCTCCGTAAACATCAAAAAATTCAGGGGTGTATTCAATAGATTCAATCGTAACTGCTTTTTGATTAATTGTCGTGCTGGCAGTGTATGTTTTTCCTTCGTAGCTAACTTCAAGAGTGTAGGTCTTTCCATGTTCAGCCAAGATAGTGCCGCGATAAAAAGGTTCCCACCTGCATCTGAATTTATTGTAAGTGGAATCAGGGGCTAATACATCAACTGATGAGCCGTTTGTAATTTTTACCACAGCACCTCTTGCAAAGACCTGCTGGGGTGTAACTTTTGAGCTGAAAAAAGGATTGCTGGTGCTGATAAAAATGGCTGGAACTTTTCCCGGGTACAGCATTCCTTCTATAAAAACTTTGCTGTTATGATCCGCAGGAAAATTTATTGTTATATCCTTTTTGCAGCCGGCAAAGAAAAGGATAAGGATAACTGGTAAAAGAAATATGTTGTCCTTCATCTTTTTAAAATTTAAAATTGTACGATACGCCGAGGATTATTGGCAACAGCGATACCTGCTTTGCTACCGGCTCATTTGTAAGTGGGTCAATTTCGAAATAAACAAAATAGGGATTTAACCTGCTGTATGTATTGTACAGCCCAACAACCCATTCTCTTTCAAAACGTTTCTTAAATAGTTTAGCCATTTTTTTATGAGACGCAGACAGATCTAACCGGTGATAAGGATTTAAGCGGTAGTTGTTTCTGCTTTCATATACATAATAGTTCCCTTCAAATATGGTCCCGGAGTTAAGCGTGCTTATCCGACCGGAAGGCACAGTGTAAGCACCGCCGGTAGAATAAACAAAAACAGAACTTAGTATCCACCTTTGCGTAAGCTGATAACTGGCGGCTACTGACAAAACGTGCCGCCTGTCGTATTTAAAAGGAAATTCTTTTCCAAAATTTAAGTCTTCAAAGGTTTGGGTAGTCTTTGATAATGTATAAGAAATCCAGCCTGTGAGCTTTCCTGTATTTTTTTTCACAAAAAACTCTACGCCATAGCTTTCTCCTTTACCATAAACTAGCAAGCTATCCAGGTTCACATTTATTTTCAATTGTTTTCCTTCGCCAAACAGAATCTGGTTATCCATATTCTTGTAATAAATCTCAACGCTGGTTTCAATACCATTGTCTTTAAAATTTCTGAAGTACCCGACGGCATACTGTGTGGAAGATTGAGGTTTTGTTTTATCGCTGGACGGAATCCATATATCAGTAGGTAACCCTGCCGTAGAGTTGGGAATCAGGTGAAGAAACTGGTTCATCCGGGTGTAGGCTGCTTTTAGTGAAGCCGTAGAGCCGACAGATAATTTAGTGGTGATACGTGGCTCAACAAAAGAATATGTTTTTCCGGACACTGTAAAAAAAGGAATCCTTATGCCATAGTTTACACTGAATTTTTTGGAAGCATCAAACTCGTCACCGGCATAAATTGCCATTTCGTCGGAGTATAATTTTTGAATACTGTCTGTAACGATCTTCAGCCGGTTTCCCCGCCTGGGAATACGGGCGGAAAACGATGCAGGAGATAAGCGATGGCGGGTATAAGAAAAACCGGTTTTTATTGTATGCTTAGTATTGGGCGTAACAGTGAAATCAGTTTTTGCAGTAATATCTCTTACCCCGGTATAAAGCAGCGAATAATAATTGTTTTGTGAGGTGGACAGGGCCAGGTTGTAATCATTATAAATAACAGAAGTGTTTGAAAAAGTTTTACTCCCAAACAAATGATTCCAGCGCAGTGTGGCGGTACTGTTTCCAAAGTCCGTTGTATAGTTTAAACTGTTAGCGTTGTTATAGGCTGCATTATCATTGCCTTTAAAAAAGCTAAGGAACAAATGGTCTTTTCCACCCATTTCAAAATTCATCTTTGCATTTACATCGTAGAATTGATATGACGTACTTTCCTTGGGCTTACCGTAAGCCCGTAGCAGTAAATCAATATGGCTCCTTCTGGCAGAGACGATAAAGGAAGATTTGTTTTTTTTAACTGGTCCCTGAAAAGTAAGATTGCTGGAGAGCAAACCTATTCCCCCCTCCACCTGGTATTTTGTTTTATTCCCTTCCTTCATCGAGATATTTAAAATGGAGCTGAGCCTGCCGCCATACTCTGCCGGAAAGCCGCCTTTGATCAGTTGTACATTATTGATGGAATTTATATTGAATGTGCTGAATAAACCAAACAGGTGATTGGGATTATACACCGTGGCTTCATCTAACTGCACCAGGTTTTGGTCCAGGTTACCGCCCCGTACATAAAATCCGGTTGTGCCTTCCTGTCCACCCTGTACGCCGGGCAGTAACTGGATAATTTTCATCAGGTCCCTTTCTCCCAGCAGCACAGGTAAGTTTTTAATAGCCCTGAGCGGTACGTCAATAACACCCATTTGGGCTTTTTGAATATTATGGTCATTCTTTCCGGCAGCAACGATCACTTCACCTAACAGGCCGGTTATATTTTCCAGCAATACATCTAATTGCAGATTCTCTTTAGCCATTATTTTTTTTGCCTGTACCTTATAACCCTGGTAGGAAATAATTAATTCAACAGTATCTGCCATAGTAACCGTTAAAGAAAAAAAGCCATATTGATTGGTTGAGGTTCCGGTTTTGTTATTGGCGTTTACAACAGATGCCCCAATCAGTGCTTCTTTGGATGTTTCATCCTTCACATATCCGCTGATGGTTATTTTTTGGGCATTTACTGTATTGAAAAAAAGTAATGCATTAAAAAAAGTCAGAATGGCTAAGCAGTTTTTCATGCCTTAATTATTATTGCTTTTTCGTTACACGGTCCAGCCAGTGGCGGGATTCATCGTTGTTGGAATCCCGGAATCTATCCGGAGTAGCCCGAAAACTCTAAGTCTCATCATTTACTTTAATTGTTATATGGCGCAGGTTATTTGTTTAAGTTATTATTAATCGCTTTACCGTTTCCCCGTGTTTGTCTTGAAAATTTTTTATCCATTGTTGTTTTACCGGTTCAAGTTTCTGCAGGCAATAGCCGGTAAAATATTTGTGAGATTTTAAAAATTCAATGTTAAACTGACACCATTCTTCGTCGGAAAAATAGCTTCTGTAATAGTTTTGAAGTTCCTGTCTTAATAGATCATTCCACTTGTTAAACATATTTGTGCCCAGGTGATAAAGATCTGAATCGCATAAAATTTGTTCTGCCAGGTCCTGCGGCTTTTGTGGTATATGCGTTGCCTGGATACATGATGAAACCCGGTTTATTAACTTAGGGTCTTCATGACGGCAGTATAAAAAGTCTTCAGCCAGCTTTATACTTTCTTTTTCATGTTCTTCGAAATGCCCGGTACTAAAACCCGTGTCATGAAACCATGCTGATATAAATAAAACAAACTGATCGTTGTCATTTAAATGGTAGTGTCCTGCAATCTCTTCGGCAGCATTTACTACCTGCAGAGTATGGTCGAGATTGTGAAAAGCAAACAGCGGGGTTACCTTATTTTTAAAAATTTCTGTTACAGTAGCTTTTCCTTCTGCTACTATCTGTAATTGACGTTCATTCACGGTCCTTTTTTTAATTTGTTTGAGATCAAGTTGTCTATTATAATTCCTCAAACGCTGATTCCTTTATAAATTAGCCGTATGACTAAAAGATAACCAGTGTGTGAATTTTAGTTGGGTGACTGAAGAAATTATTGCCGAAGGTTTATTCATTGTAGCTGTTATTGACCGGTTTAAAATGTTATTGCGATGAAAATCCCGCAGGCTAACTGCTTACTGCGGGATTTAAGGAAAACCACTGCTTATGCTAAAACTTACTGAATAGCTTTCAATACGATGATTGTATTATCTGTAACATTTTCTTCTTTTATGAGGCCAATCCCCGGAGCATAAAATTTATTTTCATTCAAATCCGGTTCGAGTTCAGTCCAGTTTCTTGTTTCGATACAATTGGTGTAGATCCCCAAAGGAATAGTAACCGTTTGCCCTGTTGCAGTTACTTCCGCCTCGTCTTCCGCATGATTGAAATAATATTCTTCGCGATACTTCATGGCCGTCTGCGGATTGGCCGGCATAATGGTGCCGGGTTGAGCACCATCCACACCAGCCTCCCAGGAACCTGCATGATCCACAAGGACGCCATTGGAATAATTATCAACCGCCTCACCAAAATACCATACAGTGCCATCATTGTCCTGAGCATACCAGTCCCAGGCCTCTTCTATCAAGGTTCCATTGAGATACGCTTTGAAATTGACAATGATGCAGGTGATTCCCAAGATCGTTTTAGTATCAGTAAGCCGTTGCTCTTCGATCCTTTCAAGACCGTCCGGCGTTTGCCCTTCATAAATATATTTTTTACCGACAGTTGCCGGAAAATATGGATTAGTAATATTGACACTATTGGTAAACTTGCTAATGTTCACGTCTGGTTTATAGTTTGAATCAATAACACGGATATTATCTTTTGTACAGGCAGGCATCAAAAATATCGGCACTGTTACCAGTAATAGTAAACGTTTCATATATTAAGTTTTTTGATAAAAGTTAGTGGCAGTATAGTCTGGCAATACCAGCTTGAAGCAGATTAAAACGAATTGTAAGAAAGCTGAAAGAATGACTAATCAATCTTAAGCTATAGATAACAGTCAGTGGAGTTTTGGTTGGGTAATGTTAGAAAAAGTTATTAGAATTTATATGTTAGTCCAGGGCTGGTTCCAAAACTATATGGAAAAATTTCCACGACATTATTTTCGGTGATTTGTGAGATGGCATTTTGTAAGACCGGGCGGCTAAAAGATAATTTATTATTTACGTCGTATCGAAACTCAGCATCAGCAATCATTGACCAACAATAATGATTTTGCGCCAAAAAAAAACCTGTCTTTCATTCATCCTGCATTTTTTGGAGCACATAAAAAAAGCCCCGGGTTAAGTAATCCCAGGGCTTTCTTTTGAAGTTCAACAAGCCGTTATTTGTTGATTATTATTTTTT
>Ga0137431_1000327_pt1 | contig 18743 bp, 14 predicted proteins | sample EasRivERMZT800_2_FD_104646 | JGI IMG/M metagenome (GOLD analysis project Ga0137431, IMG submission 104646) | Soil microbial communities from meander-bound floodplain in the East River, Colorado, USA - East River MetaG ERMZT800_2 | ecosystem: Environmental > Terrestrial > Soil > Floodplain ... | reverse complement strand
TACGAAGAGATCCGTCGAAGTTGCACCACGAAGAAGATGCGTCTGGAAGGCCGTCACACCCCCAATCGATCGATGATAAAGGCGTAGTCGAAGGCGACTTCCTTGAGGCGGTCGTACCGGCCCGACGACCCGCCGTGGCCCGCGCCCATGTTGGTCTTGAGCAGCAAAACGTGATCGTCGGTCTTCATCGCCCGGAGTTTCGCCGTGAACTTGGCGGGCTCCCAGTAAGCGACGCGAGGGTCGTTCAAGCCCGCGGTGATCAGCATGTCCGGGTACGCCCGATCCGTCACGTTGTCATAGGGCGAATAGCTTTTCATGTACTCGTAGTAAGCCTTTTCATTTGGGTTGCCCCATTCCTCGTACTCGATCACGGTGAGGGGGATGCTGGCGTCGAGCATCGTGTTGATCACGTCGACAAAAGGGACCTGGGCCACGACTGCGTCAAACAGATCCGGCCGCATCGTCGTGACCGCGCCCATCAGCAGTCCGCCGGCACTCCCGCCCATGATCGCCAGCTGCTCAGAGGACGTGTATTTTTCGGTGATCAAGTGTTCCGCGCAGGCGATAAAGTCGGTGAAGGTGTTCTTCTTCTTGAGTAGCTTGCCGTCTTCGTACCACTGGCGACCCATTTCCTCTCCGCCGCGAATGTGGGCGATGGCGAAAATATAGCCGCGATCGAGCAGGCTGATTCGGTTGGAGTCAAAAAAGGGGTCCATGCTGGCGCCGTAGGAACCGTAACCGTAAAGGAGCGTGGGGTTGCCGCCCGGCTTTCTGAGGTCCTTCCGGTACACCAGCGAGATGGGCACGCGCACGCCGTCTTTGGCCACGGCGAAGATGCGCTCCGATTGGTATTCGGCCGGTTCGTATCCGCCAAGAACTTCGTATTGTTTTTTCATCTCCCGGGTTCGAGATTCCATGTTGTAGTCGTAGACCGTACGGGGCGTGGTCAAGGAGGCATACATGAATCGTAGCGACTTGGCGTCGTACTCCTCATTGTCGGTTATGGAGAAGGTGTAGACCGGCTCATCGAATGCGACGTAATGTTCGGCGCCGTCATCCAAACGGCGAATTCGCAGCCTTTCTAACCCGTCTTGCCGCTCGTAGATGGCCAGGTGATCGGCGAACGCGTCAACGCCGTCGAGCTTGACCTCGGGGCGGTGGGGAATCACGTCCACCCAGTGGCTCTTGGCGGGCCGCGTCACCGGTACTTTTACCAGCCGGAAATTGAGGGCTTGGTCATTGGTCACGATGTAGAAATCATTACCGTGATGATCGACTGCGTATTCCATGCCCTGTTGGCGCGGATGAATGATGGTGAACTCACTCATTGGGCGATCGGCGTCGAGAAAGCGAACCTCGGAGGTGATCTGGCTATCCAAGCTGAGCAGGATGAATTTCTGGCTCCGGGTCTTGTCCAGATGGACGTAGAATCGCTCGTCGTCTTCCTGATGAACGAGGACGTCTTGGGCGGGATCATCACCGAGAACGTGCCGTAGAGCGCGATAGGGCCGTTTGGCGGCGTCCAGGGTGGTGTAGAACAACGTTTGGTTGTCGTTGGCCCATTCGACTCCGTAGTACGTGTTCTCGATCGTGTCAGGCAACAATCGACCGGTGCTCAGCTCTTTGACGCGAAGCGTATACACCTCGTCCCCGCGTGAATCGTCGGAGTAGGTCAGATAGCGATGGTTCGGGCTGACCTGAACGACTCCAATGCGGAAGTACTTTTGGCCAGTGGCGAGTTCGTTTACGTCGAGAATGATTTCCTCGCTCGCGTCGAGGCTGCCGCGTTTGCGGCAATAGATTGGGTACTGCGAGCCTTCGACGGTGCGGGTGTAGTAGAAATACTCGTTTCTCGGATAGGGGACGGAAAGGTCGGTCTCCTTGATGCGTCCTTTCATCTCCCGATACAACTTGTCCCGGAGCCCGCTCGTATGGCGGGTCATTCGTTCGGTGTAGGCGTTTTCGGCATTCAGGTAATCGATCGTTCGGGGGTCGTTTCGATCCCGCATCCAGAAAAAGGGGTCGATCCGGGTTTCCCCGTGGATCACCGTAACCTGCGGATCGATGGGGGCCTGCGGCGGCCGGGGACGGCCCATCGCACAGCCGAGGGCACCGCCCAACGCCAGCGACACGGTCCAAAAGGTCGATATACGCCAACCCCGAATTGCCGCACTCATCAAGCTCACTCCTCGCGTGGAAACGGGCATCGTCGATAGTCCTCTGACTAGACCGCCGCGAACCCGCTATCCCCATCGTAGCTTCATGCGACGCGCCCGCAACGACGGGAAGGCGGCCTCAGACCGGCTAAAAGAACCATTCCCGTACAGGAATTTGCAGTTTCAACGCCTTTTTCCCCTTGTGATTCCTTGGCCCGGACGGGTATATTGGTGTTATCGGGCACGCTAGGAGGGGCACCTTCCTCCGTCACGGCTGAGTGCGTTGGCTCCGTTGAGACTATGGGACATTGAGGCTCGCTACGCGGGCAGGGCGACCCCTTCCCGTTTGGCGGCCACCTTGCGTTGGCACACGGCGTCCGGGTGTGGGCGGACGTGTCGAATAGGCATCAGGAACTTAGGGAGATTCTTCATGTTCGGTCGAGTGAACGACAGCAAGAGAAGTTTTAGGCAGTTTGCGATTGTCCTGGCGGCGGGCGCCGCCGTTGTGGCCTTGACCAGCCTGGTCAATGCCGCGCCAGGCCTCAAGACCGCGGGTGACGTCGCTGATGCCCGCTTCACGGACCCGGAGATGTTCATCGCGGATGAATTCATCGCCGTGATGACCCGCGACGCTCGGGCGCGAATTCAGGTCACGCGCGATCAGAACAACCGCCCCGCTACGAATCTCGTGTCGCTCCAAGCGGTGATCACCTCCGCGCGGGCGATGGAGTTCGAGCGGCAGTTCGCCACCGCCAAGCCGTATCCGGTCGGCCACAAGTACCCCGACTTGACTGGTCACTACATCGTCAAGATCGAATCAGGCACGGATCTCAAGACGGCCATGGACGCCTTCCGGGCGGATCCAAACGTCGAGCACGTGGAAAAAATCGGCGTGCACAAGGTGAACGCCGTGCCCAACGATACCAACTACGGCAGCCAGTACAACATGCGCACCCCTTGGGGGGTCAACGCCGTGGGCGCGTGGGACGTTCAAAACGGCGAACCAGATGTGATTATCGCTGTCCTCGACACCGGCGTGCGGTATTTTCACCCCGACCTCGGCGGCGATAACGCGGCTTGGACCCCGGCCAACCCACAGACCAACGGCAACATCTTCGTACACCCGGGAGAAATCCCCGCCAACTCGATTGACGACGACGGCAATGGCCGCGTCGATGACACGATCGGCTACGACTGGCTGGCCAACTCCAACGTCGGAGGTTGCACTTGTAACGACGCCGACTGCAACACGATCGACAACGATCCTTCGGACTTTAACGGTCACGGGACGCACTGCTCCGGTATCGCCGCGGCCATCACGAACAATGCGCGGGGTGTGGCCGGCGTGGCCGGCGGCTTCGGAACTGGGGCCACGAGCAGCCCCGGCGATGGCGCCAGCATCATGCCCCTTAGAATCGGCTGGTCGTCAACCTGCGGCGGCTTGATCAGCATGGCTGCCGCGGCTTCGGCCATGAACTACGTAGCTACCATGGTGGACGACGGGTACAACATCACCGCGGTCAACTGTTCCTGGAGTTCGTCCAACACGGGCGGGTTTGGCGCCGCGCTTTCGGCCGCCCTGGCCCGAGACGTCATGGTCGTCCACGCCGCCGGAAACGGCGGCACTTCGGCGGCCGACTATCTCGGCAGCGTAGCCGCGGTGGTTAACGTCGCCGGGACCACCTCCACTGGCACCGCCTATTCGTCCACGAACTTCGGGCCATGGGTGGATATCGCGGCGCCCGGCGTAAACGTTTTCAGCACGTTTGGCGCCTCCTATGCCGCACTCACCGGCACCTCGATGTCGGCCCCCCACGTTTGCGGCGTTGCCGCTCTCCTCGAATCCTGCCGCCCCGATCTGACCATGCAGGAAAAGATCGACATCATGAAGCAGACCGCGATCCCCTATAACTCTGGACTGGATCTCGGCGACGGTATCGTCAATGCCTTCAACGCGATGGCGGAGTGTCTCCAAGGCAATAAATACACGCAGTCTCCGGACAATGCTGGTGAGGACGTGGCGTCGAACATTGACTGGAGCGACTCTTCGCCCAACTCCGTCCTGGCGGACGACTTTATTTCCGACGGCCGTCCCCTGACCACCGTCCGATGGTGGGGCACCAAGAAAACGGCATTTCCGCCATTCGACGTGGACGACGGCGGCGGTGAAGATGCCGTCGGCGTCAACGAAGGGCCTGGGGGGCCGGGTAACACCTTCGGCTGGGCCAATCGCTTTACGAACTCGTCCGGTGGTCCGCTGACCATTTCGACGATCGAAGTTGCTTTCGGTTTTGGAGCCGGGGCGAGCGGCGTGAACATCGGCGACGCCGTGGACGGCGTCATTTGGCTCGACGCCGCGGCGACCGGCAACTTCATCAATGCCGTGCCGGTCGTTCGCTGGTCGATTCCGGGTGGTGTCCACGCCAACGACGGCGTGACCTTTGCCACGCACACCGTCCCTGGCAGCGTCGTGGTCCCCGCCGGGGCGGACTTCTACGTAGGGCTGGGTGATATCCAGACGCAAAACGACAGTTTGGTTCGGTTCCCCGCGTCCATTGACGAGTCGCCGCCCTCGGCCGTCCGGTCATGGGCGTTTTTCCCCGCCGACAACACCTTTACCGAGATTCTCGCCGGCCAAACCGTGGGCACCATCGACAGTTTCGGCATCCCGGGTAACTGGCTGATCCGGGCCGGCGGCGATCCCGCTCCGGTGCCGGACGGCTGGTTCGTCAGCTTCCACGAGCCTCTGGTGGTCAGCGGGTCCGCGTCGGAGGCTCTGGGGGTTTACTATTGCGATGAGAGCATTGTCGCTGTCGAGGGGACGGGGCTGGGCGCGTGCAGCGGTTATCCCACCTTCAGCTACCAGGCCGACCTCGGCAACTGCTGCCTGGTTCAGGCCAATGTGGACTCACGCAACGGCGAAACGCCGGCTCAGGCCGGCGCGTTCAACGACACGCAGTGCCTTACGTACGCGATGGATATTCAGGCCGTCATCGGCACCGAGTTCGTCGACAATGGCGGAACCTGCGACGAGGTTTCCACCGGTCGCAGCGCCGACGGCGACTTCTGGGGGTGGAATACCACCAACACCGGACTGGGTACCTCCAATGGCCTCCAGGCCGCACTGGACTCTGAATTGACCGTCTCTGGAAGTGATTGGCTGTACGGACCGTGGGCCCTCACCAACACCGCCTGCTCCGAACCGAACATGGCGTATGCCTTGGTGACCACGGAACTCGTTGCGGGCGATCTGGACGAGGATGGCAACGGCATGCCCGACGCTTGCGAGGCTCCCGCGCCGGCGACCGTCGGCGACGACACCTGCCAAACGGCCTCGGACACGGGCATCCCGTGCAGCACCGACGCGGACTGTACGTCTCCGGCGGTGTGCGGCAACAAGAGCCGCTATATCACCGTGAGGCCGACCAACCCCGCCGTCGCGGGCGGCACAACCTCCATTCAAGTGGAGATCGTGTCGATGCCTCAGTTCCTCGCCCGCCAGGGGCAGATTTGGTGGGCCGGTGCCGAGCACAGCGTGGCCAACTCGCCCAATGCGGCGCTGCGCGGTGCGCCTTTGTCGTGCCAGGCCACGCCGACCAATGCCCAAGTGTGGACGAACGGACCTCTCCATCTGTATGGATCGGTGATCATACCGGGCTCGACGTACAACGTGCGAATGTGTGATGCGGCGGGATCGGCTTGTTCCGCGCCGATACTCGTGGCCACCAGCAAATGGGGCGACGCAGTGCGGCCCTTCGGCGGCGGCAGCCAGCCGAACTTCGGCGACGTTTCATCCGTCGTGGCCAAGTTCAGCAACGTGGCCTCGGCGCCCGACAAGCCGAGAGTTGACTTGGTCGGCGCAGGAAACCCGGGTGCGCCGAACGCGGCGAACCAGGTCGCGGATTTCGCGGATATCTCCGCGGACGTGGCCGCGTTCGTCAATAGCGCGAACCCGTTTGCGTACCCATATACCGTGCCCAACTGCCCGTAGCGAACGTTAGAAGACAAGCGCCACGGCTCGGTGAGTGTCGGTTTTTCCGGCGCTCACCGAGCCGGGCTTGTTTAACACGACAGCGCGATATCAGTTTCCTGTTGACGCGCCGGGAAGCCCGTTGAAACGGGCTAAAAGTAACGAGAGTCGGGTGTCTCGCTCACCAGGCCTAAAAGGCCTGGCCTGAGTGCTGCCTTCGACGGCGGAAGGCCGCTGAAGCGGCCTGAAGACGGCGGTTGTCATCGGTCAAATCACCGCCAACGCAGTGGTATTAATCTGAGCTCGATTACGATCGTTGACACTCGCGGTTCTGTTCAAACTTGACCCATCCTACCCCTCGCTTTGGTTGACGGCGCCACGGGACCCGCTACCTTTCTGGCTTGTGAAGACACCGGGAGTCTTTTCGGAAGAAGCGTTCTACCGTGATGAAGATTGCTTACAGTTCGCTGGCCGCCCCGGCTTGGGACTTTCCCACCTTGGTCGCTCGCGCCGCGGAGTACGGTTTTGACGGCCTCGAACTTCGTGGCCTTCAGGGCGAATTGCACCTGCCGCTGTGTCCGGAGCTAACCCGCTCGCCCGAACACATTCGGAAACTCCTGGTCGAGCACAAGGTCGAACTGGTATGCCTTGGCTCGTCCGCCTCGCTCACCGCCAAGAAGGTCAAGGAACTGGCGAAGGAAAAGATGGCCATCATTGAGTTTATCGAGCTGGCCGCCCGGCTGGGCTGTCCGCACGTGCGGGTTTTCGCCGGGGAGACCCAGGGTCTTGATACCCGAGAGGCGTGCCTGGCCCGCGTGGCCGCCATGCTGATGTCCCTGGCTCCGGTGGCCGCCCGATACGAGGTGACGTTGCTGATCGAAAACGGCGGAGACTTCGCGGGAAGCGCCGATCTGTGGTATCTGATCGACGCCGTCGGCCACCCGAACGTGCGTTGTTGTTGGAATCAGTGCAACGCCATGACCCTCCGCGAGCGTCCGACGAACTCGTTGCCAAGGCTCGGCGGAAAGATCGGCATGGTTCACGTATGCGACGCGTCGTTCCACGAGGGTGCGTTACAGGACTACAAACCGATCGGAGAAGGGCACTGCGAGGTCGGAAAACAGATGGAACTGCTGAAGGGCCTTGTGTTTCAGCGCTATGTGACGTTTGAGTGGCCCAAGCTTTGGGTGGAGTCGCTGCCCGGTCCGGAATCGATTCTGCCTCAAGCGGCGAAGTTCCTGCGGTCGAAGATCGACGAAAAGCAGGCCGTGCTCTCGGCCTATAAGGGCGACAAGAACGCCCCGAAGTTGGCGAGCCTGCCGGCAGCGAGTTAAGCTCGCTACTCCCCCCATTGTTTCATTCATTTGTAGGCGTGTTACGTCAACGACTGTCACGGTCTGATTGAGTCAGACGACCCTTTCAGGGTCGGATCGGTTTTTTGCCCGGATACCGTGGGCGGCGTTTCGCTTGCCTTTTCGAGCAGCCCTTTCAGGCTGCCTGTGTCTGGTAGGGATTGGCGGTTCGTTACCTACTAAGTTGACGCTCACCCGTTTCGTTGTCCGACCCAGATCAAACGAATTCATTGTCCTTCCCCGCCCTTTTGTTTCGGACGTGATTAGACCTTCGATTGGTCATAAGATCGAATCCTAAGACGCCCTTGATACTACGCGTCTTCGGAAAGGAACTGCCTCATTCCGTCGGCTGACGCAATGATCTGGTTTATCGCAGCCCTCGCGCTCACCGGTTTGGCGGCGATGCCGCTGGCCCACCGGTGGCCGGCGCGGGCGATGGTCATCGTCGCCCTCAGTGCCGCGGCCGCCCTCGGGTGCGTCCAATGGGGACCGGCCGCGGATGTACCCGTCCGCCAAGTCTCCTGGTCCGCCGCAGGCCTCGCCCTTTTTTGGTCGGTCGGGTCGCGTTTCACCCAACCTCCGCTGGCGTCTTTCATGTCGATGGCCGCCCTCCTCTTCGGCGTCATCGCCGCGGTCATCGAGGCCGTCATTCTGGTCATGCGGGCGGCGTTCGCCTTGGTCGACGTGTTGCACGGATATCCATCCACCGCCGGCTCGGCCTACGGCTTTTCCGCCCACGGCTTGTTGACCATCGGGCTGCTGCTGGTCGCGTCCATCGTATCGCTCGGCGCGACCGGCCCGCGCCGCCGGCTCACCGCGGCCAGCCTCGTTCTGACTCTCATGGGCGCGGCATGGGCCTCGCTCATGACACCCTCATTTTCCGCCAATGCCACGGGCGGCTATGAACGTGCCGGAGGAACCGTACCGCTCATGCTTTCATGGTCGATCCTCCTTCTGGTGACAAGCATTGTCACTCAAAATGTCGATGCGCGGCGGAAATGGCGATGGGCGAGCAGCCCAACTCTCGAACCTCCCGCGACTCCCTCGTCGTGGCCGGGGCTTCGGCTCTGCTTCATCTTCGCGGCCATCGTGATCGCCTGGTCCGCCTGCCTTCACCTCGTGGTTCCGGTCAAAGTATGGACCTTTGGCCACGGCGCCAGCGTACTGGCCACCGCTCTTTCCACATTGATCGCCGCTATTGCCTGCGCCCGGGCGTTGACGGATTACTGGAGCAGCGTCATCGCCGACTGCACCCTTGGCTTGTTCTCGCTTACCTGTTGCGCGCTAACCGTTCTGGTGGTGCCCGACCAGAACCGACCGCTTGTCGAACAGTATCCGATTGTCTTTAACGCCATGATGATCGGCCTGGCCCTCGCGGCCGCCCTGTGGACCTGGCTGACCGATGTCTGGCAACAGCAACTCGACCACGGCATGGCGTGGACCACTACCGGTCGATTGATACCTTTCGCCGGACGCCATGCGTTCCTCGCTGCCGCCCTGGCCTGGGTGAGCGGCGTGGTGATGATGATCTGGCCCCGCCTGTCCACGGTGGCCACGGCCGATGAGTCTTTCGCCCGGGTCACCGCGGGAGTCGGCGGAAACTTGTTACTCTTGCTGGTCACGCTCTGGTCCTCGCGCAGGCTTAACCGTCCGGCGTTCCGAATCCTGACGACCATGGTCGTATTGTCCACCGCCGGTTTCCTGTTGGTGCGGATGCTCCCGTATCGTTCCTATGTCGGATGATCATGAGCCTAGCCCTTCTGGTATGATGCGCGGTACCGGAATCCCTGCGACGAGGTGCCGATGCGGGCCATCATTGAGCGAGTCAGCGATGCGAGCGTTACGGTCGAAGGCGAGACGTGCGGCGCCATCAATACCGGGTTGCTCGTCTACCTTGGCGTCGATCGGGATGACACCGACTCCGATATTACGTACATCGCCGACAAAGTGTGCCACCTCAGGGTGTTCCCCGACGAGCAGGACCGCTTAAACCTCGATGTGCGATCCGTGGGCGGACAGGTCCTCGTGATCAGCGCCTTTACCGTTCAGGCCGATGCCCGGAAAGGCCGCCGCCCCTCCTTTGACATGGCCGCTCCACCGGAACGGGCCAACGAACTCTACGAGAAGCTGTGCGCCCGATTGTCCGACGCCGGTTTGATCGTGGCTAAGGGCCGATTCCGGGCGATGATGTCGGTCCGGGCGGTCAACGACGGGCCGATCTGCATCCTTCTGGACTCCAAGCGCATTTTCTGACGGCGGGCCGTCGCAATGGATCGCGTACATAGTCCGAATTTCGCGCCAGGCACAGGCGCGAAATCCATCTCTGAGGTACGTATAAGAGGCGAGCGGCCGCGGTGGCGGTAGATGGACCGGCCATGTTTCATGGCGGCATTCGCAACTTTCAAGGAGAGAATCATGCAATGGAACCGGCTGAGGATCCTCGTGATCGTTTTCGGAACTGTAATGCCTTGGCACGTTTCGTCCGTCGCCGTGGCGGACAAACCATCGACAACGGACAAGCCATCCACGACGGGACGGGCGACCGAGCGCGATACCGACTCCCTGCTCATTGACCTCGATTTTCCGGGGGGAACGTTGGGTGGTTATTTGGATGCCCTCCGGGCCAAGGCGGGTGAGCTGAACATCCTTCTTGGCTCGCCGGAGGCGCTGACCGAGATCAAATTGCCGCCGGTTCATTTGAGGTCCGTGCCGGTCGATCCCGCCTTGCGGGTGATCGAGGGTGACTATCAATCCGACGATTCCTCTCACGAGATCCGCATCGATATCATTGATCGAGTCGACAACTATGGCGACAAGATATACCGAATCCGCCACGAGCGCCGCGGACGGTACGGCGACCCCCACGTAAAGGTCTGGAGCGTGGCCGATCTGATTCAGGCGGGCATGTCGGCCGAGGATGTGCTGACGGCTGTCGAATCCGCTGTGGGATTGGTCACCAAGAAGGACACAAGCGGAAAAATCCGCTTCCACGAGAGCACATCGCTGTTGCTGGCCACCGGGTCTCCTGATGAGGTGGGGGCGATCGGCCAGACGATCAACCAACTCCGCGAAAGCCAGCACCAGGCAAAGGCGGCTTCGGAGACCGCCGCCGGCGCGGAGGCCATTGGCGGGCTGTTCGAGTGGATCTACGAAATGAAAAAACTCGACATGGAGTCCAAGGATTCCGGCGGCGAATCGGAATCGGCGTCGCCCTCCGGCACCGGGGGCGCATCGGATCGGTCGGGCAAGGGCGTTTCCGGTGATACCCCCCGTCAACGCGACCCTCGGCGTGTTCAGGCGGCACAACTGGCCGCGGAGTTCCAACGGCTTCAGGAACACATTCGCCGCCAAGATGAGAAGATTCAGGAACTGGAAACCAAGCTGGCGAATCGGGGTAATAAGTAGGTTGCGTGGCATGGTCCACGCTCGCGTGGCCATGCATTCGGCGGCACGACCGGTGAAGGGAGTTTTCTTGACCGAGTCGCTCCACGACTTGACGAGCGCGATGGCCAGTGGCGACACCGAGGCCTTCGCGCGTTTTTACCGGGAGCGATTTGATGGTGTTTTCGCGGAAGCCAGACGGGCCTCCGGGCGAGATGAGGCTTTTTGTCTGGACGTGGTTCAGGACGCCATGATTCGAATGATTCGGACGATCCGGCCGGTGGAAACCGAGGAGCGGCTTCGGGCGTGGCTCCGCGTCGTCGTGCAATCGTGCGCGTATGACCGGCTTCGGAAGGAGATTCGGCGGCGGAGATGGGAAACCGCGGCGGCGCCGGTGATGGAACGTCAGTCGGCGACGGATGACGAGGTGGGCGATCGGGTCCGGTGGCTTCGGGGTGAGTTGGCGGCCATGGAATCGGCGGACGCTCGATTGCTCGTGTTGCGATACCGCTTGGGGTGGACGTTGGAGCGGATCGGGCAGTTGGTGGGGCTCAAGCCCGGCGCGGTGGATGGGCGGTTGGCGCGGCTGGTGACGAAACTGCGGCGGCGGGCGGAGGAGACATCCCATGATTGAACGCGAGCGCAACGACTTGAGTCCCACCGGGACGGCCCGGCGCGATGCGATGCTGGGTGAGCTTGTCGAGGTCATGCGGCAGACGCATCGACAGCGGCGGATTCGTCGTCGGACAGCGGGAGTGATTTGTTGTGGGTTGGGGGTCGGTCTGGCCGGTTGGTTCGCGTTTCAATCGCCGAACGCGTGGGAGCGGGGAAGCAAAGTTGTGGAGCGCGGCGTTTCGGAACCGGAGCGAGTTGTTTCTTCGGGCGGGCCTGCGAGCGTTCCGTCAGGGGTGAAGGATGAGCGCGAAGGTGAAACGGACCGTCGCGGCGGCGTCACGATCGTGCCGTGGGAAAGCTCCTCGCGGCGAACCGAGATGGTGGTGACCGACCCGTCCATCCGGATGCGGTTCGCGGTTCATCCGACATTGATCGTGGAACACGTGGACGATGACACGTTGGTGACCCTCCTGGGCCGCATTCACCGACCGGCGGGACTGATCCGCATCGGAGACCGCGTCGCCTTGACGGTTGCGGTCACCGACGACGAACTGGAAGCGAAGGTTCACAAGAGAAACTGACTCGTCCAGCTTGTCGGGTTACCGAGACAGTTTGTGTTCTCGACTAATCGCCGGGTTGCGGATGTTCGGAAGTCGTGGGCACTGCTGAGCGCCCTGGCCACAAAGGTGGTTCTGTTGCCAGGTGCCCCCACGGCCAAGGCAATCCGTTTGAGTTCGGTCGACGCAGTCCTGGCGGGGAACGCAGCAGGCGGCGATGGGCGGACAGGACACGTCGATGACCAACGGCTCCAAATCGGGATATACAAGTATAGCTCCAAAGTTGACGATTCGCACCTCGAGAAACGTGTACAATCCCATGCGGTCGTCGATAAGGCGCACCGTGAACGCGCCACAGGCGTCACTCGACGCAATCAACTCCCATTCGCCCATGTACCATTCGATTTCACCAACCTGCGGCCCGTCAAGACTGATCGAGACACTTCCAAAAGCATAGTCGATGAACGAAGTGCGCGCGGCCTGGAGCGCCGGAAGATATTCGTGATGAACATAATCAGGTCTTGTTTGATTGATAAAGGCGAAATCGTCCGGATGGTGGTTCAAGCCGACGCATTGTTCCGTGACGTGGCAAAGGGGAAACAGCTCGGGACACTTCTCGCCTTCGTAGATGGGGTGACATGGGATCCTGCATCGACCCTTGTGACACACCGCCTCTTCCTGGCAATCCGAATTGACGTCACAAGGATGATAGTCTGAAGGTGCGTCGACACCCCTTAATAGGAGCCTTCCGGAGTCGCCGCTGAAATAGCTGTTGGCGCCATCGACCGTAAACTGATAAGTCGAAAGCCGCGATCCCGGCACGTCTTCATTCCAACCTGTTACGAATGCCTCGACGGTGATGATATCATTGGGCGAGACCGTAACGTGATTGCTCGGCTCGATAGAGGCGTCGTTGATCGCGACGGCCTTCAGGCGCATCGTGGCCGCGAGGGCGCGGTCTTCAACACCGATTGTGATTGCGAAAAGAGCGACGGGCAACATCATCGAGCGCATGGATTTCATACGTTTCCCTTCAGAGTGGAACAATCGGCGGGGACCGATGAACGCGCACCATTCTAGCAGCTGTAGGCAGGATGTCAAAGTTTGCAGAAGCACGGGCAAGCAGAGTTTGTCGATGGCACCAGACGTTCGTCCGCCCTACGGGCGGGAGGGGAATAGGGGTACCTACTCACCAGGGGCTGAGGCCCCTGGCAACCATCGCGCGCCCTACGGGCGAAGACTGAGGCAATTGCATGGCCACGTCCGCCTGCGGCAGATGGGCCATGCCACGCGGCCGACCGTGGCCCTCGTGAAGACCACTGCTCAAGAGCAGTGGCACACAGCCATAAGGCACTGCTCACAGAGCAGTGGCACTCGGCACACGGCTTAGCTCAGGCGACCAAGGAGTGTCTTCAAAAAGCCCTTGGCCAGGGGCGGGGGAACTTTTTCGTATTGGGGCGGCATTTCGTCTAGGAAGAGCCCTTCGACGTGGTCCTTGGCGCGCTGGCCGGCGCGCTTGAGCGTCGCGACGGCGCGCTCGGCCTGATCGAGTTTGGAATCCCTCATGGCTAGGACGAAGCGCTCGACTTCGTCGCCGATGTCGACGACTTCGCCGGGGACTTCGGGCCTGCGGACGGCGCCGCCGGACGCTTTGGAGGGGCCATCACCCTCTGCAATGGTGGTTTTGTCATGAGCGACGGTGGCGGCGAGTTCCATGGCCTCGCGGCGGAGCTCCTCGGCGCGGCGTTCTTCTTCCTCATCGACGGGAGCGAGAGGGATGTCCTCGATCTGCTCGGGCGGCGTGGGGATGTAGACCTTGCGTTCGCAGTAGGGGCATTTTCCGAAGCGGCCACCGGCGTCGTCTGGTGCTCGGATGAGCTTGGCACATTGCGGACAATGAAGGTCGATGCTCATTGTCGGTCTCCGGTGAGACGACCTCAATCAAGACACGGGCAGGCGGAGCTTGCCCATGGCACCCCGTGCACATCCTCACGAAAGCCACTGCTCAAGAGTCGTGGCACCCACTCGAACATGGCCACGCCCCCACTGCTCGAGAACAGTGGCACAGCCCCGCCGGGGATAAACCCCGACGCTACAGAATCGCAAAACCGGCGCTACTCCGCATGAATCCGCGAACGCCGGGCCCGCTTCCATAATCGTATCGGGATTTCGCCGTACGGCAAACTTTCACGGAAGCGATTCAACAGGTAACGCTCGTAGTCGGTCGTCACATACGATGGATCGTTCACGAAGAGAACGATGGTCGGCGGGCGGGTGGCCACCTGGGCGGCGTAGAGGAATTTCGCCCGCTTGCGGCCACGGCGGGAGTGCGGCGGCACTTCCTCGACCGCCGCTTGCAGGGCCTGGTTGAGCTGCCCGGTGCCCACGCGGACGGCGGACTGCTTGAACAAGCTGTTGGCCACGTCAATGGCGGCGTCGACATTCTGACCGGTCAGCGCGCTGGTGAACACGACCGGGGCGAAGGCGATTTCGGTCAGGACTTTGTCGAGGTAGTCGCCGTAGTCGGTGGTCGCCGCCTTGCCCTTGGCGAGGTCCCATTTGTTGACCACGATCACGCAGGGCTTGAATTGCTCGTGGATCATCTGGGCGAGGCGCTTGTCCACCTGGCCGACGTCGAGGGTGCTGTCGATGAGGAAGAGAACGACGTCGGCGCGGCTGATCGCGGCGACGGCACGGGAGTGGGCATAAAACTCGATGTCGTCGGCCAGCTTGGTTTTTTTACGGATGCCGGCGGTGTCGATGGCGATCAGCGTCCGGCCGTCCTTCTCGAATCGAACGTCGACACTGTCGCGGGTGGTGCCGGGGATTTCGCTGACGATCATCCGTTCCTCGCCGGCCAGGGCGTTAACGAAGGTGCTCTTGCCGGCGTTGCGTTTGCCGACGATGGCGATCTTCATCGCGGGATCGGGTGGGGCTTCGTTGGCGACCTCCGCGACTTTTTCGCGGATGAACTCGCGCAGCTCGCGCAGACCGTCGAAGCTATGGGCGCTCACCGAGTGCGGCTCGCCAAAACCGAGCGACACGAACTCCGACAGGGAGTTAGTCATGTGCGGCTCGTCTACCTTGTTGGCCAGTAGCTTGACCCGGTCGGTGTATCGTCGGAGCAGGTCAGCCGTGGCCCGGTCGAGCGGGGTCAGACCCTCGCGGGCATCCACGAGGAAGAGGATCAAATGGGCCTGATCGATGGCGTAGCGGATCTGGCGTTCGACGTGCTCGCTCAGGTCGTCGCGATCGACGATGCCGTGGCCACCCGTGTCGACAAGCTCGAAGTACACCTCGTCGAATTCGCAGACCTGGCTGACGCGGTCGCGGGTAACGCCGGCGGTGGGTTCGACGATGGCCGTCCGCTCACGCACGAGGGCGTTAAAGAGGCTGCTCTTGCCGACGTTAGGCCGGCCGACGATGGCGACAACGGGTAGGGGCATTTTTCAACGTGAAACGGACCATTTGTGAGGCCTCAGGGGTTCCTGAAGCAGTTTGCCTCACTCTTTTTGGTATGATACCGCAATCATGACTCCTCTTCTACTTGGGCTTGCGGGGACCGTTGTCGTATTCGCCGTAGTCTTGCCAATCGGCGTTAAGCTCTTGAGGATTCGCCTCGCGAATGTTCGGCGTCGAGAGGCTTGCCGACAGCTGATGGCTCTCGGCGGCACTCAGCCGCAGCTTCGCGATATCCCGCGCCGGCGGCCTCCGTGGTTTCTCAATTGCGAGCGGCCGAATCGATAGAGACAATGGGTCCGTGGCCCCTGGTACCGGCATTTCAGATCGCGCCGTACAACGCATGCTCCTCGACTACGCTCGTGCCACAGCGCGGCACGCGCTCGATGCCTCAGTGCCGATGTCGGCTGTTCCGCCGATCGTGCCCGGCGCATTCGGTGGATTATTCGTCACGCTGTGGAACCGCGGCGTACTGCGCGGGTGCGTGGGCACGTTTGAGCCGACCCACGATCTCGTATGCGCGGTTCGAGAGGCAAGTCGGTCCGTGCTAGCGGATTCTCGGTTCGTGGCCAACCCGGTGACCGGGAAAGAGCTCGCTGAGATTTCCATCGAGCTGTCGGTCCTTTCGATTCCGCAACTCGCCGCCGAACCAACATCGCTGGTCATAGGGGTCCACGGCATTCTTATTCGAAGTGCGGATCGATCGGGCTGCTTTCTGCCGAAGGTGGCGATCGAAAAAAGGTGGTCGGCGGAAGAGTTCCTGTCGAACTGTTGTACGATGAAGGCGGGTTTGCCCGCGGACGCCTGGCGCAAACAGGAGACGTCAGTGTACTGGTTCACGGCCGAGTCCTTTTCCGACGCGGATGTTGAGCGCCAACGGTGACTGGGCGGCCGGTCAAAGCGATTGCCAACCTTATGCCCGGTGTCCGGGACCACCAAAGCGGATCGACCTCCAACGTAACAACCGCGTATCATTGCGTGGCATGAAGCCAAGTCGCATCCACGCCGTCGATCACGTCCACCTCGAAGCCCCGCCCGGTATCGAGGAGGCGCTGAAATGGTTCTATGGCGAGTTGGGCACGCTGGACGAAGTCCCCTGGGACGGAGCGCCGGAAACTGGTCTTTGCTTCAAGTCCGCCCGAATCGAATTGCGAATTCGGATCACGAATCGCCCCACGATTGACGAGGTAAAGCGGCGCGTGACACTCCTAGTCCCGTCGCTTTCCGTGGCCAAGGAGCAGCTTTCGGAACGAGCTGTTGGTTTCATCGAAGTAACGGGCATGGTGGGGACTGATCGGCGGGTCCAGACACTTGATCCAGCCGGCAACCGAGTGGAACTGAAACAAGAGTGGCCATTCGCGCCCATTTAGGAGTCGCTTTTCGCACGGTAAGGCCTTGTCCAAAATTCAAAAAAGATAGGTGACAAGACCAATGGCGTCGGCTATAGTACGGTTGTCTGCAGGAACGACCGTTTCTGCCATCCCCGGTCGCTCATCCGTCTTGGATCGTTTTTTTCATCGACCCAGCTTGACGGACCTTGAAGCACGCGGCAGAATGGTTGTTGACGGCCAGGGAGGGCAGTCGGGGGAAACCCGCCGAAAGAGCGCAACGTTCCGAGCGCGGGCGTCGAAAAACGCCGGCGAATCCGCTTGGGTTTAGAGAGCCATAGGCCAAGGGCATCGGCCGCGGATTGATCCGTGGCCGGTCTCAACGCGGCTCGAGCGCATTGTCGCGAGTCCACCCAACGTTTCGCAAACCGGTCATCGGGCTGGTCGGAGGTATTGGCTCCGGCAAATCGACGGTTGCGCGGATATTCGGGGAATTGGGCGCGGCCGTTGTCGATTTCGATCGGCTGGCGCATGACGAGCTTGTCGTGCCGGAGGTGGTCGACACCCTCCGCGCGTGGTGGGGAGATTCGATTCTTCCTACGAGCGGGAAGATTGACCGGCAAGTGTTGGCCTCGATCGTGTTCGGGGACGCAGCCCAGTTGGCCCGGCTGGAGGGGTTGCTCTATCCGCGATTGAAGGAGCGGAGCGAGCGGATCATTGCGGGTCACCAAATTGATCCGGGGGTGGCCGCGGTCATTCTCGACGCACCGAAGCTGCTGGAGGCCGGGTTGGCGGATTGGTGCGACGTCTTGGTATTCATTGACGCCGATCGCGCGGTGCGGTCGGAACGAGTCACGGGGATTAGAGGCTGGTCGCCCGCCGAATGGGAACGGCGGGAGAATCTTCAGATTCCGCTGGACAGAAAACGTGCGAATGCCGATTATGTGATCGTAAACCACTCCAGCATCGAGCACCTTCGATCCCAGGTGGAACAGGCGTTCAAATCGGTGCTGGCTTCCTACAACCAAGATTCCGGCGGTCCGGTAGCGCCTGAGGCCTCAGCGGACCATATTCAATAGACTTAGCAAACAGCGTTTTCAAACTCGACAAACCCGTCCTGGGTAATGGACGCATGTCGCTTTTCAGGAGGATGTTTCAATGGCAAAAGCCACGACCGGCACCGGCAAGGTGCGTACTGTCCGAAAGAAATCGGTCTCCGAACCGGAATTAGATGATTCGAGGTTCGGTGAGGCCCTGGAAGAGGCACCGGCCGCGGCGATGGCCCCGGCCGTAGAGGCTCCTTACGAAGGCCCCATCGACGCGGAGACCCACGCCAAATACGAGGAAATCAAGCGCGGTGATATTCACATCACTCAGCTTCAGAAGATGACCGTGGCCGAGCTCCACGACGTGGCCAAGGAGGAAGGACTCGAGGAGTTCACCGGCCTCAAGAAGCAGGACCTGATCTTCAAGATCCTTAAGGAGCGCATCAATCGTGACGGGTTGATGTACGGCGAGGGGGTGTTGGAGATTCTACCCGACGGTTTCGGGTTTCTACGTAGCCCCGAATACAACTATTTGCCTTGCCCTGATGACATCTATATCAGTCCATCGCAGATCCGGCGTTTCGGTCTGCGCACTGGACACATCGTGGCCGGTCAGATCCGCCCGCCCAAGGAAAGCGAGCGATACTTCGCCCTGTTGCGGGTCGAGGCCATCAACTTTGAAGACCCCAACGCGGTCACCGACAAGACCAACTTCGAGGATTTGACGGCCCTGCACCCGGATCGGCGGTGCATTCTGGAGACGGCGTCGGACGAAGTGAACATGCGCATCGTCGACATTGTCACGCCGATCGGGTTCGGCCAGCGTATGTTGATCGTCGCCCCGCCGCGGACTGGAAAAACCGTACTCTTGCAGAAGAT
>Ga0137431_1000326_pt1 | contig 18745 bp, 12 predicted proteins | sample EasRivERMZT800_2_FD_104646 | JGI IMG/M metagenome (GOLD analysis project Ga0137431, IMG submission 104646) | Soil microbial communities from meander-bound floodplain in the East River, Colorado, USA - East River MetaG ERMZT800_2 | ecosystem: Environmental > Terrestrial > Soil > Floodplain ... | reverse complement strand
GCGGGCATTGTCCTGGGCGGCGTCGATCAACTGGAGCGAGGACCCAACCCCGTTGGCATTGGTGGCCCACGGCTCAACCGCTTCATAGCGCACCTGGTCAATGATCACGTCCTCGGCTGGAGTGGCGCCCGGTTTGATCAAGGTTAACGTCTCTCCATCATTGTCCAGTTCGCCAGCGAACTCATCAAAGACGGCAATGGCTGTCCCGTAGGCGGCGCCAAAGAGTGGTTTGTCTTTGGCCAGAACCAGCAGTTGGCGGTTGGTAAGGATAACGCCGGTGGGGAAGGTGTAATCCAAACCATTGAGGCGCCAATTGGAGAGGTTGAAGGCATTACTGGAGTTATTCAGCACTTCCACAAAGGAAGCGCCGGGAACGCTTGCGTTATACATGATCTCACTGATGACGACGCTGCCCGCAGGCGGGATGGCAGGACCTGTGTAAACGGCGGTGATCCTTTGGGTGCTGGTGATCGAGTTGCCGTTGATATCAATGCCTGACACCCTCATGCTGTTGGTGCCGGCATCGAGTGCCACCCGGGCCGTCCAACCGGTGACGCTGTTCCAGGTGACCGGCCAGGCCAAGCCATTGATAAGGATGTCCTTCACAAGCAAAGGCGCAGTGCCGCTCACGGTCACGAGATTGTTGTTAGTCGTGAAATTGGTGGAGGTAGTAATCGCAAAGGCCGTGTTCAAAAATGGACCAACGCCGCCTGCACCCAGGATAGAAGCTCTCCGCTGCGTCATGAAATTCGGAATTGTAATATTGGGACCGCCCTGCACCGCGGTGTAAGGATTCGCGGAATTCACGCCGTTGGCGAGTAACGCCTGATAGCGGGCGTCCATGATGGGCAGCCAATTCGCGTCCTGGAGCGGCCCGTCCGCCATCCGCTGCAGCGCCCGCAGATAGATGCGGCGGAAATGAGGGGTGTTGTAAAGGCGGCCCACCTCGGGCATGTGATCCGCGCCCGCATCGCCGCCAAGGGATAGCGTAAACAAGTCTTGGGCGGGGCCGTGACCGCTGGTGCAGCCAATCGCAAAATCAAGGTCCCACTGCAGCATCCACCACTTTCCACTGGGGGGCCGATAGGCGAAATTGTTCTTGCCACGTTGATAACCATAGCCGTCCCAATCGCCGACCACATGACGGAAGGCCAGCGTTCCCAACCATTCCTCAATTTCGAACTCTTCCTGCACGCGCTGGATATAAAGGTCAGGCGAGGTGGTGGGAACGTTGAGGGCGTCCACACCGGCGTAGAGGCTGGAGTAGTCGTCGTTGAGGCGGCGGTTGAATTTCTTTTCCCAGCTCCAGCGATAGCGGGCCTGCTTCTTGACTCCGCCGGTGGTCGTGAAGTCTTGCAAACTGGCGCTCTTGTTCGCCTGCATTCGCACCGGGGCATCCGTGAACTCAAACCAATCGTCGATCTTGAAAATCTCACCGTCATCCTCGTCCGGGAACCAACTGCTGACGTAGCTGGAATTCGGTTGCTGGCTGTCACTGTAAATCGGGATGCTACGGGCTGTGTTGTTGATGCCGTTAATGACGACATGGACAAAACGCTGGTAACTGAACGGCCAGTCCATCTGATCGAGAATTGTGAAGGCCGTTACCTCGCGCAGGGCAGTGGCATCGCGGCCACCTGGCTCCAGGGAATCAAGGTTCAACTCGTCCTGCCCCAAAAACACATCGTCTTCCGGCAGGTTCCACACGTAGCCGCAAGCGTTGCCGGTCGGATTGTTATAGCCTGGACGGATGAAAGGGCTGCCGCGGTAGCGGGCCGAGGCATTGTAAATCACGCGGAAGTTATTATAGACGACAGTGCCGTCGAGCGCTTCATTGCTGAGCACTTCGCGGGTACTCCAGGCGCTGATGTTGGCAGCCGTCATCCAAAGTCGATAGACACCCAGGTTTCCGGCGTAGGTTGGATCGCCAAAGCGGATCAAACACTCCCGCGCGGGCGCATCCGGCGGGAAGAGCGCAGTGCCAGCGGTTGGCGTGCGAGCGTCGCTGGCCTGGATGCGAAAGGCCACCAATGTGCCGGCACCCAATCCAGACAGGGTCGTGCTATAAAGGCCGTCGTTCGCGACCGCATCGCCTCCCGTTCCGTCGTCGCGCATGACAAGGTTATTCAGAGCTGCGGAAGGGTCCAGACGATATTGCACTTGCACAGAAGCGATCCTATCGGGGTCATTCACGCGAGCCGTGATCACGACAGGTTGGTTGGCCGCCGGCAGTACGGGACTATGGCTTACGTCGTAGATCGCCGGGCCCGCGTTTGCGAGCAGGCGGCTGTTGGGCTGGCCGGGCGTGCCGAGATTATTCGGTGTCGGCATGGGGAGGACTGTCTCAAGGCCAGCGCCATGAAAGCGAAAGAGCACATCAGGATGCCCTCTAAGCCAGCGCACTTTGGCGCGCACACTGGCAGTGGTGTTGGCGGTGAGGGGCGCGGTCAAGTCCGTTTCCACGTGGTTGGCTCCGTTATCACCTCCTGCCGTCGCCAGCAGGCGCATGGCGGGACTGGGGTTATTGGGACCAACCGGTTCTACAGTGGTTTGGATGTGGTTGCCTATGAGCACCCATCCGCCCAGACCTGAATTAAACGTCCCATTGGCCACGAGGTTCGGACCGGTGGGATTTTCTGCGTGCACTTCCAGATCATCGATGAGCGCCTCGCCCGCGCCGAGATTCATCACCTGCACTTCGTTGATGTCGGCGCCGGGGCTTCCACGCGGATAGATGTGATCCAGCAGCGAAACGTAAGTGAAGTTCGTCCATGTGCTCTTGGCAGTCTCATCGCTGTCGGTCCAATTGGCTACGAGACTGTTGTCACTGTTGGGATCGATCAACTCCAGGCTGCTGCCGCCGCCGTCGGCCCAGCGCGTCCAGCGCCCTGAGTCCAGATACGTTACCTCGTCTGCCAGAACGTAGTTGGCTTGAGTCGAGACAACGTTATTGTTGGTGACGAGGAAGTACTCCGGCCGGGCCAGGGCAATGCGTTCGCCGCCGTTGTCCAGGTTGCCGCCGTAATTGCCAACGGTGTTGCCGGTGTTGAGCTGCGGATATTTGGCCAGGAGATTCGTCTGGTTTTCGGCGACGACCAGATATCCATTAGCGGGAATGATCGTGTTCGGCGGGAAGGTGAAATCAATGCCATCGGTGAAGCGCCAGTTGCCGACATTCACCGGGCTGCCGCTGCGATTGTAAAGTTCCACATATTCGTCATTCTCGTCTTCCGAAATGGCATGGAACATCAACTCGTTGATCACGATTTCGCGAATCAATGGCGCGGCGTTGCTCGTCCCGGCAGTGCGGCTTGATAACTCCTGGAACGCAGGCGCGCCATCCGGATATCGTCCGCTGGAAACACCGTTCGCTTGAGCCTCAAAGACGATGGCATCAATGACTTTCGTCTGGCTCGGATTCACGAAATAGATTCGTTCTCCTCCTGAACTGAGCGCGAAACCCGTGGTGTTGGTATTCACGGTAAAGGCAGCATAGCCGCGGGCGGGTATGGTGGTCCCGTTGGGAATGCGAAATTTATTCGTGTCACGGTCGTCGCTAAGGTAAGCGCCCGAGACATCCACCGGCTGATTGCTGTGATTGTAGAGCTCGATGAAGTCTTCCAAGGGAGGATCCGTATTCGCCAGAAACTCATTGATAACCACGGCTCGCAAGGGATCGGGGTTGTAAGTGTCGAACTGTCCGGGCGAGCCACCGATGCGACCACTAGCCGCCCAGGCCCGTGGATCACCTTCGCCGTAGGAGGGCCGCGCCAAGACCAGGGAATGCCCCGCGCCATCGGCCGCAATCGGCCACGGATTCCCACCCCTGTAAGTGACTTCCAGCAACACGGCGTTACCGCGATTCCGCAAACGCACAGTGCCTTCGTCATCAGGCAGCGCATTGAGTGCGTTCCAAGGCCCGAGCACGCTGGAGATGCCATATACCGTCTGCAATCGGGCGGGGTTGCGCGCGACTACGAGGAATCCACCGGCTGGCATTATCGTGTTTGGCGGGAAGACATAATCGACGTCGCCTGAAATCCGGTAGCCTCCGATGTCCTCGGAGATCAACCCCGCGTTGAAGATCTCGACGAACTCCAGATCGTTGCTTGGCTTGGGATGGTACATGACTTCCGAGATGATCAGTCCGGTGTTACGCGTCGATGGCCCGATCGGCTCAAAAGGAACTTCCACTGTTCCTACCGCGCCTCCCGTGGCATCTCCAAGGTCGCGGAACTGCGCGGTGGCAGTCTGATTGTTCGTCGATGCGCCCGTGACGGCCATGCCTACATAGAAGATGCCGGGTGGCGCGCTTAAAGTGATCGCGCCAACCTGCGCCCAATTCTGGCCGTCCACGCCCGCGTAGCCGGTAAAGACGCTGCCAACACGTCTCAGGCGCAGCCAAGTGTTGGGATACGCAATCGGAAACGATCCGGTGTTGGTGGTCACGCCACCAGTCGCAAAGCGATATGAGAAAAACGTCCCGCTCACGCTCGGCGTGGCAAAGGTCGAGGCGTGCCGGCTGTTGGCGGCCAACGTCTCGCGCGCCATCAGACCGGCCTTCGCCCAGTTTTCACCGGCGGTCAGCGAATCGATGCGCACCTTCAAATCGAAATCACCGCTGATCTGCCGGGAATTGAAAAAGAACTGATCCGAGCCGCCAAAGATGTTCGTGCCGTCGCCGGTGACCGCATATCCGTTGCCCGCGGCCAGGGCCGAACCGGGTATCGCTGGATTGCCGATGTTAGCCCCGTTGTAAGTCGAGACTGTGAATTGAGCCTGGCTGTTGGGTGCGACTGGATTGGCTGCCGCGGACTGATCGGTGACGCCATTGACCGTCAGCGTGTAGGTCACTCCGGGGGTCATCGTGCTGACGGTCAGAACAATATTGGTCTGCGAAGCGTCCAGCACTGCGTTGGAGATAATCAGGTTGCCGGTCGCTCCGGTGACGGAGTAATTCGCCACGTTGGTGACGCTGTTCAGCGCCAAGCGTTCGGAGAATGCTGCCAGAACCTGGGTCAGGCTCGATGAGAACGCGCTGAGAAGGACGGGCGCAACGTTATCGGCGTTCACGGTCAAGGTGGCCACGCTGCTGGTTACCGAGTAGCTGACATTGCTGGCCACGTTCTGCGCGATGGCCTTGAAATTCAGTCCATTGTAGCTGAGAGGCGTGGACGGGATGTGGTAAGAGGCGGCCGTTGCGCCGGGAATGGCCACGTTATTGGTGTACCATTGCACGCTCGGCGGAGGATATCCGCTCAGGCCTACGGTGAACGCGACCGGCTGCAATTCGCCTACCATCTGGCTTTGCGGTTCATTGGTAATGGTCACGCGCATGTGCGTCCCTGGCGTGGCTGTGGCCGAGAAGTTGTCGATCTGATAAACCGTGTCCGGCGTGCCAGAGCCGTTGTCATCCGCCCAAACGATATAGAGCGGGCTGCCATTGGGCCAGGTGACGTTGATGGTGGCGGACAAAATGCCCGGAGTAGCCGTGGAGAATTGCGGAATCACCGTCCAGGAACCTGCCGCGCCTGAGAGGCTGTAATAGGCTCGGTGACCATCCACTTCTTCGGTCACTGGGAGGGAGCGGCCGAGAGTATAGCTGATGTTCGCGGCGATAGCCTCACCGCCGAGATTGTTGACCAGGGTGCACATCAGGAGGGTCGCCCCGTTGCCGGTAGGGCGGGTCTGCAAGTAAAGCCCCGTCGAGCTCCACGCGGCCGGACCAACCGCAACGGGCGGATCACCGGCATCAGAGCCTGCTTGCGAAGTAATGCTGCTGGCGGCCACGTTGGTTATGCCCCCGTCTAACCCTGCAGCGCTGGTAAAGTCGCCCGAACCGGCTCCGAAGGAAAGTGTGGACCAATCCGCTGACGGCGGCTGGGTACCGAAGTTGTTGGTGTAGCCGCCTCTGCCAACCGAAGCGGCGCTGGCGCCAGTAGTCAGCCCGCCCGCAGTCAAGAGGAGGACCGTCACGCTCAGCAAGGTAAAACTGAGAACGCGGCATTTCAGTGATGTAGTTCGCATAGGTTTCTGTGGTTTGCTGTGCTGGTGGGACCTGGCGGCGGAACATCCGGGCCGCAGGCACCATCCATCGACGGGAATCATGGAGAATCCTTTGACCATGAAGAGCACAGTCGCGAAGAGATTTGGACGAGCACTGGTCTCTGCGCCCAACGACCGGGCAAAGCATGAACGTCTTTCCGCATGGGTTACAGACAGACCTTACTGAAGTTACTTTTTAAAATCAACAGCCAAGAATGGTTTTTCCAACAGCACGATAAAGATCCTGGCGCGGCAGGATTGCAAGCGACCGCGCGCGTAAGCGTTTCGCACGGTCGCACGGCTGGAGCATAACCAACACGGCTTTTTGCGCCTGGATCCTTACGGCGTTATACCTTCAGTCCAAACAGCCGCTGATGTTCCTGAATCGCGTAGCGGTCCGTCATTCCGGCCAGATAATCGCAGATGGCCCGATGCCAGCCATCTTTGCGGGCGCGTTTGCGGGATTGTTCGCCCACCTGATCGTGGTGCTGCAAATAATACACGAAAAGTTCCTCGAGCATTCGCACCGCGCGGCGATTGGGCTCGTAAACTTCCGGATTGTAGTAAAGATGCTTGTAGAGATAGTCCCGCAGTTCCAGGTTCAGCGCGCGCAGCTTGGCGCTGTATTGCACCAGCGGTTTGCTCTGCAATCGCACGGCGTCGGCGGACTCGACCGCCGCAGCGAAAAGCCTTTGCTCCGTGGTGTGAACGACGTCCTTAACCTCCAGGTCGATGATACAGCGAATGATAAAGTAGCGCCTGCTTTCATCCGGCAAGTGGCCGTAGCTCTTCTTGATTGACCGCGCAGCCTCAGCCCAGGTTTGCACGTCGCGGAGCAACTGGGCTTCGGACAATAGACCGGAGGTCAAGCCATCATCCAGGTCGTGGCTATAGTAGGTAATTTCGTCGGCGATGTTGGCCACTTGCGCTTCCAGAGAGGAAGACTTCGCTTCAAACCCTTTGCGCCTGCCCGGATGATCGTAACTGGTAAAATGCTTCACTAATCCTTCCCGCACCTCCCAACTCAAATTCAGGCCCATAAAGCGCGGATACTTCTGTTCCAGCAACTCCACGACGCGCAGACTTTGGCGATTGTGCTCGAAGCCGCTGTGGTCTTTCATCAAGGCATTGAGCGCCGTTTCGCCTTTGTGGCCGAATGGCGAATGCCCCAGGTCGTGCGCGAGAGCGATGGTTTCAGTGAGGTCCTCATTCAATTTCAATGCGCGCGAAATGTTGCGGGCGATAGCGGCCACTTCCATCGTGTGCGTCAGCCGCGTGCGCAAATGGTCGCCCGTGCCGTTGAGGAAAACCTGCGTCTTTACTCCAACCGCCGAAAGGCGCGCGAATGAATGACGCGGTCGCGGTCGCGTTGATATTGGGTGCGCCACTCCGGCGGTTCCTCGTCGTACTGGCGGCCACGCGTGTCGGCGCTGAACTGAGCGTAGGGCGCGAGAATCTGCCGCTCGCGGTCTTCCAATTCAAGGCGCGTGCAGGGCATGGTGGAGGGACCGCCAAAGCGGTGAGGCGCTTAGACGGCTGGCAGTGGTTCGCTGCCAGCGAGCAATTCCTGAACGGAAATCCCGCGCAACTCAAACAGGCGGCGAATCGTGTCCTCAATCAAATTATTCGGGCAGGAGGCGCCGGCGGTGATGCCTACGGTTATTTCGCCAGCCGGCAGCCAGTGGTGCGTCTCAACTTCTTGCTGCAGATGCTGATTGTAATGAACGATCAGGGCGTCGGAAACCATCTTGGCGGCATTCTTGATGAAGAAGGTCGGCAACTTGGCTTCGCCCATCTCTGCCAGGTGCGACGTATTCGATGAATTGTACCCCCCGATCACCAGCAGCAAATCCATCGGTTCGCGCATCAGCTTTTGCAAGGCATCCTGGCGATCCTGCGTCGCGCCGCAAATGGTGTCGAAAAAGCGAAAATGTTTGTCGAGTTCGCCCGCGCCGTACTTCTGCTCCATGGCGGATCGGAGCCGGCGTTGCACCTCCTCGGTTTCGCCGCGCAACATGGTCGTTTGGTTGGCGACTCCAATCGCCTGCAAATGGACATCCGGATCAAAGCCGGGCGAATAGGCGCCTCGGAACTTTTCCAAAAACTCCTGCTTGCTGCCGGCATGCACGATGTAGTTACAGACGTAGTCCGTCTCCGCCAGGTTGAACACGACCAGGTAATGTCCGGTGCCGTAAGCCGTCGCCTGGGAGGTCGTCGCCTTGGTTTCTTCGTGTTTGGCTTTTCCGTGAATGATGCTCGTGACGGTCTCCTTGGAGTATTGCCGCACACGCTTCCAGACGCTCATCACGTCACCGCACGTCGTATCCACCAAAATGCAACCCTTCTCCTCCAACTTGCGCCGCGTGCTCACTTCGGTTCCGAAGGCGGGAATAATGACGACGTCTTCATAGCACAGTCGTCCAATTTCCTCTTCGGTCGGCTTGTTGGAGATCGTGCAGATGCCCATGTTGCGGATCTGGTCGTTGACCTCCGGGTTGTGAATGATCTCGCCCAATAAATAAATGGGCTTTTCCTGCGGGAAAACCTTGCGGGCGGCATACGCCAGGTCGATCGCTCGCTCGACTCCATAGCAAAAGCCGAACTCCTTCGCGAGCTTCACGGTCAAACCGCGCGCGGAGAGGATATGTCCTCCGGCACGAATTCGATCCACCAACTCACTGCGATAATGGGAGAGGACCTGCGCCTGTACGGCCTCCATTATGTCCGGACGGCGCAAGTTGATTTTTTGGGGCGCTGCTGGAGCATGCGTTGACATACGCGGCAATTTAGCACCCGGCAGGGAAGCGTCGAGAAGAAAGCCGAGACGCACAGATAAGCACCAAGATCCAAGCCCCAAGTTCCAAAGAAGCTCCAAGCTTCAAGTTCCAAAATGGCCGTCTGCCTCAACCCACTTCCAGATCTCAAGTTGCGGTCCTTTGTGGGTTTGGTGCTTGGGGTTTCTCTGGCACTTGGTGCTTGGGATTTGGAGCTTTGTCAACTGACTTGCCTCGAAAACCAGAGAGTCTTAGCGAATCAGTCCGCCACCGCCAAATCCATGGCTCGCGTATAGTAGAGAATCCGCCCGCAGTTCGGACAGGTTACAATCTCCTGTTCCGCCAGCGAGTTGCTGCTGCGTGGCGCCCGCATCAATGAGGGCTTTCAGTTCGTTGAACTGGTTGCGCAGTTCCGCCGAACTGATGCCCGCGTTGCTGACCGGCAGTGCCGGATCGAAAGGCACGCAGTTCTTCAGCCTGCAAAGGTGACGCTCACGATGTCACTGTCCAAGCCGATCTCGTTATCGCCGACCATCCCGCGCGCCATGTATTCGCGCACTTCGGGCACGTTGGCTTGGGCCAGCGGCGCGGTGTCGAAATAGGGTGGATTGGTGTCGCTGCCGATCTTGCGCCATGTCGGCGTTCCGCGCAGCCGGCAATAGACCGTCACGCCATCCACGCCACGCTTATTGAAATCAATTTTGATTTTGCCCGCATCGATGGATGCCTTGATCACCGGCTTGTAAGTCGCCGGATCGAATCCTTCTTCAGCGCCTTTCAATTTGAGGACCGCTTCGCTGCCGGAAGCTGGAAAGCCGGACAACGTTTTCCAGTTGCGCACCTTGGCGCGTATCTCCGCGAGGTTCGTTGCTTCGGTCGTGCGTTCCACTTGACGCGCGCCGTCAATGGACGCAGCGGCAGTGTCGGTGGCTTCGATTTTGGCAATCACAGCATCGGCCAATGCTTTGGCGGCAGTCGCTTCAGCGGCAGTTAAACCAAACTTCGGCCCTTCGTTGGCGACGTTGTCGCTGAGATTTTTGTACCAGACGTAACGGTCATTGCGCTTATTGGGGACGTAGTCCATGTGTTTTCCTTTTTCCTTGGGCGGCAGTGGCGGCGGCGCAGGCGACGGAGCGTTGGGCGGCTGATCGTAGTGATGACCTTCGTCGTATCTCCAGCCCTGGTCGTATCTGATGACTCCATCTGGCATGCATCGTTGCCACCTGAGTGCCCGTTGTTTTTCCGATCGTGGCAGATACAGCCAGAACCGCGGCACCCTGCCAAGACCGACGATTACGGACGGCTGACGCGGGAAAATTACGGATAACGCACGGACTCAAGCGGCCAGCCCTCAGGCTAAAACGGCCAGCCCACGGGCTCATGCGGCCAACCTTCGGGCCACCGTCGTGAACCCACGGGTTTCATGCAAAACCTACGGGCCGACGCCACGAACCCGCAGGCTAGTCCAACCAATCCGTGGGCTGCCGGCACGAACCCTTGGGTCTTGGCCAAAACCCGTGGGCTGGCACGACGAACCCACGGGCCAGCCGGGCCGGGCCCAAGGGCTGAGCTGTTCACAATCAAGCATTTGCGCGTTTTGAGGCGGGTTTCAGGCGGAAAACCGAGGGTTTGACGGAAAATGATTCGGGCGGCGGACGCCAAGGAGGTGAGGTTTGGGGAACCGGGTGACTTGCATCGTAATGAATGAGCCGGCTTTTATTTCACAGGGGCTGGCTGCAACGAGGTTCGTATCGGAGCGTTGGTGGTGGCTGCCGTACCGCTTTCCAGGAGGTTACTCAAGGCCGGGAAAGCGCTCGCCGCATTCGCACCGAAATCGGCCAATGATTTCGCAGCCCACGAAGAAACATGATCGGAACGGTCTTCCAATAAGGGGAGATCGGCGGGTTCGCCAATAGCCGCAAGACATCGAACCGCCGTGAACGCATGTGCGGGGTCGCCGAGCAGCCTGGTCAACTCTTCCACAGCGGGTGCGGCCTCCGTTCCTAACGCTTCGAAACCTGCGATGGCGAGCTGCTGAATGTCTTCTGCTGAACGCATCTTTTTTAGAAAGGGGATATTCCATTTGTCACTCTCCTCGATCATCCAGGAGCGAACAGGGCCATCGCCGGCTGCGGCCATCTTGAATAAAATCGGCGTTACTTTGTTCGCTTTCATCGCGCGAACGGCTTTCTGAGCTTCCTCAAGACGTTGAGCCTCCATCAATGGAGTCTCATGGCATTGCGTCAACCAACTCGTGAGCGTTCGGCCTCGATAAGTCGGCTCGCGAGTACCGAGAAGCGAAATCAGCGAACTGAACACCAACACAACGGCGAGTCCAATAATAACGCGACGTTTGCCGTGATTAAGCAAACCGCAGCGAAGCATCCGAAAAAGTTTCATTGCTCACTTGCTTTTCAAAGATTCGGGCGACGGACGCCAAGGAGGTGGGGGTTGGGGAACCCCGCTGAAGAAACGTCACGCCACCCGAATCAATCTGCCCAATAATCATTCTCTACGGTCATGGGCGCATCGATTTGCGGCGGAGCACGCCAGATGTTCGTATTTGCGCGGTGGTTGATGTAGAGCGCTTTTAACCTCTTGGTAGTGGCGTCCACTTCTGCCGAAGCTCGGAAGGCTCCCTGATTCGGCTCCTGCCAAATTAAGAAATACCTCGCAAAGAGGTTTGTCCCATATTTCCGAGGGGGCGCGACTTGGGGCGGCTCATCGAGATGGAGGAGTTTTGCGGAGTAGCCTAGCCGCTTCACTATCTCCCTGACGAGAGACGTAGCTTCTTTTGCACTCATATTGTCCTTTCCGTAGAAGTCTTCGACTCGGCCTTGCTTATCGCCCGGAATTCGATAAGCGTCGTCTGCGTAGAAAGCTGTTACCTGTCCATGATGGTAATTAAAGCGAGCGCCATTTTTGAGATACACGACCGCCATGGGGTCGCTATCAACCAACCCACAAATGTAACGAGCCATATCCACGTCATTCGTAGTAACGGGGAGCCGTACAGAAAAGCCAGCCTTCTTGATGTAATCTGAAAGCTGCGGCAGAATCGCGACCAAAAAGGCGTTCGAATAGGCTGCACTGACAGGAAGTATTTTTCGTCCTCCCCGATAGGTGGTCTGCGGTCCCTTTCCGATTACAGGGGGATGAACGTCAATCTTCGGATCTGGCCGCCATGTATTCGTAGTGTGCAAACTCATCATCTGAATCTGCCCGGTGGAGGCGTCCACTTCCAAATCAATACTGGTTGCAGAACTTTCGCGGGGACGCTCATCCGGTTTCACCCACCGGATTCGGAAACGCGGAACAACATTTTTCCCGCTCCTGGGCGGCTCCGTTATTTCGGGAGGGCGGTCCGCATGGAGCATCGCGTCGGTATAGCCCAACTTTTTGATGACTTCATGAGCGATTTGCAGCGCCTGTTTTTTGGTAATCTTCACGGTGCCGTAAAACTCCGGTATGCGGTCGGGGTCTTGCAGCGAAAAATAACTGCGAGGCGAGCGATACAACATCACCCGCCCCCGGTCGAAACTGAATCGATGGCCGTTGGTCAAGAATACACCACCGCCAATGTGGTCCGAGCGTGGGGAACAGCCGAAACGCTGGACCTGCGCGATCGTGACTGGTTGCGGAATAGGCAGATCGAGCCGTTTGGCGAAATCCGACACGTGCGGCATAATCGCCAACAGCACCGCATTCGAATACTCTGCTGTAACTTGGAACAGTTCGAACATATTCGATAGTCACGATTCTGCCGGGCCAAATCTGAATCCCCGGCAGTTGTCTTGGTCTCAAGGCCAGTCAGATCTGTGATTGAATTCGTCAATTCTCAGATCATCATAGCCGTAAATCTGCAAATGCTCTCCGGGCTCGATGGAAAGGCCAGAAGGAGGCAAATCATTTTTCGCGTCTTCCAGAGCATCTTTTAATCTCTCGCTCGCTCCTAACTCGTCCCAGTAAAAGAGGAAATTGGTAATGAAGAATGGCACCTGCCAGGGAATTTCATCGTCGTATGTGACGCCATTACGGACAACCTGCCCGGGAAGCGCGTAGGGCACATCTACATCGTAACCGACAAATGCGGCGGGCCGAATTCCAGTATTTTGATAGTAGATCAATGCAAACCTACCCGGACCGTGAATACCGAAGGCGTCATCCAAGCTGCCATTGGCAGTGCTGCAACCATCGAGAAACACAAAACGGTAACGATGGTGAATCAAGGCCGCGAGAGTGCCCGCGTAGATGTTGGCTATCGATACCGGGCCGCCGTGTCCGTTATAATAAAAATTCCGGGAATTGGTACGGGACAAAAAATTCTCCAACAGGAGCGCATCCTTTGCGAGCGCCAAGGCGGTGATGTTCGTGTCCACGTGATTGGTTTTTTGATAACGCAATGGATAAGTCTGCCCAACGTCATTGGTGCTGCCCGGCGGCGGATAATAAAGCAAGTAACCGCCATAGTTGTCGGAAATCAAAGCAAAGTAGTTAATTGACCCTTGCATATCGTTGTTTTCGCTGTACTCGAATTTGAAAAAGTCCTGATATGCGATGACCCATTAACCTTGATCTGGCCAATCTCTTTTCTTCTGCTTTTTGGGCGGAGTTTTCCTGGACGCGGCACTAGCGAGCCCGGCGCCACTGACGGTGACGATGGAACTGAACTCAGGGTCAACATCCGCATTTGTCCGGGTATTCCCGTTCATATCCACCATATTCCAATATGCCGTAATCGTTCCGTCAGTCGTGTGACCCGTCAGGGTCTGAACGAGGTTGCTGCCTACATCGTAGATGTCAATTTCCCAATCAACATCGCTGCCGGTCGTTTTCAAAAAGTAAGCTGAAATGGGTGCTTCGCCTACTGCTTGTTCCCATTGCGGATAATAAATCTGGTTAGAGACGGATACTGTGACTGGGTCGCTTTGACGGCTGACAAAGACATGATTGCCGTCGGGAGAACCGGGATTTTGCCAGGTCACCTCAATTTGAAAGGTGTGAGCTCCATTTTCCAAAAAGCCTGTATCGATCACGAACTGCCAGGCCCCAGGGACCGCAACAGAGAGGACATTTGCGCCCGCAAATTTGACGCCGTCAACCAACACGATTGCGCTGTCTAAAATGCCTTCTGCATTTCCGGCTTCAAATGCCACATTGACGGAACCGGAGAGTGTTACGTTTGTGAGATTCGTCAGGCCAACTACATGAACGCCATCCCTCACCACCTGATAGAATCCGCTGTCCGGGGCCGACTGGATGGAACTGGATTCGCCGGAAGAGGTACTTTCAGCGCTGCTTGTGGCAGTCTGCGTCGACGGTTTGCCTTCCGCCTTCCAACGCTCACGATTCGCTGCCGCCGTTGCAATTGCCTCTTTGAGCATCCTCAACAGCTCTTCGGCCATTTCTTGCGCTCGCTTGTAAAGCTCTTCGCGTCGGGCAACGCGTTCTTCTTCGGTCAGAGCGGCGAAACTTGAGCTTGGTTGTCCTCCAGCCATCGCGGACTCGCCGGAACAGCCCGTAACGACGCCCGCGTGAATGAAAGCTGTCCGATTTGTTGCGATGGCAGCGGGAAGCGTGTTTGTCAGCGTCACCCAAGGTGTGTTCGTGTCCAGTGTGGGGCGATGCTGCACAATGTACAATTCTCCCTCCACGCTTGGCCATGAAAGAATGACGTTCGGGCATTCGACTGAAATTTTCAGCTCTTCGATGGCGAGGGTGTGAAATGTTGACGCAATCAGCGCAATGGCAGTGACGATAACTCCTTGTTTGATTCTCATTTTCTTTTGTTTGTTTGCGAAACCTCCAACCACGGAAACAGAAGGGGCGCGAACCCAACGCACCCTCGCTCGAGGCACCGCGAAGCGCCCTTCCGGAAAGTACGCCAAGCCGCGCCCGAGTGGGCGCAGACTTGGCAAGGTTTCGGGAAGAAAATTTCGCGGTTTTCGAACGAGCCTGTAGCCAAAGCCACGCAAATAATTTTCTTTGTTTTTACATACGCTGGGAAACTGTCCTCCCTTTGCGAGCGGTGTATGTAAAGCGCAACCCTTCTTCCGACAAGAAATTTTTTGAGATTTTTTTGGGGCGATGTAGTCGGAACGCGGGCGCGCCATTTCCGCAACAATTCGCTTGAGAAACGCTGTTCAATCTGAATGCTTTTGTGTATGCTGACTGACGCCATGCACACCTGCTGCGGACCGAGTGGCCCTGCAACACGGCCCACCACACGGGTTTGGGGCGGCGAATTCGGTCGCAATGCCCATGAGCGAAGGATCCAATGGCCGCGACCATAATCCACATGGCTTTTGTATGTGGGTGGCGGGCGGGGGCGTGAAGGGTGGCCAGGTTATTGGTGCCACCGACGCGGTGGGTCTGCGTGCCGCGGAGGAAAAAACGCACGTGCATGATATTCACGCGACGATCCTGCACCTGCTCGGGCTGGACCACGAACGGTTGACGTTTCGCCACGATAGCCGCGAGCAACGGCTCACCGATATCGCCGGGAACGTGATTAAAAAGGCGCTCGCCTAGGAATGCGTTCCTCCTTCATTTGCTTCTCAATTATAGTGGACTCACTCCGCCACTGCCAAATCCATGTCCCGCGTATAGTAGAGAATCCGTCCGCAATTGGGACAGGTGACAATCTCCTGCTCGGCCTGACATGTCACCACGATCTGCCGGCTCAATTGCATGTGGCAGCCACCGCAAACTCCGTGCTGAATCCCCACGACTACCTTTTGTCCTTTGTGTTTGAGAAGTCGTTCGTAGCGTCGGCGGGTTTCTTCATCCACCACTTCGGACAATTGTTCGCGGTTGGCCTGCAACTCGGTCAGTTCCTTTTTCAGATTCTGTTCGCGCGTGGCCAGATCGGCCAGGACGCTGTCCGTATTCCGCTTCATCTCGGTCGCAAGCTGATTGGCGGTCGTGACCTGTTTCTGCGCCGCCTCGCCTTGCTCCATCAGATCGAGTTGTTGATCCTCCAACTTCCTGATGACCTCCTTGCACATCTCAATTTCGTGGGCCAGTGCGCGATATTCCTCGTTCTTTTTGGTTTGAAATTGTTGAAGGGAGTACCTATCGATCATCTGTTTCTTGGCATCGACCTCCAATTCCAGCTTCTTGCGTTCGGATTCCAAATGCTTGACCTCATGCTTGCCCGCATCCAGAGCAGCCTGAGCCGCTCCGGCCTTGGCTTGCAGTTGCTGCCGTTCCGAAGGGATATGGCTCAGCTCGTCTTTTACCAGCAAAATCTTGTGGTCGCGGTCCTGAAGGACAAGTATTTTCTCAATGGCTTCGAGCATGGGTCGCTGTTTTGTTGCGTAACTCAGGAAAAAAATATCGGCCACTCTGCGCGAAGTCAACTCGCGCGACGAGGAATCTGAAAGCGCGCGATTTTTGAACGTTTTGCCCTTGGCTCGATCCAAGAAATTGCAACTTATGAGGATAAACCGCATGAACATGTTCGTGAGAATTCTGGCTGCGACCTGGATGTTCGCAGTCGCCTGTGCCCCGGCTCTGGCCAAGGAAGACAGCGCTGCCCTTAACATGGCCCGGCAGTTGAACCAGGCGTTCATTGAAGTCGCAGACAGCGTTTCTCCGGCAGTCGTGGTCATCAAAGTCGCTCACAAGCACGACGCGAGTGCTTTCGACGACGAGGAGAACCCGCTCTGGGATTTAATCCCGCGCCAGTTTCGGAGACAGCTCGAAGAACAGCGTGAGAAACAGAAGCGCGAAGGCAGGGAACGCCCGCGCGAACCGGTGTTCGACGGGCAGGGCTCTGGCGTCGTCATTCGCGAAGAGGGCTTCATCCTGACCAATCGCCACGTCGTGGACGGCGCCGAGAAAATTCAAGTCCGCTTCAAAGATGAAAGCCGGTGGTACGACGCGGAAATCCGCGGCGTCGATTCGCAGTCCGATGTGGCCGTGATCAAGATCGATCCCAAAGGCAAAAAGTTGACCGTCGCGAAGCTGGGTGATTCGGACAAGATTCGCGTCGGTGAATTCGCCATTGCCATCGGGGCGCCGTTTGAACTGGACTATAGCGTCACATTCGGCCACGTCAGCGCCAAGGGGCGTTCGGGCATCATCAACGATCCGGCGATGGATCAGGATTTCATCCAGACGGACGCCAACATTAATCCTGGCAACAGCGGGGGTCCGTTGGTCAACATCGATAGCGAGGTGATTGGCCTTAACACCCTCATCCGTGGCTTGCGTACCGGCATCGGCTTTGCCATCCCGATCAATCTGGCCAAGGAAATTTCGAGCGAACTCGTGACCCATGGCAAATATGTGCGGTCCTGGCTTGGGATCGGCATTCGCGCGCTCAAAGACCATACCGAATACCGTGAGATGATCCCGGGAGTTAGCGACGGCGTCGTGGTGACGCAGATTCAGCCGGAGGGTCCTGCGTCCAAGTCGGACCTCAAACCGACCGACGTCATCACGGCGGTGGATGGCAAACCAGTGGCAACGGCACAACAACTGAAGAATGAGATCCGTTCCAAGAAGATCGGACAGAACGTCACGCTCGATGTGCATCGCAAAGGCAAGAACATCAAAGTAAAAGTCAAACCCGATGCCTGGCCCGACGACGCAGTTCCCGTGGCCAACAAACAGCTCCCGGCGGAAGAGGAAGGCGCCAGGAACTTAGGTCTGACTGTGAAGTCGCTCACCCGGGAGCTGGCCGATCAGTTCGGCGTGGACAAGATTGAAGGCGTTGTCGTCACCGAAGTGGAGCAGGGGAGTCCGGCGGGGCGCATCGGCCTGCGGCCTGGCGACATCATCACGGAAGTCAACTACAAGCCCGTGAGCACTCTCAAGGAGTTTCGTGACGCCCTGAAGAGCGGCGATCCTCAAAAAGGGCACATCATCAACTTCACCAGCCGGGGCACGAGCAAGTTTGAGATTCTCAAGGATAGTGGTGACTAACTCCTCCCACACCTCTCTCCTGAGGGTGCGCCGATTCGAAAGAGCCGGCGCATTTGTTTTTTGGTTAAAGCGTTAAAAGGTTAGAGTGATTGCCAAAAGTAATTTCCGAAAAGGTGGGGCAAACCTGCCGGTTTGCCGCGGCGCCCGGCAGGGCGTCGCCCACCTTTTCGGAAATTACTTTTGGCAATCGATATAAAAGGTTAAATCGTGATTTCGTAGAGCTGATGGCATTTCGGTGGACCCTTTGCCGGCGCATATCCTCGACCGGGCGCCGGGTCGCCGATTTAACGATTCAACCTTTTAACGATTTAACTTTAACCATTCAACGATTCGATTGCAGTTTGTCCTTCACTCAGCTACACACCACCCATGCGTTTCATTGGCGGTCTGATTGAAAGACTTCAACGACATCCCAAGCGGATTGTCTTTCCCGAAGGGACCGAACCGCGGATTCTCCAGGCCGCCCGACAGTTTTATTCCTTGCGGCTCGGCGCGCCGATTCTTCTTGGCGACCGCACGGTCATTAAGGCTGCGGCCGAACGATTGAATCTTTCCCTCGAAGGCGTGCGCATCATCAATCCGGCTGAAAGTGAGGAATTGGAAAACTTCGTGCAACGCTACGAACTGTTGCGCCGCTACAAAGGCATCAAGGTGAAAGAGGCGGGCCAGGCCATGCTCAATCCAAATTATTACGGAGCCATGATGGTGGCGATGCATCAGGCCGATGGATTTGTTTCCGGAGCAAGTGAAATCACCGGGAGCACGTTGCGGCCACTCTTTCAAATCATCAAGGTGGCGCCGCAAACGACCACCGCTTCGAGTTGCATGATCATGGAGGTGGAAGACACGCGTTTCGGCGACAATGGCGTCATGTTCATGGCCGATTGCGGTGTCATTCCCGAACCGAGCGTGGAACAGCTTTCGGACATCGCGTTCTCGACCGCACAACTGGCCAGGCAATTACTCGGCACACGCCCTCGGGTCGCTTTGCTTTC
>Ga0137431_1000323_pt1 | contig 18848 bp, 18 predicted proteins | sample EasRivERMZT800_2_FD_104646 | JGI IMG/M metagenome (GOLD analysis project Ga0137431, IMG submission 104646) | Soil microbial communities from meander-bound floodplain in the East River, Colorado, USA - East River MetaG ERMZT800_2 | ecosystem: Environmental > Terrestrial > Soil > Floodplain ... | reverse complement strand
GCGGCCGCCTGTGTAGCCTCCGGTGGAAAGCGCGCCGCCGCCAAGGCGCAGCGTTCCTTCGTCGATCCTGCTAATTTCATTCGATGGCGACAGCATCACCACGCCGGTTTTTCGGTCGATGGTGAACGGCGTGCCGACAAAGGCTCCGTCGTCCGCGTAGCGATGGATCGCAAAATCAGAGCCGGTGTTTCCGCCGGTTTCGGCGGTCGCGTTGCCGGGGGAGATGATCCAGCGATGAACGTGGTTGGTTCGGCCTACGATGAAATTAGAATTCGCCGCCGTCCCGGCGATCTTGTCGAGTATCAGCTGCGCCGAGATGGTGTTGATCACCAAGGTACCCGCGTCACGGGTCACTTTGACCGGCGTGTCGATGAGGTCTCCGTTGTCGGCGAAACGGGAGAGCGAGAAATCGGACCCGGCGTTGCTGCCGCTCTCGGCCGTGCCGTCACCAATCGCCAAAGACCAGCGCGGCTTGTCGTTGAGATACCCGGCAATCGGGCGGCTCTGCTCGACGGCGGTGGCGGTCAGTATCAGCGCCGGAGTGTTTTTCCTGATCTCGATGTTGCCCGTCAGCACGCCGCCGGTATCCGGGTAGCCGCCGAGGTTATCCAGCGCCGCCGCCGGTGTGGACGCGCCGGTGCCGCCCGCCACGATGGGGCGCGGATAGTTGAGATCGAATTCGAGATCGGCGATCAGCGTGTTGTACGGTTCGCTCTCGACCGGCGTGCCGGAGATGCCCGGCGTGCCGGGTGGAAGATTGTAGACGCCTGATCCGTTGCGCGGCATGTCTCACCTGTACTGGTGCGGTGTGCGGTCGTACTCGACGGCGTCGGCCGCCTCGCCGCGCGCCCATGGGTACATCAGATATTTCGCGGCGTCCTTCGCCATCACGTCGGGGTCGGTGATGAAACCGAACGACGGGTCTTGCTGGGCCAGCGGCGAGCGCATGCGGAGATTGGCGGCGGCGGTTTCGACGCCCTCGCCAATTCGCCTGCCAGCGGCCGATTGCAGCGCGCGGCCGGTCAGGTTCGTCGCGGCCTGCGCAGCCGTCCCCACTGCGGCGGAGCTGAACGGGTCAAGACCAAGCGCCCAGCCCGCGCCGCCCGTGGCGCTGGGTGCCACCGCCAGATCGGTGATGCTGCGAGCACCGCTGGCGCGTTGCAGCGCCTGACCGGTGCTTTGCATGCGCCGCGTCAAACTGTCGGTGATCGCGTTGCGCGCCATCTGTTGCTCGGCGTCGGTGAAGCCGCGCGTGCTGCGCTCGCCACCCTTGGTGGTCGCCAGCGCGTCGATCTTGCCGGTCAGCGTCTTGCCGAAGTCACGGCCGGTTTCGGCTTTCAGCTCCGCTACGGTGCTGGCGTCGGACAACACCTGACTGCGCTTGAGCGCGGCGGTGTTGCCGCGCGCGTTGAGTAGGTTGGCGTGATCGACGGCGAGCTGCTGCGGCGAACCCTGGCGAACAAATTGCGCGGGCGGGTTGGTCATGTAGCGATCGAATTCGTGCCGCGCCCGCGCCGCGCCGATGATGTCGTCGGGCTTGTCGAAGTTCTTCACGTCGAACTGCTGCCGCAGCGTCTCGAAATCTTCGTTGGTCATGCCGGTCTGCTTCTTGAGCTTGCGGCCTTCCTCCAGCGCCTGCCACGCGGTCGGAGCCTTGACTTGATTGCTGCCGCGCTGCGTCAGCGCCTGCGCAATCGAGTTGGTGAGATCGTCCATCATCCCCGGATCGCGCACCACCGGAGAATTGCGCCACGCCCGGTATTGCGCGTGGCGCGTGGCGTCGAGTTCGGCCTCGGTCGGCGCGATGGCGCGCCGTGGCTGACCATGCACCATGCGGCGCGCCATCGTAGCGCCCGGCAACACACCGATTGCCTCGACACCGGCGCGCAGCGGCTGACCCTTGCTGGAGTAGTACGCCGCGTCGGCACCCGCCAGCGCCGCGCCGACCGGCGGGATCATCGTGGCGACGTCGACCACGCCGCGCCCGACCCGGCCCGCCACGTACGGCTTCGCGCCCAGCGCGATCAGCGCGTCCTGCGCCTTGTTGCCGAGTGTCTCCCGCCACGAGTATTCGGCGGGCCGCAGCTCGCCGAACGGCTCATTGGGCTGGCGCTGCTTCGGCTGCGGCACATTGGCCGGGTTGGCGACAAACTGATCGAAACGGTTCGCGCTGGGCGCGGACGCTTGCTGCGGCGGCTCGGCCGTCGCGGCTGGGTCTTCGACGAAGCGGTCGAACCGGCTCATGGACGGCGCGTCCTCGCGATGATGCGTTCAGCCAGCCCCGGCGTGTGGAAGGTCTGATTGAATTCGGCCAGGGCGCTGGGGTCGCTGGCGTCCTTGAGCAGCGCCGCGATTGCGCTTTTTGGCACCACGGCTTCCATCGGCAGGCCGTAGCGTGCGTACACCTGCTGCGCCAGCTCCGGGTTCTCGTTGGCGAACTGCTCCAGCTTGCGCTGGTGCTGGATCGCATTGGAGAGCTGCAGCTTCTGCGCGGCGGCGGTCACCTCCCTGATGGTTTCGGTGGTGAGTGTGATCTTGCCTGCGGCGGCGTTCTGCAGCAGCTCCATGTCCTTGTCCGACGGCGCGCCGGGACCGACCACGTCGAGCCGCTGCATCCCGGCGATAGCGGCGAGGTCGGACTGGAGCTGCTCAGTGCGGGCGATCTTCGGGTCGGCCGCGCCGCCCACCGCCGCTCGCGTGCGGGCCAGGGTCATCTCAAGCGGCGCGCTCAGGCCGCTGTAGACGCCACCCTGCACCAAATTCTGGATGCGCTGCAGCCGCTCGGTGTGGCCGGGCAGACCGCGTATCGTGGCGGCGTATTTCTCGTCGCCGATGATGCCGTGGCTCTTGAGTTTGTTCTCCTCCAGGCTCTGCTGCGCCGTCGCCAGCTCGCTTTGCCGCTTGTCTTGGCCGAGATCGAACGCATCCCGGCGGCTGACGTCGGCGGCGCGCTCGGTGCGGTACAGCTTCCACGCCTCCATGCGCTGCGCGTGTTCGGCCTCGCGCCGCCGCTGCAGCTGCTCGGCCTGCATCGTGAATTCGGCCCGCGCGGTCGGCGACAGCCTGCCGTTCACCGCGTTGGTCCGGTAGTACATCTCGGTGGCGTCGGGACCGGGCAGCCGGGGCGGCTCGCGGTCCGCCGCCATCGGCCCGAGCACCTGCGCCGCCGGGCTGGGTGGCGCTTGCGCGATGCGCTGGTTCGGCGTCGGCAACGGCGGAGCCGCCTGCACTGGGCCGCCGGGCGCGGCCGACGCGAGTTGGACGCGGGGCTGCGGGTCTGACGTCGCAGGCCCCGCGCCCCCCTCAGACGCCACGGCGGGAGGTGCCGAAGCCGTGGCGGTCAGCGACGCGGCGACGGCGGCGCGCGGATCGCGGCTGCCGCCGAAACCAAGCTTGTTCTGCAGGAACGCCGCCGCCTGCTGCGGCGGCATGCCGGGTGGCACGCCGTTGACCGCCAGATTGTTGGCGGGCGCGGTGCGGCCGCTCAGCAGGTTCGACGCCCCGGTTGCGCCTTGGTTGTGGCCGAGCGCCAGCTCCGCGTCGGTCGGCTCGCGGCCCAGCCGCTGCGTCATGACACGGCGGTTGTCGCCGGTGAGATCGATGGCGGCCAGCGTGCTGGCGTAGGGGTCGGATGGATTGGCCAGTCCGTACTGCCGCGCGGTGCCGCGCGTGAACTGGAACGGACCGCGCGCCCCGGTCGGCGACACCGCGTCGGGATTGAACCGGCTCTCGCCGTAGGCCAGCGTGTTGTAGTACGGCCGCTGCTCCGGCGGCACGCCGCGCTCATCGAACGCGCGGTTCATCGCCGTCGCCAGCTGCGGCGGCGGCTGCGGCACCGGCCGCTGCGGCTGCTGCGGCTGCACCGGAGGCGGCTGCGGCCGCTCCGCCTGCTGCACCACCGATGGCGTCTGCGCCCCAGGCAGCGGCGGCGGCGCGCCGCTGGTGCCAGATTGCACGGCGCTGCCGAGCGTCGCCACCGCATCCACCGCAGGCGAGGCGCTGCTCGTCGCGCCGGGCACGCTGCGCCGGACGGTATCCTCGTACTCCGACGCCGCCAGCTCGTCGCGAGCCAGCCGCCGGTCCTCCAGCGCCGAGCCGATCTGCTCGCCCGCGTAGGTCAGGCCCTCGCCGATGGTTTTCGGATACGGCCGCGCCCGGCTCGCCAGCGCCGCCGCGATCTTGCGGCGCGCCTCCAGCTGCTGCCAGCTGATCGGCGCTTTGGTCTTGGGGTCGTTCGAATAGAAATACCCGAACGGAAAGCCGTAGGTGTCTGACATCTCACGCCGCCTTCAGTATCTCGCCGAGCATCGGCATATCGATGTGGCGCACGCCGCCGAACTTGCGCACGGCGCGCGGCTCGATCTTCTCGACGTCCTGCGCCATCGGTCCGGTGAAGCGCGTATCGGTCGGATCGTCCTTGTAGCTGTAGCGATAGATCGGCAGCTTCTTCTCGGTGCCGTCCTGCGCGTCGGCGAACACCGTACCCATGCGCTCGACGTCGCGCTTCACGTTGCGGTCCGACCGCATGTACGACGCCAGGATGTTGCTGCCGCCGCCGATCACACCGCCCCAAAAATCGCTGGTCTGCTTGTTGTTGGCGAGCTGCTGATCGTAGTTCTTGCCGATGATCCCGGCGATGTCGGTGGTCGGGATGGTCGGCATGTTGGCGTTGACAAAACTGGGGCTGTCCACCTGCGAGCCGGACAGCAGCGCGGTGATCTCGTTGATAGGCTGGTTGCGCAACCCGAACTGCTCGTTGACCCACTGCTGCCGCGACGTGTTGGCGGCGTTGTATATCGACTGCGCTTGGTTCAGCCGCTGCGCCGCTGCGGTGTTGTAGAACTGCGCGCGGCCCGACAGCTGATTGTATTGTTGCTGCTGCGCGGCGTTCTGGAACCCGGCGCGCTGCGCCGCCATGTCGTTCATGCGCTGCTGTTCTTCGCCAGCTTGGCCGATCACGGCGAGCCGCGCGTCGTTGGCCTGGGTGGAGTAGTTGCGCATCGCGTTGGTGTACGCCTCCGAGCCGTAGCGGATGCCCTGGTCGGACAGCTGCTGCTCGTAGCGCGCCCGCTCCATCCCGAGCTGCGGATTGAGCCGCTCCATCAGCCCGGCCTCGACGCGGTCACGCTCCCCGGCAAAATCTTCGTAGTCGCGCGTGATCGGACCGGCGTCGCCGAAGTCCATCGTCGCCCCCGGCTGCCACTGCAACCAGTCCTTACTGCCTGCGACTGGCGCGCCGTTTAGATTGAACGGCTGCGACATGTAGTTCTTCAGGAAGCCGGACTGGTTTGCCGCCAGCTGCGACAGGTTGGTCTGCGCCGCGTCGCCGTAGTTCTGGATGTTCTGTTGCGCTGGCGACAGCGTCTGCGTCGCGGTGAAGGTCGGTATGTTGTAGGTCTGCCCGGTCGATGGGTCTTGCCAACTGTACGTCGATGACGGCGAGTAGGTCAGGCTGCCGGTCGGTGTAACCTGATTGACGTTGCTGAGATACGCGTTGGCGACCGCCGTCGACACGTTGGAGCCGGTCTGCGCTGCCGCCGTCGCGTATGGGTTCGGCGGATCGTCGTTGCCCCAAATGAAATCGTTGCAGGCCAGCGCGCTGTCGCCGGTGTGGCTGTTGTCGATGCACGTCCAGTGCAGCTTGAGCTTGATCATGCCGCCTCCTCCCTTCCGGTCGCGTCGCGATAAACGCGCCGCGCCAACTTGCTGTCGAGCCACTGATCATCGGTGAGCGTAGCGATCACGCCGTCCTCGTCGCGTCCGTACAGGCGCGGGATCAGCGTGAGATTGAAATTCAACCGCGCCAGCTGCGACAGCAGGTGCTCGTTGCTCGCGCGCACCCGCGAGAACAGCATCTGACATTCGGCACCGATGAACACGTACTCGAACAATCTGCGGAAGGTCGCGCGATTGAAGAACCGACGATCCACCGCAGCGACGCCGACCTCGATCACGCCCGCAGCCTTGTCGTAGTTGTGGTAGACGATGCCGCCGATCAGTCTGCCGTCCGCGTCGAGCACGCCAAGCGTCTTGTAGCGGCCGAAGCTGCGCAGCTCGCGGCCGAGCATGTGCGCGATGAACTCCGCGATGATCGTGTCGTTGTCGTACACGAACTGCAGCATCGTCAGGCGCCTCGTTGCGTCATCATCATCGCGAGCCACTCACGATACGGAATGTAGCCGCCCGCTGTCTCGATGTCCGGCTCGTTGCCGATGCCGGGCGACTGCCCCGGCAGCGTCGGCGGCGGGGTCTGCTGCGGCGGCGGCGTCTGCTGCGGCGGCGGCGTCTGCTGCGGCGGCGGCGTCTGCTGCGGCGGGGTCTGCTGCGGCGGCGGCTCCAGCGGGTTCTGGTTGACGGTTTCGAACACCTCGTTGATGCGATCCTGCGGCGACGGGAACGGCGACTGCCACGGTGGCGCGACGATGTCGAACGCGCCGCCGACGCGGTCCTTCGCTGACGGCCCCGGCTGTGTTGGTTGTGTTGGCGGCGCTGGCGGGGCTTGCGGCGCTTGCTCGACGGTCATGTTCGGCGACCAACCGCGTGATGATTGCTGATGCCCCGCCAGCCCCTCCTCCAGCCAGCCGCGTCCACGCCCGACCAACATCTCCTGCGTAAGCGGGTCGGTCGGCGCACCAGCCACGAGCGGATCAGTCGGCACGCCGGGATCGGTCGCCCCCAGCGGCGCGAACTGCCCGGTGGCGGGCGTGTTGACGAGATTGTTCTGCATCATGTTCTGCCCCCACGCGCGCAGCATCTCGCCGCGCTGCGCGGCGGTGGGCGGAGAACCGAAGCGGCCCCGGAACGGCACCGGCTGGCCGGGTTCGGCGCGTGGTACCGTCTGCGGTGTCCCACGCTGCTGCTGCTGCTGCGTGATTGTCCGCGCGATGTCCTCGCGCTGCTGCTGCTCTTGCAGCGCGCGGCCGCGCTCGGTGTTCGGGTTCAGTGGATCGCCGGGGAGAACGCGGTCGCTGGCTTTGCCTTGGGTTCTGGTGCCGAACGGATCGCGCACCACCTCGCTCGCCCGCGCCGAGCCGACGCCGAGCGCCCGCCCGAGCACGTCGCTGATGGTGTCACCGATGCCGCCGCCGCTGGAGGCGACGCCACCCGCGCCGACACCACTACCAACACCACCGCCGGTGTCTCCGGTGCCACCGGCCGTGCCGCCGCCGGTTGCCGCGCCGCTGGACGCGCTGCCCGAGCCGCCGGTGCCGCCTGTGCCGGTGCCGCCGCCGCCCGCCGGATCGCCAGCCAAACCGCCAGAAATTCCAGCTCCGATGCCAGCGTCTTCCTCGGAGTTCTGCTCCAGAAAACCCACCACCGCCTCTAGTTCCGCCAGATCGTTGGGGTCCACACCCGGAATATCGTTGGGGTTCTGGCCCGTAATGGCCTGATCCGGTGTCCCGGCGATGGGCGTCATCGGCGTTACGGTGATCTGCGGAACCTCTATGGTGGGTGCAGGTTCGGTTGGGCCGCCGCGCGCCTGCGCACTGAAAGCTTCCGTCAGCCCACCAAGCCCGCCAAGGCCCCCGGGGCCGCCACCCACCGCATCAAATCCGCCAAGCCCATCAAGCCCGCCAAGCCCGCCAAGCCCGTCGGGGCCGCCCATCGCGTCAAAACCGCCAAGCCCATCAAGCCCGTCGGGGCTGTCGCCAGGGCTATCGCCAGGATCGTCATCGCCACTGTCGTCGTCGCCGCCGTCGTCGTCACCGTCGTCGCCGCCGTCGTCGCCACCGTCATCGCCACCGCCGTCGTCGCCACCGCCATCGTCACGGCACAGCAGCGGACTGAAGCCGGTGAAGCTGACGTCGGCGAGCATCCAGTGCAGCTTGATGAGTTCTTCCAACGCCATGACGCGCTCCTAGACGTTCACGCCCATGCGAACGAACGTCGCCGAGATCGACAGCAGCTCGACATTCGGCTTGACCTGCTGCGCCACCGTCACCTGACAGATCGGAGCGTGGCTGAAGCCAGTCTCGCCAATCGACACCCACATCGTGTTGCGCACCGGCACGGGCGGCGGCGGCGCGGCGTCCCACAGCATCACATCCCATAGGCCCTGATCCCACACGTCGGACACGCCAGGATCGGGACCGGCATTGGGCGGCGGCGGAATACGAAATTCGTAGTCGACCGTCGCCGCGAGCTGCGGCTCGAACGGCTCGTTGGCCGCGCTGAAAAACGCCGCGCGAGCCTGGAACCACGTCACCTGATTGGGTGGTACTTTGAACATCTCCCAACCACCGACCATCGTGCAGATGTACGGAAGGCCGTCGAATATGGCGGTCACGTCGTTCCAGTGACTGTCGTCCATGCCGGTGCTCTCGCACTGCATGATCTTGCTGTCCTGCGTGCCGAAGAACAGCCCGCCGCGATAGCGCATGAAGCACATCGCATCATGGTTGGTGAAACGTCCCCACGCGCCGGTGTGCAGATTGCTGACGCCGCAGGTCAGCGTCTGCGGTTTGCCGACAGTGCCGCCTGGAAAATTGACATACAGCGCGTCACCCTCGTCCCACTTGATCAGCGACCACGGATACGCATCCTTGGTGCGCAGCTCCGCCATCCATGTCTGCTCGATGTTGCGTGACACGGCCGAGAGCGAGAGTTGCGCCGCGTCCTTCTGCAACGCCGCCGTCAGCGGCACGATGCCGTCGACCGTCGCGATCAGGACGTCACCGCCGAGCTGGCAGTGTCCGTTCTTGCCTTTCGGCACCGAGATGTCGTAGCGGCCTTCCTGACGCCACGCCGACGCGCTCGACGGGTCGCTGCCGGTGAAGATCAGCACCTCGCCCTGGTCGGTGAAAAAACAGCACTTGTCGTCGATGCCGTCGCCCGCGTCGACACTCCACGAGCAGCCGAACAGCAGCGAGCCGCCGCGCTTGGCCGCGCCGGACAGCGGGATCATCAGCAGCGCGCCGCCAGCCGCGTTGAGCGGCAGATACCACGCGTTCATGGTGCCGCCCTGGATGAAGAACAGGCGGTTACGGTATTTCCAGACGTAGGTCAGCCCCAACCCCGCCTCGACCGCCGTGTCGGGCGGCCCAGTGATGTACGATGCGCCGTCCGAGGCGGCGGCCTGACCCCAGTGCGACGGATTGGCGGCGCGGTGGACGGCGAACGTGTCGCCTGGAGCGCTAGTGTGCGCAACCAGACATCGCCAGACGCTGCTCAGCTCCGCATCCCTGCGCACGTCGTCGACGGCGTAGCTGACGTTGTTCGCCCAGGTGGCGACGGCAAGCGTGTCGAGATAGACCCATGTGACGCCGTCGTAGCGGCGCACGTAGTCGCCAGCGTCGTTGACCGCGAGCATAAAATCGCCGCCCATGTTGGCGAGCTGCGCGAAACCAAAATGACCGTCCGTGAGATCGTCGAACTCCAGCACCGGACTGTCTGGAAACGACACGTCGAACAATCGCGTTGGCGTCGCCGCGAACATTCGATGCACGCTGCCGCTGACGTATTCGAGGCCGGAGCGGATCGGCTCGGTGACCGGCGGATCGTCGGCCGTGTTCGGCAACACCGCCCAGCGCTCGGTGCCGCCGCGCAGCCGGATGCCGCGCTGCGTCGGAAACCAGTTGTTGAGTATGATCGCCGTTCCCGGCGCGGTGTAGGCCCAGTTCTCGATCTCGACGATACCCTTGACCGGCGCGGGGATCGTGTGCGGCGTGTACTGTAGCGCGCCCTGCTGCACCGGCACCCGGCGAAAGGCTTGGTGCTGGCTCACGTCGGCACCGGCCACGGATAGGCGATCTGCACGTTGGCGCTGATCGGCTGACCATCGATGATGATCGGCGCGGGCTTGTCCGCCCCCATCGCCGTCTGGATGGCGTCGCCGTAGGTGCCGAGGTCTTCGGCGTACGGCGAGCCTTTGTTGGCCTTCCACTGCCAGATCATGCCGAACTTTAGCAGCCGCTCATCGATGCGCGTCGTGTCGTCGTCACTCACGAACGTTGGCGAGTACGGCGACCCGGCTGGCGGCGCGACGCTCAGCTTGATGCAATTCTTGTCGAGGTAGACGAACCGTATGGTGTCACCGGCCGCCAGCGCCGGAAAGATGTGCATCTGCGTGCCGATCAGCGTCCACTCGCCGCTCGGGTTGTCGCTGGCGTTCTCCATTCTGCGCGTCAGCCACGCATCGGTATCGGGGATATGACGCATCGGCTGACGCGGCACGCTGGTCTTGCGCACCTGCGTGGTGAGCGTCATGCGCTTGTAGTCATCCGGCATCTCGAACGAGGTTGCGACGCCGTCACCGTGGAACGTCGCGTATTTCTTCAGCGCGGTCCATTCGCGCGTGTCGTAGGCGATCCGCTGCGCCATATCGTTGGCAAGCGACAGCAGCTCGGCCTGCGTGCGCGGCTGCACCGACGCCGCGAAAAGTGATGTCGGTGGGTTGACGCCCACAACCATGCAAACGTCCTTCACCACCGACAGCAGGCTCATGCGGCTTGCACCTCACGCTGCTCCTCGATCATGCGGATCAGCGTCTTGCGTGGCAGATTGCCTTTCGGCTCGATGCCGGTGATCGACTTGATGTGCGCGCGAAGCTGCTCATCGGTCATGTCATCGAACGTCGGCTTCGGTGGGTTGGCTTTGGCCGCCGCAAGGTCTTGCGCCAACGTCTCCTGCTTCGCCAGCAGCTCATCGATGCGCTGCTGCATCTGCGTGAGCCTCGCGTTGTCGTCGCTGTTCGCCAGGAATTCGATGGCTTGGTTTTTGAACTCGCGACCCTGCGGCCCGAGGTTCTTCAGCTCCGCGCCGTCGACACCGGCGAGCGCCTCGGCGGTGTAGATGTTCAGCGCCCGCATTTCGGCGCGGCGCGCGTCGGTCAAGAACGGCAGGTAATCGAGCGGCGTGCCGGACTTGGTCTGGTGCTCGCGCGATCTGAATTGCCGGTACTGAACTGGAAAACGTTCAGCGTAAGTAACTATGCGCTGGCCGCTCTCGTCGTTCTCCCAGTGCGACTGCTCCGTCGCCTTGAACACGTAGACATTTCTCGATCCGGCAAACCGAAGCTCGCACACCTCGACATCGTCGAAGATAGGCCGACCGGCCTCCGCGGATTTGCCCGGGTTCGGCACCGTGTGATTGCGAAAGACCGCGACCACGCCCTTGTCATCTCGTTCCACTTTGCACCTCCGTTTTGAATTCAGGGGAGGCGGGTGCCAGGGAGCGGGGACTACCCCGGCACCCGCCATCTTCACGATCCAGCCCGCGTCGACAAACCGGACCGTAAAGTTCGATCAAGCCGCCGGGTTGCTGTCGTACATACGCCAGTTGAACATCGGGTTGGTCTGCGTCAGTTCGCCCATCCAACCGATGAACTGCGCGATGGCGTCCTTGTCGATGGGCATCTGTCCGTCACCATCGAACAGCTTGTCGAAATTCCGGCTCGGGTGGTACCGCAGCCGGAAGCTTTCGGTGTGCAGGCCGAACGTGGTGTTGGCTGGCATGTTCGAGCCGATGCCGCCATCGAGCACGATCTCCGCGCGCTTGCCGCCGCCGATATACTCCAGCGTCGAGAAGCCCAGCTTGCCGAGGCCGCTGTCGTTGGTCTGGCGCTGGATGGCGAGTGTTGCCGCGTCGTACGCCGCGTAGTGCTCCGGCGACATGACCAGCAGATCGGCGTAGTCACGACCGCGCGACTGCTTGGTCATGACAAAGTTGAGCATCGGACGGATCGTGGTGCTGCTCACCTGCGTGCCGATGGTGGTTGCCATCGAGTTGGCGTCAAAGATTTTAGTCTGCCACCACGCGTTCAGCGCGCGGTCGATGCCGCCGTAGGAGCCGGAGTTGTTTACGATTGGCACCGCGACCGCAAGACCGGTGAGCTGCTTGCCGCCGTTGGCCGATCCGTCGCTGTAGATCGCGGTGTCCATCGCGTCTTCCAGCGAACGCTCGGCAGCCGCCATGTAGCTGTCGAGCACGTCCATCAGCTGCGCTTCGCCTTCGTTGTTCAGGATTTCCTGATTGGACAGGATCACCGGAACGACGACCATCTTCGGTTCGTAGTACGCGTCGGCAAACAGATCGATGGCTGGGTTGAGCAGCACATCGTAGCCGTTGTACCACTGCGCGACCTGCTTCGCGATCTGCAGCGTCTGACGAATGCGGGGACCGGAGTAGGTCGTCCACAAACCCTTTTTCCGCAGCACCGCGAGCAGTGCGTTGTTGTTGGAGACGAGGTCTTGGTAGCTCGATGACCGCTCCTCGATGGCCATCGACAATATCTGCTGATAGTGACGCGTCGTTGCGTCATTTGGCAAAATCGGCATTGCTCAGTCCCTCATGTGTTCGGCACACGAGAGCGAAAGCCGACAAGAAAACTAGGCCCCCGCCCCTACATGCCACTGCTGGCGCGTCGCATCGCCTTCGCGAGCGCTTCGCGCCGGGTTGGATGTTGTTTTGCTTCGCCGTTCGCCTGCGACCGCCCGGCTGAGGGGCTTGTGTTGGATGGTTTGCCGCCATCCGGTGCGCCGGAAATCGACGTTCTTCGGGTCTGAGCCGACTGTGTGCGGGTCTGAGCCGCCTGTGTTGGGCGCAACAAGCACGCCCGGTGGTAAGCTTGCTCCAAAGTGAAACCGAGATCAATCTCCTGCTTGATCAGCCCGGCCAGCTCGGAAAAGCGCGGGTGCGCCTCGGCGAATTTGTCTACCTTGCTGAGATTGTTGTCGAATTGCTTCTCGTATTGCATCTTGCCTAGGTGTTGTTCGAGCCGGTTGACCGTCTCGTAGAGCTGCCCGATCTGCTGCTGGCTCGCGGTCTGCATGTTCTGCTGCGACGTGATCTGCTGCTGCTCCGGCGTCATGTTGAGGTAGGTGTAGGCGACGTCGCGGAATGTGACCGGGCTGCCGTCGTCGTGCGTCAGCTTAAGATTGCGCACCAGCGTGTCGAAGCCACCGAACACGTCGCCGCGAATTTTCTGCTCGATGCCGTAGTAGTTGTTGAGCACGCGCGACAGCGTGGTGCCCTGCTTCACCGCCAGATCATGGAACGGCCGTATCTCGTTCATCGCTTCGTAATCGCCGCGATATTTCTCGTAGGCACCCTGAAATTGCCGCGCCAGCTGATGCACCGCGCCGCGCACACTCTCCGGAGCGCCGTTCCAGTCGGCCTTGGCCTGCTCGCTGAAGCGCTGCGGCGGCTGCCGAAACGGCGCGCTCTCCGGCAGCGGCTCGTAGTTCTGCACCACCGGCTGCTGGCCTTGCGCCTGACGCCCCTCGGGCTGGCGCTGCTCGCCGGGTTGCTGCTGCGGCTGCTGATCGTCGGCCTGCTGCCGCGCCGGATCGCGCGCGAAGCGGCCCTGCTCGCGGAACGGCTGCGACCTCTGCTCCGGCTTCGTCTCGGGCTTCGCCTGCTGTCGCGGCCTGTCGCCTGACGGCGGCTTCTCGGCCGCCTCGGTCTGCGCCTGCTTCGATTTCTCGAACGCGGCCGCAATCGCCTCGCGCCGCGACACGTTGGAGCTTTGCCTGCCCTCCTGGCCCTCCGGCTTCGGCGGAGCCTGACTGCCTATCGGCGTCTGGCCCGGCGTCGGGTTGGTGTTGACGACGGCCTCGCCTTGCGGCGAGACGGTGGGCTGCGGCTGCGCGGCGGGCGCGGCGGGCGCTGATCCTGCTCCGACAGTCACGTCACTCATGTGATCTCACCTCCGGGCGCTGGCCTGATTTGTACTTTTCGACTGCGGCTTTGATCGCCGCGCGCCGCTCGTGTTTTGTGCGTGGCAGCACGGTTGAACGCGCCTTCGGCTTCGGCCGCTCGTTGCCAACCTCGATCAGTCCGTGCTCGCGTCCGACCGCGCGAAACTTGCGCTTGGACGTGTAGAACTTTCCGTCGACCTGCTCAACCGGCGGCATCTCGTCTGATATCAACATCGGGCACGGCAGCTCGCTGCGCGGTGCGCACACTGCGTTGGGATCATGAAAGCGCCAGATGGTGCGACCATCGACGCTAATTTCAATCATCCGTCTCATGTCGCATCATGGCGGCGGGACAACAAACGTCACCGGCACTCCCATGCCGTTGGCCGCAATCACAACAGGAATGCCGTAACCGTTTGTTGCTTCGGTTACTGGCATCCCGTTGGGTGACAACACGACCGGCATGCCGATGCCATTCACTGCTGTCACGACCGCTGTTGCAGTCATAACAACCCCCTCACGTCGCGGTGATCGGCCCAACTATGTTGCTGTCCTTCGGCGAGCTACCGCCGCCAGAGGTCAGCTTGCCGGTCACGCGGCAGAACATACGCTTGCCGACGTCACCGGCCGCAAGCACCCGCGTCGCCGCCGTCGCACCGGCAACCACGGTGTCGGGGTAGTAGTACCATTGGTAGGTGTAGCTGTTGGCGGCTGGCACCCACGTTCCCGGCGCACACGTCAATGTACTTGCGACCACCGTCGTACCGGTGACGGCGGGCGCAACCGTGTTGACCGGCGTGGCAACAGCAACCGCGTCGGCTTGACTGACGCCAGCCGCAGTCGGCGGCGTTGTCGTGGCCGCAGCCTCAGCAGCCGAACCAATATTGGTCGGCGGCGTCTTGCGGTACGGCGTCTCGGTGCCGTACTGCGGCGTGTCGGAACCAAGAGGTGTGATCTCCGTCATTTATTTGACCTCCGTTCTGGCAGCAGGCGGGTCCGGCTCCTCCGGCACCTGATCCTCCGGCATCGCGGCGGCCGCCTCCTGCGGAATGGCCGGATCGGTCGGCGGCGATCCGTCGTTGAGAGTTTCCGCAATGCTAGAAATGTTGGTCGGCGGCGTATCACGCCACGGCGTCTCGGTGCCATCCTCAACCGTATCGGATGAATGAATGGCAGCGACGCCGCCGCGAGGATCACCCGGCCCGCCGACCAACTTTGTCTCGCTCTCCGTTTTAGGTTTCAAGTGCGGAGCAACAATCATGCTTGCCGGAGTGATCTCAGACATCAGTCCTCCTTCGACCGGCGCTTCTTGGTGCGCTTGGTCTTCTTTGCAGGTTTACGCTTCGGCATTGCTGCCCTCCTGGTTATGCGCCGACCACTAGCGGCGGCGCTTCGACTGCCCCTTCGGGTCGTCGTCCCCGTTGTTGTCTTCCTCGTCGCTTTTGGAGGGTCGCCGCTTGGCGTCTTCCTCCTCCTTCGGCTCGGTCGTCGGCGGTGGCGGCGCGGCGAAGCGCTCATCGACCGGCGCGCCGGTCGACGTCAGCTTCTCCGGTGTCGGCGGCATGCCGGTCACCTTGGTTTCCGCCTCTGTCTCTTTCGCTTCGGTTTTAGGTTCTTTGGACATGGCAATCTCCTAGTCCCATGGTTCATCATCGCGCATGCGAATGATAAGTTGCCTGTCAGGAACGTCCAGCTTCGGTATTCGTTCACGTTGTTGCGCCGCTGTCATGCCCAATCGCTTCTCCGCCAGCCGCGCTTCACTCTCGCCGAGCAGCCGCCGGTACGCCTGATTGCGGGTGACGCGCTCCGCGATTTCCTTGCGCGCCTGCGCATCTTCCATCGCCTCTTGGATCACAGCAAAACCCGTCTTGCTGGGTGGTTTACTCTCGCCCAGCGCCGTCGCAAACCGGCGCGGCGACATCTGCTTCAGGTTCTCCGGATCGAGCACACCATAGAATTGTTCGAACAGTTTGCCCGGCACGGTGCCCGGCACGATCCGCTCCGGCGCACGGCCACCCTGCGCAAAACCCTCCTTGTTCTGAATGTAGTGCTGCAGCTCGTGCGCCAGCACCGGCATCCGCTTGCCCTCGGGTACGCCAGGATTGAGAATAACACGATGCTGAAAGTGTTGCGGCATCAGCTGGCGCTGCAGCTCAGGCGACAACGTATCGACAAGGTCTTGCGTCACCGGGCGCGCGTAGTATCCCGATATCCTGGTATCCCTCAGCGACTTATCCAACCCGAACGCCAAATCTTTCAGCTCGGGGTACGCCGCGTAGAGTGCAGGATCATGATAGACCGAGCCGAGCGGGACGGTGCCCTGGCGCACCTCCGGTTTGTAGATCGACGGCAGCCACCACTGCTCGGCGCTGGGTATCTCGCTGCGCCACTGCTTGTCGGGCTGCTGCAGCCAACCAGTTTCCTGACGGATTTGCTCCTTCGGCACACGTTGCTGTGCCATGCGCTCTGCTTCAAACATGGCGCGGTGATCGGCCGTCATCGATAGCCGCCCGCCGAAGATACCGGCGGCACCTTTCGCCGCCATCGGCATGCCGCCGGTCATCAAGGTGGTCGCGGCGTCGACCACCGGCTCGGGATTGTACGCGCCGGTGTCGGCGTACTGCTGCGCCGCGCCGAACGCGCGCTTCGGCAGCGTCATGAGGTTTTGCACCGCCGCCTCCGGCACACGCGTCGCCATGCCTTCCTGGCGGCCGAGCATCGGACGCGCAGCCTGCTGCTGCCGCAGCGCCGCAGCCGTCATCGCCTCGGCGAGCTGCTCGTTCTCAGTCATAGCGCGATTGATCCGCGAGTGAACCCATCACCGGCACACCGGCGGCCAGCGCACCGGCACCGGCCTTGCCCGACAACACCATGTCGCGCGCGGTCTGCGGCGTGACGCCGAGCCGCTTGGCGGCGACCATGATCTGATCGGACAGCAGTTCGAGCTTACCCTGGCCGAGCGGACTATCGACGCCGGTCTGCGGCCCGAGCACTGTCCACAGCCGCGCCTGCGCCGGGACGCCCTGGATGCCGACCGGCTGCGCGATCTTCTCCTGCCACCACGGCGACAGCGTCTGATGCTCCGAGCGTGAGAACGACGCCGCGACGTCGGTCGGACCCTTGCGGGTGTCGGCGAGGCCGACGCCGCGCGAGAAATGCGCGTCGCCGACCGGGTAGGCCCACTGGTAGCCGGTCTGCGGCACGCCCGACGCCTCGGTGTAGAGCGGCACCTTCGGTGCCTCGGAGCGCAGCTCGCCGCGATCCAGATACTGCTGCATCGGCTTGGCCTGCGAGGTCAGGTGATACGGGTGGCCGCCGATGTAGCGCATGTCCTTCGGAAAGTTGCGGCCGCGCGTGTCTTCCGCCATGCCCGCGTACTTGGCGAAATCCTTGAAGCGGCCCTGCTCGTTGAGCCAGTGCGCGGCGGTGCCGCGCTGCACCTCGGTGAGCACGTCGCTGCCGGGCGACGCCATGCCGGTCATGGTGTTGAAATTCCGGAAACGTTTGACCGCCTCCTCCGGCCCGAACATCTGCGTCATGCGCTGGAACACCGGATCGAGCACGTACCACGCGTCGGCGTGGCGCAGGCCGGGGTACTTGCCCGCCTCGCTCAGAATGTCGATCAGCCGCTGCTCGTTCGCCGGGATCATCACGTTGCGGGCGCTCTCAGCACCCTTCGGTTTGTCCGCCAGGATCACGCCCTTCGGCTCGTCGCCACGGCCGCGCGCCTTCGCGATGTCGTCCAGATCGGCGCGGGTGACGCCCCACAGCTGCTTCATCGTGTCGTTGGGTTCTTTGACGCGCTGCGCCGCCGTCGCGGCGATCTCCTTCGGGTTGTCGTAGATGCCGGGAAACGCCATGCGGTACGGGCTGAGCACCGTCTGCTTGCTGAGGTCAGCAGCCGGATACTTGGCGACCCGCTCGGCCGCCTTCGCGGTTGACGCCGCCGCCTTGGCCGGGCCGCGCAGCGCCGGGATCATACCGGCCATCGCGAGCGTCGCCATGCTGGAGCTGTTGTCGCGCACCGCCGCGACGAAATCGGCAATCGATCCGATGGGCGAGACACCAGCGACGGCGCGCAGCGCCTCCTTGTTGATACCGGCGGCCGGATTGTAGCGGGTGTCGCCGTAGACCTTGTTGACCGCCTGATCGACGAGGTTGGTGTCCCAGTCGAAGCCCGGCGTCGGCGGCAGCGTGTTGCGCTTCGGCACGACGTCCGGCGGCGCGCCGCGCTCGCGTTGCGTCAGCAGCATCGCGATCTGCTCCTCCGGTGTCATCGCGACAACTCCATGGCAATGGCGGCCTTCGCGCCGTCGCTGATCTTGGTGTACAGCAGCTTGCGCAGCGTCTTGTGGCCGCTGTGCTGATCAATCAGGTTGGCGACCTCGATCTCCATCAGCTGCAGCCGCGTCTCGTTGCTGTCGATGTTCTTGAAGAACGGCCGCTTGCCTTCGCTGAAAATGCGCACCAGCTCCTCCGAGGCCGCGCCAATCCGATCGATCAGCGCGCTACGGTCGGACAGCGACACATGTTTGAATGTGTCGGTGCCGTAGATGCTGTGAAACAGTCCGGCGTTGCAGACGTCTTCGTTGTTGCCCCAGTCGCGCAGCAGATCGTGGACGCCCTTGAGGTGATCGAGCAGCGTCCGGTGGCTGTGCTTGGTCTTGTCGCAGCCAAGCTCAAGCAGGAATTGCCGGTGGTTCTGATGCATCGTTCTTGATGACCTCGATCTTGAACATCAGCGTGATGCGGACGCCGCTGTACGACCGCGTCACGCCGTTGGCACGATGCGGGATGCGGCCGTCGAACAGCACGGCGCTGTTCGGCTCCGGGTAGAGCACGGCGACCAGCCCCGTCTCATCCGCCGTGTAGAACATCGTCTCGCCGCCCCAGTTGGGCGACCAGCGGTCGTGCGGATAGTACACCAGCGTGAAGCTGCCCGGCCGCGTGGCGTCGGTGTGCACGGTGCCGTCCATGCCGTACGACATGCCGTTGGCGTAGCAGCGCACCAGCGTGCGATCCTTGAAGAACGCGTGCTGCTTGAGTGACATCCACATGTCGTGGATCAGCGGATACTCGCGCAGCTCATCCTCGCACGGCTGCGGCTCGTCGCTGCCGACGCGCCGCCGCCCCGGCCCACCAAGTACTTTACCGACTACGCCGGCATGGTCTCGGCGCAAACCGCCACGCGGCTCGAACGCGCCCTGGAGG
>Ga0137431_1000321_pt1 | contig 18905 bp, 19 predicted proteins | sample EasRivERMZT800_2_FD_104646 | JGI IMG/M metagenome (GOLD analysis project Ga0137431, IMG submission 104646) | Soil microbial communities from meander-bound floodplain in the East River, Colorado, USA - East River MetaG ERMZT800_2 | ecosystem: Environmental > Terrestrial > Soil > Floodplain ... | reverse complement strand
TGCAAATACTCAAAAAGACCAACCTGCCGCAAATACAGTAGCTATTCCACAAACAAAGAAAGAAGATCCACCGGTTGAAGTAGCTAAATCATCGGAAGACAAAAAAAGTGCTCCCTTAACTGGCGAACAACAGAAAAAATCTGACACGGCACTGGTAAAAAACACGGACAAAATCAGCAATAGTTCCGGGACACCGGCTGTTAGTGAACGGCCGCAGCAGAATAATGTTCCGGTAATAGCTAAAGAAAGCGGAGCAACAAAGACTGCGTCTCCGGAAAAATATAAAAGATCAGCAGTAACTAAAAAATCGGAAAGTTCAACTACAGATGGCTTTGGCCTCGTTTTCATCGATCAGTTTTCCGACGGACGCAGGGATACCATAGAGATCATGATCCCCAATCCAAAGGAAGCAATTAGTAAGAGCAATGATAAACCTTCGCAACCAAGAAAGTTTTTGGACATAGGCAACGAAGAAAAAGGCGCCACATCACAAGGGAAACCTTCAGCAAACAAAGCCTGTCCTTTAGTCGCGACAGACAAGGATTTTTTCAACCTCAGGAAAAAAATGGCTGCACAGAAAACCGATGAGCAAATGATCAACGAGTCAAAAAAAACATTTAAATCAAAATGTTTTACAACGGAGCAGATAAAAAACCTGGGTAGCCTGTTCCTGAATGAGCCCGGTAAGTTTCAGTTTTACGAAGCAGCATATCCATTCACCAGTGACCAGGGCAATTTTATTGCGCTGCAGTCAGAATTCAAGGACAATTACTTCATCTACCGGTTTAAAAAACTGGTAAACTAAGTGACAAATATCAGGCGCCTGACAAGCTTGTAGTTGGTAATGACAGAAAGCACGATGAGTATTATTGCCATCAATATTACTATCCAGTTAATAAGAGTTGAAAGTTCCGGGCGATCGTACATTAAAAAATGATGAAAGGCCCATTGCATCGATTGAGTCAGCGCTAACGCTATCGCTACAATTGTGACATATACAGGAATAAACCGCCCCGATAAATTTCTGCTCAGCCATCCCGGAGAATATCCCAATGCCAGCAACAATTTCAAACTCTCGCTGCTTCGCGCAATTACCAATTGAAGATAAAAGGAAAAAAGAAGCAGGGCCAGTATCACTACCAGCAGTCCAAATACTGCCAGCCCGCTGAATATTCCCTGGAAAATTTGTTTCATCCTGCCAAACTTTGTTTTATCCTTATTGACCTTATAATGTTTTTCATCCAGGAAATTAAGAAGCTCCGTACTATTTGCATCATTAGTTTTTATGTACAGGCGGGATGATTGTTCCGATTTTTTCCCTTTGAAAGTAAGGTTGGCCCAATCGAGAAATGGTTTTGGAACCAATACAGAATTGATCCTGTCGCTGAAAGCCACGATGCGACCCGCGAATGTTTGCTCCCTTCCTCCATCGCCATGGCAAGTGATCAAAACCGGGATACCCGAAGCCGTTTCAGGCGAAACCTGCGGAAGATTATAACTGGGGCCAAACACATTGAAGATTTCAAGAAAGTCAGATGAAATGATGATGGGGATTATTGTTTGTCCAATTTGCCATTGAAAACCCGGGGGAAGGGTATCTAAAAAACTATTTTCTATGCTTTCTAAAAAAAGATTTGTTTGGAATGGTATTATACTGCCGGCACTTAATTCTACCTGGAACTGGTTTGCCTCAAGTGGCGCTACATCCGATATAAATGGCTTTGATTTCAACTCCAGGATGTCTGCACTGTTAAAAAGATTTTTTTCAAACTGTCCCATCGTTTCATTGGTTACTGTTTTAGTAATGGAGATAAAATCATAACCATACTTACGGGCAGAACCTTCTTTTAGCAACTGCTGAATGTTAATGAACATTTGGATGGAACAGAGCAGCAATAAAACGCCAATACCAAGGCCAATGTAAGAAAACCAGCGAGACAGTGTACTGGTGCCTGTTTGAAACAGGGGTTTAATTGGTTTGAAAGATAAATTCATTCTGGTTTGTTTTGAGGCCCCACCTCCTTCCCCCTCCAAAAGAGAGGGAGCGATGCTATATCTTTTTACTAATCTTCATGTCTATCATCCCGACTCGTCGGGACAAGCTATCAAACTTATATCTCTACTCAGCATATTCGGAAGTCATTTATTTTAGCAATTACTCCGAAAAGCGAGGGCCGTCCTTTGGTGGTCCTGGCAAGTCAGGATCGGGAGGAGGCCTTACAAGTGAAACAATCTCGTATAGGGATAAAAATCAATCCGCTCCAGATCGGCAAAAACGATTGCTGCATTTCGAAAGCGGGCTTCTTCGAGCATCAGGTTCATTGATTTTTCCGCGTTGCTTTCGTCTAAATGACTAAAAGGTTCATCCAATAATAAAAAATCAAAAGGCTGCATTAACGAACGGATAATGGCAATCCGCTGCTGTTCGCCATAAGAACAGGTACTACTCATAAAACTTAGTTTATCGTCAATCCCCAGCCTTGTCGCCATTTCCTTTATTTTATCTGCTTTATGAAAGGGATTCAACTGCCTTTTTATTTCGATGTTATCCAGCACCGATCGTTCAGGGAATAGGCGTAAATCCTGGAACACAATACTGATATGATCCTTTCTATAGCGGGCCAGTTGTTCCAGGCTAAATTTGCGGAGCTCGTGATCATCGTAACTAATCCTGCCCTCATAGTCGTTTCGCATGCCATATAGAAAATTCATCAACGTAGATTTTCCTTTACCGGAAGGAGCCACAATCTTAATCAACTCACCTTTCTCAAACAACAACTCCTTACCCCATATTTCTGATAACCGGGCGCTGTCTTGTTCAAAAAAAGAGGGTAAAAGATTTTGAATGCGTAATTGCATAGATTCGTATTCAACCTAAATAATGCAAGGTTTCAGTTATATGCTGACCGTAACCTTGTTTAGCCTTCAGTTGTTTAAGTATTTGTATAATTATTGTTTGGAACAGGCGCCATCGCTGTCTTATCAGTTTTTATCATCCGTTGTGTCTCCGGACCTGTTTTTTCTTTCGTTATTTATTTTATAAAGGTTATTGACGTATTGATTCAGTTGTTTCAGGCTGTTAGTGTTTTTATCAACCAGGTTTATTTCAAAACTGAAATTCATGGCTTTGTCTTTATAACTACCACCGGTGACAATTAAATCCTGCCACATGTCCGAAGCTGTCATCGCTGCCTTTCCGCTGCTGTCCTTTACAGATGATTTGGTTGAGGTGATAATTTTTTGTATGTCAATAAAAAGACAAAAAGGGTGTCCGCTAATTTTATCAGCCAGCGGATTTTTTGCGGAGGCGCCGCTTAAAAACTTATCCACCTGGTCCTGGGAATTGCTGGCAGCAAACCAGCCATTCTCCAGTTTATAATGAATCTCCGGCGAATTTTGTGTGTGAAGATTTTTTGTTTCTCCCAATGCAATGCCGATCAGTTTATCAAATGCCGCTTTGTCATTCACTGAGGTTGCAAAAAGAACTTTCATGTCTGGCTGCGTGGTGGAATATTTATAGGGAGGCCGGCCTTCGCCCACATCCATCGTCTTTTCTTTGGTTATTATTTCAAGGTCGGAAACAGATAATAGTAATTCTCCTTTATTAGCCTTTACAAATTCATCAACACTGTAGCCGATACGACCCAGAAACCCGTTCGCCATACCATCAAGACCGGTAACTTTCAAAAATTCTTTTAAGCCTGCCGGGGGATAATTCAGGGCTATCATACCCACCACATTTTGAGAAGGCAAGCGGTTGATCACGTCAGCGCCCAGTGGCTTAGCGGGATAATCATCCAGCAGTTTCTGCATTTCTTCACCATAATACTGCTTTGATTTCATGGCGATCTTTCCATTTTCAAAATTCAGTGATGTGGCAGAAACATTCCCTTCAAGCAATGTATTCAATTTCATCATTGACATAACACCGGCTGCCAGCGAATTACCGTACAGGCCTGAAAGATTGGCCCAAATATGAACGTCGCTGCCATCTTCTACCATGGAAGCAAAGCGCCTGTCGCTGTCCAGGTTGTCTTTACCCTTTAGCGTCAATGCCATTTTGCCTAATTCTTTTAAACTGTCAACCGAAAACTTATGGCTATTAAAAGACCGCTGTGGGTCCATACCCTTTTCTATATCCGGCAGGGGAGAGTTTCCTATATAAGCAAATTTTGAATTGTTCCAGACGACTACACCCGATCTTTCCATAGTAATAAAATTCAGACCCGCTTCTTTCGTTGCTTTAGTTTCGCCTTTGTTGATCTCTTTACAAAATGCTTCAAAAGCTACCGCATCTTTTACAGAACCGGTAAACACTAAATATCCATTGCGTCCTTGTTTTTTTACATAGAAAACCAGGCTGGCCTTTGTGTCAATACCCGAATGAGCTGGATCATTTAATAATTTCTGAGCGGTACTGTCTGTTGTTTCTTTTGATAATTCTTTGAACCAGTCGGTTTGGCTGATTTCGTCCCAGCTAAGCTTGGACGAAAGGGATGCGCTGTTGATATGGATGACAACACCGGCATCTTTGGGTACAAGCAAGCCCGTTTTATCAGCCTTGTTGCAGGATATTGCCAGGAATAATACCAGGGAGGGTAAGATCAATGATAAGAGTATACGTTTCATGTTTAGATTTTTTTTCGGAAGGTCAAAAAAATGAAAAATTCATAAGATCGGCAATTGTGATTGTTTGCTGGTTGCCGCTGCGCAGGTCTTTGATCACCGCAGTTTTTTCCTGTAATTCTTTGCTGCCAATGATGATAGCGTAGGGGATATTCTTTTTTTCGGCGTATTTAAACTGCTTGTCAAATTTTGATGTTTCATGATAAAGTTCACAGCGAATATTATTCATTCTTAACTGTTGCATCATGGAAAACGCGGTCTTGCTCTCTTCATCGCCCAAGTTAAAAAATAAGGCCTGGGTACCCGTATACACCTCCTTAGGGAAAAGATCAAGTTCTTCCATTACGTCGTAAATACGATCAACTCCGAAAGAAATTCCTACGCCCGGAATATTGGGCACACCAAATAGACCGGTAAGATCATCATAACGGCCGCCACCGCCGATGCTTCCCATTTGAACACTTTTTGCTTTTACTTCGAAAATGATACCCGTGTAATAGTTAAGGCCTCTTGCGAGAGTAAAGTCGACTACCACTTCATCATAATAATATCCGGAGCCCTGTAATATGAACTCAATTTCACTGATTCCTGTTTTTGCCAATTCTTTACTGCCCAATATTTTTTTCAACTGATCAAGTTTTCCTTCATTACTTCCATTGATCCCGAGGTATTCTTCAATAATGCTTATTTGTTTATTACTTAATCCTTTTTGGGTTAATTCCTCTTTTACCTTTTCCAGGCCGATTTTATCCAATTTGTCGATTGCGATGGTAATCTCCATCATTTTATCAGCACCACCACATGTTTCTGCCAGGGCAGTTAGTATCTTCCTGTTATTAATCTTGATTTCAATGTCTATCCCCAGCTTTGCGAATACGATGGCATAGATAATTGTTAGCTCCAACTCATTTAACAGGGAATTACTTCCCACCACGTCGGCATCGCATTGATAGAATTCACGATAACGGCCCTTTTGTGGCCGGTCAGCTCTCCATACCGGTTGTAACTGGTAACGCTTAAATGGAAATGTAAGCTGACTGCTATTCATTGCCACATAACGGGCAAAGGGGATTGTGAGATCATATTTCAATGCACGTTCGGTGAGGTCTTTACTGTTCTTTCCCTGCAATATTTGTTCAAAAGCATTTTTAGATCTTTCAATATTCTTACTATCGTTCAATCCATTGTTGAGTATTTTGAAGATTAGCCGGTCACCTTCGTCACCATACTTTCCCAGCAGTGTATCCAGGTTTTCCATAGCCGGGGTTTCCAATGGTTGAAAACCGTACAGTTCAAAAACATTCTTAATAGTATTGAAGATATAATTGCGTTTGCGAACAACTTCCGGTCCGAAATCCCTTGTTCCCTGCGGCAAGCCAACGGTAACTTTTGCCATTAATGGTTTTATTATTTTAAATCGAGGTCGCTGTTCAGAATTTTATTTTGTTGCGCAGAATACTTTAAAATGATAGCATCACAAACTTCATTGATCAGCTTGTACACCTGGTGATAACCCGGCTCCGCACCAAACCAGGGATCAGGAACATCTATATTTTTCCCCGGAAACAATTCATTCATCAGCAAGTCAATTTTTGCAACATTGAATCTGTTCCTGGCTATCCGGCGGATATCACTCAAAACATCTCCGGCCAAAGCATAGATTTTATCAAATGTTTCAAAGTCCTCGGGCAAAAATTGCCTGGATCTTTGATAGCTGATGTCAATCCCATTCAGTTTAGCCACCTTTTGCGATAATGGATGGGGAGGGTCGCCAATGTGGCAACCGTTGGTCCCGGCGCTTTCCACAATCCAGTTTAGTCCGGCTTCAGACGCTTTGTATTGTAAAATTCCCTCGGCTAGGGGGCTGCGGCAAATATTCCCCAAACAGACCATTAAAATTTTCATGGGGCAAATATAGCCACGAGCCATGAACCGTTGACCTGAAAATGTGTTTCTATTCCATGTAAGGTTCTGGGTAACTGCATATGATTTACTATTTTAACTTATGGATTTGCAGGCAAAGAGCATCTAACTTTCTGTGGAGTCCACTGATCCCTGCGCACAAGATTGCAGTTTATGTTTTTTTGCAGGCAAAGGGTCAGGTATTGAATGATCAGCGTCTGAAAAATAATTCCCAAACTAACCCGTGGTGTAATTAAAGTAGGTGGCTGTGCTCGATATTTTGATCGGGTAACATTTATCTCTGCAATCAATAAAAATGTAATAATTTTCCCATATCGAAACTGGTACACATGTTAGAGGAATATGAAAAGCAGAAAAGAAAGCGCCTTGCTCTGCGAAGATCAGTTATGGATTATTCTCTCGGGGTGCTGATCCTTTTAACCGGGATTTTTTTCGTTGTTCGTCATAAATTCAAGCTTGACTTTAATACTATTTTCCCGCCGAATGAAATGGATAAGATTTTTGGCGCCATCTGCCTTTTATATGGCGCCTGGCGCATTTACCGGGGATATAAGAAGAATTATTTCATGTAACAAACCGGGCAATCTGATTGTTGAAGCATTGTTTTTTAACTAAAGCAAATTGAAGAAAGCGTTGACCCATAGAGATATCAGTTCGGTTTTATTAGCGTTCCTGCTGGTATGGTTTCCGGGATGTCAGTCGTATAAGGATCAAAAAGACAAATTGTTGGACACACCGGAAAGAGGAACAATTAATATCAGCGCAGACGAATCATTCAAACCGATCATCGATGAACAGGTAAAAGTTTATGAATCAAACCGTCCAGGCACGAAAATTCTTGTTCAATACAAACCGGAAGCTGAGTGTTTGAAAGACCTGCTGGTGGATAGTATCAGGATGATCATTGTAACCAGGAGTTTTTCTGAGGCCGAAAAGAACTTTATAGTTGATTCCATGAAGATCTCGCCTCAAAGGATGGTAGTGGCCAGGGATGCTGTGGCGGTTGTAGTCAATCCATTAGACGAGGACTCCCTGTTCACTATGGAAGAAATAAAGGAAATACTGACTGGAAAATTTGGGAAAAAATTAATCCCGGTATTTGATGGAGTCAAGGCAACCAGTACGGTACGTTTTATCGTCGATTCTGTATTGAAAAATGATTCACTTACGCCCAACGCAATGGCGGCCCGAAGTAGCGAAGGTGTAATTGATTATGTGGCAAATAACCCACAAACCATAGGGTTTATAGGAGTTAGCTGGATAGGTAACAAAAACGATTCAATGCAATTGAGCTTTTTGAAAAAAGTAAAGTTGGCCCATTTAGAAAGTACCAATTTGCCTGACAAATACGTGATCCCGGTCCAGGCTAATATTTCCCTCCGGCGCTATCCAATGGTACGTGATTTGGTATATATATTGAAAGAGAAGCATGTTGGATTGGGAAAAGGCTTTGCCGATTTTATGACCGGGGACAGAGGACAGTTGATCTTTGAAAAGGCTTACCTGATACCGGCTCAAAAAGATTTTCGGATTAGGCCTGTCCGGCTCAGGGAATAAAACAAAGTAGTTATATTTACAACACTTAAAGTGAAAGAAAAATGAAGAAGACTTCTATTGCATTAATGGTTGCCTGCCTTATATCTTATACGATGTATGCACAATCCGTACAGGAAGGTATTAGAGATCTTTATGCCGAACGTTATAAAAGTGCGAAAACCATTTTTGAAAAGTTAATAGCCGCTAATCCCAACAACATTGATGCTATTTACTGGCTGGGCCAGACTCATCTTGGTATGGATGATATTGCCGGTGCAAAAGCCGTTTATGAAAAAGCACTGCTTGCAAGCGCAAATGCTCCGCTGGTACTGGTAGGGATGGGACAGGTAGAACTTCTTGAAAACAAGGTTAGCGATGCCCGCCAGCGTTTTGAAACGGCCATCACAATGACTCGTGGTAAAAAAGGTGATGATCCCATTATTTTAAACGCGGTAGGCCGTGCGATTACCAATACATATAATGTGAAGGAAAAAAAGGGTGGTGACATTACATATGCCAGGGAAAAACTGGAAGCAGCAGCGCAAAGAGATCCTAAAAACGCAGAAATATTTGTGAACTTAGGCAATGCCATTCGTAAAGAAAAACCCGGCGAAGGCGGCGGACCCGCATTTCAAAATTATCAGAAAGCAGCGGAAGTAAATCCAAATTTTCCTGTTTCATATTACCGCACGGCTCAACTTTTTCAAACGCAGCGCAACTGGGACCTGTATGAAAAATACCTGAATGATGCCATCGCTAAAGATCCGCGATTTGCGCCTGCTTACTACGATCTGTATTATTTCAAATTGCTCAGGCAGGATTTTAACAGCGCTGAGCAGTATGCAAAAAAATACATTGAAAGTACAGACGCCGATCCGCAAAATGACTATCTGAGGTGTCAGACTTTGTGGGCAAAGAAAGATTTTGATGGGGCAATTACCTGTGCTAAAAATATTGCTTCACAGATGGGTACTAATACGAAGGCAAGAGTATATAAGTTGATTGCTGATAGCTATTTGCAGAAAAAAGATACAGGTGCTTCAAAGGAATTTGTTGATCACTATTTTGCCAAGGCAAAACCTGATGAATTGACCCCTAACGATTACCAGATGAAAGCTGCAGCATATTCCGTTATTCCGGGCCAGGAAGAAGTTGTTTATAATGCTTATATGGAAGGATTAAAAGTGGATACCGTTTTGGAAAATAAAATTGATCTATTGGACAAAGGGGCTGCTTTCTTTAAAGCCAAAGGACAGCGGGAAAGGGAAGGTGACTTGCTGGCAGCAAAGGCTGCTTTGAAGCCAAAGCCTTCAATCAACGATCTTTTTGATATAGGCCGCGCTTATTATTTTGGTGCAGCCCATGTAAAATCCTACAATGCGTTTATTACGTTTACCGAAAAATATCCTGATGAGGTTTATGGATGGGAATGGAAATTTAATAATGCAAGGATCCTTGACTCGGTCAAGCAAGATAGTATAGCTGTTCCTGATGCGGTAAAACTGCTTGAATTCAGTGAGAAAGACACCGCTAAATACAAGAAACAATACCTGGCTGCAGCGGGCTTTTTACTGGGCTATTATAATAACATTGCTAAAGACGGGGCTAAGGCACTTGAGTATATCAATAAGATGTTGTTGGTAGATCCTACAAACCAGAGTTATTTAGACATTAAGAAAACCTTGGAGAAATCGGCCAAGCAAGGTAAAAGTTCCTCTTTAAGGAAGAAGCCACTAAAGCCTGAGTCGTTTGCAATCATAAAGCATAAAAAGATTATTACCGCGCAAGCGTAAATAAATTTTTATTCATAAATAAACCCATGGTAAATTCCATGGGTTTCGTTTTTTTAGTATGCTGATCGATAAAGAAAATTGTAAGGTAATATGATGTTGCTATCTTATTTTTGCTTGCAGGGTAATAATTATGATTTACTTACTCCAGATAGATCCGGGTGCCTCTGATTCCGGGACCTATTTACCGGTAGCTTTGCAGATCGTTTTTGCCGTTGGCCTTGTTACACTATTAATGGTGTTAACGCATTTACTGGGGCCCAAACGCAAAACTTCAGATAAATTACAAAGCTTTGCCAGTGGTATTGAATCACATGGCGACGCCCGCCAGCCGATTGCTATTAAATATTTTCTTACTGCCATTCTTTTTGTGTTGTTTGATGTGGAGGTAATATTTTTTTATCCTTATGCTGTAAATTTTAAAGACCTGGGTTGGAGCGGTTTTTGGGCTGTTATGATGTTTGTGGGTTTTTTTCTGTGTGGATTTATCTATATTATTAAAAAGGGTGCATTGAAGTGGGAAGATTAATGTGGTAATTTGTTCCGAAGGAATCCCTTCGGGAAAAATTTGAGAATCTGCTAATGGAACATTAGCCATTGAATTTTGTTTATTAAGAAGGGATTTTCAAATTTTCAAATAGTTCAATTTTCAAATTTGTCTTATGTCACGTCCCGTATCATATAATATAACAAAGAAGCCACTGGTGTCGGATATCAGCATCGTTGATATGCCTGAAGGCCACCAGGGAGAAGGTTTTTTTGCTACTAAATTAAATGGTGTAATTGGATTGGCACGAAAGAACTCAATCTGGCCACTGCCTTTTGCTACTTCCTGTTGCGGGATCGAATTTATGGCCACCATGGGAGCCCATTATGACCTTGCCCGGTTCGGAAGCGAAAGGGTCGGATTTTCGCCACGCCAGTGTGATTTACTGATGGTAATGGGTACCATAGCAAAGAAAATGGGGCCGGTTGTAAAACAGGTTTATCTTCAAATGGCCGAACCCCGATGGGTGATGGCCGTTGGCGCCTGCGCCTGCAGTGGCGGCATTTTTGATACCTATAGTGTGCTGCAGGGAATTGACCAGGTGGTACCGGTGGATGTGTATGTACCGGGTTGCCCCCCAAGACCCGAAGCTATTATTGATGGGGTGATGCGTATACAGGACCTTGTCGGCAGAGAAAGTTTGAGAAGAAGAACCAGCGAAAAATATAAAGCCTTGCTTGAAAGCTACGGGATACAATAATGGGGTTTGATGGCTAAATTGTTTGATGGTTAACAATTCCAACAATCAAACAATTAAACAATATTATCAATGTTAAGCAACGAACATATCAAACAAAAGCTGGTAGAAAAGTTCAACGGGCAGGTGACCGGTTTTGAGGAACCCTATGGCATGCTGACATTTGAATCGCCAAAAGAGATCAACCTGAAAGTGCTGAATTTTTTATACGATGATGACGAACTCAGATTCAGATTTCTTACCGATCTGTGTGCAGTTCATTATCCTGACTGGAAAGAAAGAGAACTCGCGGTAGTTTATCATCTTCACAACCTGCAGGATAATGTTCGCATCCGATTTAAGGTTTTTACCGATATCAACAAACCCGATATTTATACCGCAACCGGGTTATTTTCATCCGCCAACTGGATGGAAAGAGAAACCTATGATTTTTATGGGATCAACTTCGTGGGACATCCAAACCTGAAGCGGATTCTGAATGTCGATGAAATGGATTATTTCCCAATGCGCAAACAATATCCGCTCGAAGATCAGACCCGTGTGGATAAAGACGACGAAATGTTTGGAAGAGGTGGAACTTTTGGATTTGGTACGGAAAAAACAGATCACGGAACATTGGTGGAATCTGAGAAGCATAATGTAGGCGAGGATATTATTTAAGTAATAAAACTAATTGGTCTGCCACGGTGGATTGAGTAACATGTCTGAACAGCATATAAAATTACCGGAAGGAAGTATTGAAAAAACGACTACCACGCTAAACCTGGGGCCAACGCATCCTGCAACACACGGCGTGATGCAGAACATATTGGAATTAGATGGGGAACGGATTGTTTCCACCGAACAAACTATAGGATATATTCATCGTGCTTTTGAAAAAATTGCAGAACGCCGTCCACTTTACCAGATCACTCCACTTACTGACCGGTTGAACTATTGTTCTTCTCCAATCAACAACATGGGCTGGCACCTCACCTGCGAAAAGTTGTTGGGAGTAAAGACTCCAAAAAGAGTTGATTACCTGCGGGTCATTATTATGGAGCTGGCCCGCATATCCGATCATCTTATCTGCAATTCCATTGTGGGCGTTGACAGTGGCGCCTATACCGGCTTCCTGTATGTAATGCAATACCGTGAGCTGATCTATGAAGTATATGAGGAAGTTTGTGGATCAAGACTTACTACCAATATTGGGCGCATCGGCGGATTTGAAAGAAACTTTAATGACATCGCATTTCAAAAAATACAAAAATTCCTTGATGAATATCCACGGGTTTTAAAAGAGTTTGAAAACCTTTTTAATCGCAACCGGATTTTTATGGAACGCACCATCGGCGTCGGCGCAATTAGTGCAGAAAGGGCAATGAATTATGGCTTTACAGGTCCGAATTTGCGTGCAGCTGGTGTGGATTATGATGTCCGAATTCATTCTCCTTACAGCAGCTATGAGGATTTTGAATTTGATGTTCCTGTGGGAACGACCGGCGACTGTTACGATCGATTCCTGGTTCGCAACCAGGAAATGTGGCAATCACTGCGCATCTTAGAACAGGCTTTCAGGAAAGTGCAGGAATTCAAAGGCGCCGAAGCAGAGGTTTATCATGCAGATGTTCCCGAATATTATTTGCCGCCAAAAAAAGATGTCTATACCAAGATGGAAGCGCTGATCTGGCATTTCAAGATCATCATGGGAGAAATTGACATGCCGGCCGGGGAAGTGTATAATAGCGTTGAGGGTGGAAACGGTGAATTGGGCTTTTACCTGATCAGTGACGGCGGCAGAACACCCTATCGTCTTCATTTTAGAAGACCTTGCTTCATTTACTACCAGGCATACGAAGAGTTGACCAAAGGATCGATGCTGAGTGATGCGATAATCGTGATGAGCAGTTTAAATCTGATTGCGGGAGAAATGGATGCTTAATGGAAAAGAAAAGAAAAATAGAAAAAGTAGTAACAAAAGTTTCTTTAGCAGAGGCTGACGCCCTGGATGACGAATATTGGGCCGGCAAATCTGAAAATGAAAGACTGGCTGCTTTAATTGAGCTAAGAAAAATATTCCTAAGTGCGGGTTTCAATAAAAAAGGAATAGAAAAAGTTGTATTCAGGTACAGTTTGTATGAAGAGGCCGATTAATTTGGAAACGGATTTTGTCGATTTTGTGAAGCTCTGCAATCTTCATAAAGTAAAATACCTTGTTATTGGCGGATACGCGGTAAGTATTCACGGTTATCCCCGGTCAACGAAGGATTTGGATATATTGATAGAATTGTCAGAAGAAAACGCAATAAAGGTAAAAAAAGTGGTAGATGATTTTGGCTTTGCGTCGCTTAAGCTGACAAAAGAAGATTTTCTAAAAAGAGACTTTGTGACACAATTAGGGTATGAGCCTATACGAATAGATATCCTGAACGATATAGGCGGGCTTAATTATGAAGAAGCATGGGTAAACCGAAAAATGGTAAATTACGAAGGAGAGTTAATTCCATTTATCGGCTACAATGAATTGCTAAAATTAAAGGCAATTGCCGGAAGACCACAAGATTTAGCTGACATCAGCAAGCTGGAAAAAAGAAATAAGAAGAAAAAATAAAATGCAATTTTCTCAGGAAAAATTAAAAGAAGTACAGCAGATCATTGCCCGCTACCCCGCGGGAAAACAAAAAAGTGCTGTTATTCCTTTGTTGCACCTTGCCCAGCATGAATTTGGGGGATGGCTCGATGTACCCGTAATGGACTATGTAGCTTATTTGCTTGAGCTTGACCCGATAGAAGTATATGAAGTGGCAACTTTTTACAGCATGTTTAATTTAAAACCCGTTGGCCGGTATATGTTTGAAGTTTGTCAAACAGGCCCATGCATGGTAAGTGGTTGTGATGATATTATTGATTATATAGGTCAGAAATTGAACATCAAACCTGGGCAAACTACCGCTGACGGCATGTTTACTTTGAAGACGGTGGAATGCCTGGGTGCCTGTGGCTATGCGCCGATGATGCAGCTGGGAAAATATTATAAAGAGCATTTGACCAAAGAAAAAGTAGATGCAATCATTGAGGAGTGTATGAAAACCGCAGCCTCAAATAATTAAAACAAGAGAAGATTGAATGCGAAGTCTTTTGACAATATTGGTATTCTTTACAGGTTTGGGTGCGTTGGCTCAACAGGATGAATCAGCCGTGCTGCAGCGAATGAAACAGTTGCATGAATTGATGGTTCAGAATGGACCTTCAGTTTCTGAGTTTGTTGATGATAGCCTGAGTTATGGCCATAGCAGCGGTTGGGTTGAAAGCAAGACTGATTTTTTGTTGAACCTGAGCAGCCGGCTGGACTATCATTCAATCAAAGAAGATAGCATCAATGTAAGGGTAAATGGGAAAGTGGCGAATGTAAGATTTGTTGGTGTTTATGAGTCTACACTTGATGGAAAGCGGAGCGAGATTCGATTGAAGGTCCTTGAAGTTTGGGTAAAGAAGAAGAAAGGCTGGAAACTATTTGCGAGACAGGCTGTAAGGACTTAAAAGATATTTTACAACAATAACCTTAAACGGTTAGTCATTAGTTGATAATATGGGGCGAAAATTATTATTGGACAAGGCTCACGTTGATAACATCAGGCTTTATGACGTTTATCGTCGCGAAGGTGGTTACCGCAGTGTAGAAAAAGCCATGAAGAAAACCCCCGGGGAAATTGTTGAAGAAGTGAAGAAGAGCGGCTTAAGAGGTCGCGGCGGAGCGGGTTTTCCAACGGGGTTAAAATGGAGTTTCCTGGCAAAACCTGAAGGAGTGCCGCGTTACTTAGTGGTGAATGCCGATGAATCGGAACCCGGCACATTCAAAGACAGGTATTTGATGGAATTCATTCCGCATCTGCTTATAGAAGGAATGATCGTCTCTTCTTTTGCGCTGGGTTCTAATCATTCTTATATATATATCCGCGGAGAATATGCCTGGATCGTGGATATACTGGAACAGGCGATCGCTGAAGCAAAAAATAACGGTTGGCTGGGCAAGAATATCCAGGGAAGTGGATTTGATTGTGAAATATATGTGCAACGTGGCGCCGGTGCATATATCTGTGGCGAGGAAACAGCTTTGCTGGAATCGTTAGAAGGAAAAAGAGGCAATCCCAGGATAAAACCACCTTTCCCCGCAGTAAAAGGTTTGTGGGATAGCCCGACAGTGGTAAATAATGTTGAAACCATCGCTGCCGTTGTGCCGATCCTTAATGATGGAGGCGATGAATATGCAAAGATTGGAATTGGGAAATCAACTGGTACCAAATTGATCTCCGCCTGCGGCAACATTAATAAACCCGGAGTCTACGAAATAGACATGACGATTTCTGTAGAGGAGTTTATTTATAGTGATGAATATTGCGGCGGCATTACGGGGGGAAAACGATTAAAGGCTTGTATTCCCGGGGGCTCCTCAGTGCCCATTTTACCGGCTAATCTTCTATTGAAAACAGCAAAAGGCGATACAAGAATAATGAATTATGAAAGCCTCAGTGATGGAGGTTTTGCAACAGGATCTATGATGGGTTCAGGTGGATTCATTGTACTGGATGAAGATCAATGTGTAGTTAAGCATACTTATACTCTTGCGAGATTTTACAGGCATGAAAGCTGTGGCCAGTGCTCACCCTGCCGTGAAGGAACCGGGTGGATGGAGAAAATTCTATTGAATATAGATAAAGGAAAAGGCAAAATGAGTGATATTGATTTGCTTTGGGATATTCAGCAAAAGATAGAAGGTAATACCATCTGCCCGTTGGGTGATGCGGCAGCGTGGCCGGTAGCGGCAGCCATCCGGCATTTCAGGGATGAGTTTGAGTGGCATGTGCTGAACCCGGATGAGTGTACAAAAAGAAATTATGGATTAGCGCACTATGGTGAGCCATTGCAGGTGGCAATGCCGGCCTGATTGATTTAAGAAAATTGTATGGCAGAAGAGAAAAAATTATTTAAGGTAACCATTGATAATATCTCCGTCGATGTGGAGCCGGGAACCACTATCCTGATGGCGGCACGAAGAATAGGGGCTCATGTTGCACCTCCGGCCATGTGTTTCTATAGCAAATTAAAAGGGAGTGGCGGTAAATGCCGTACCTGCCTGGTAGAAGTCGCTGCGGGTTCGACCGTTGATCCGCGACCCATGCCAAAATTGGTCGCCAGCTGTCGCACCACGGTGATGGACGGAATGATCGTTAAAAACTACAGCAGCGAAAGAGTAAAAGAAGCAAGGGCCGGTGTTGTTGAGTTCTTATTAGTTAACCATCCGTTGGATTGCCCTATTTGCGACCAGGCAGGAGAATGTCATCTCCAGGATCTGGGCTATGAGCACGGAAAAGTAGGCACCCGATATGAATTTTCCAGGAGAACATTTGAGAAAGAGGATATAGGTCCCTACATACAATTGCACATGACGCGATGCATTCTTTGTTATCGCTGCACTTATGTGGCCGATCAATTAACAGATGACCGAGTACATGGAGTATTGGACCGGGGCGATCATGCAGAAATATCCACCTATATTTCTAAAGCTATAGACAATGACTTTAGTGGCAATATGATTGATGTGTGCCCGGTCGGCGCATTAACGGATAAAACTTTCCGGTTTAAAAACAGGGTATGGTTTACCAAACCCGTAGATGCACACCGTGATTGCCCCCTCTGTTGTGGTAAAGTGACATTATGGAATCGCGGCGACGAGGTATTGAGAGTAACAGCCAGAAAAGATCCGTGGGGCGAAGTGCAGAGTTATGATGGTAAGCCGGGTTGGATTTGTAATACGTGCCGGTTCGATAAAAAGAAATTAAGTGATTGGGTGATAGAAGGGCCAACAAGAATCAGCCGTCATTCGGTTATTTCGGCCAATCATTATGTGGGGGCCAAAAAGCCAAAGGAAACCATTGCAGAAGTAATGGGCGGACGAAAACCAAAATTGCTGATGGATATTCATACGATCAGCGATGTGAATGATCCATCGGTTGACCTGAGTGAAATAGCAGGACCGCCAACCGGGGATACATTTGATAATAAAAAACGACAAGAGTAAATATGCATTTACTGGCAGTTGACTGGTATTATATATTGGAAAAATTTTTATTGATCGGCCTGGTCGTTACTTTGTCGATGGTGGTAGCTATGTATGCTACTTACGCCGAAAGAAAAGTAGCGGCATTCCTCCAGGACCGCATTGGTCCCAACAGGGCAGGTATTTTCGGCTTGTTGCAACCATTGGCCGACGGGGGAAAACTGTTTTTTAAGGAGGAGATCATTCCCCTCGTATCTTCCAAGTTCCTTTTTATCCTGGGACCGTGCCTGGCGATGATCACTGCGTTGCTCACCAGCGCTGTTATACCCTGGAGCACTTCGCTGCACTTGTTCGGGAGAGATATTCCGCTGCAGATCGCTGATATCAATATTGGGATTCTATTCATTTTTGGCGTTGTCAGCATAGGTGTGTATGGCATTATGATCGGAGGATGGGCATCGAATAATAAGTTTTCATTGCTGGCAGCCATCCGCGGCGCATCGCAAATGGTATCCTACGAATTACCAATGGGTCTTTCTTTGATCGCCGTATTAATGATCGTCGGCGATCTGCGCATGAGCGCAATTGTCAGCAACCAGCTGGAGCATGGCTGGCATGTCATTTACCAGCCATTGGGGTTCCTGATATTTTTTGTATGTGCTCTTGCCGAGTGCAACCGGACCCCTTTTGATTTACCTGAAGCCGAAAATGAATTGAATTTTGGCTATCACCAGGAGTATTCATCAATGAAGCTCGGTTTTTATTTATTTGCTGAATACATTAATATGTTCATGAGCGGCGTGGTAATGTCAACGTTATATTTTGGCGGCTACGATATACCATTTGTGAATGAGGCAGCATGGGGGCTAAATCAAAACGTATTGGCGATTATTGGATTCGTGGTGTTGATGACGAAAGCACTCTTTTTTGTTTTTGTATTTATGTGGATACGATGGACGATCCCGCGGTTTCGTTTCGATCAATTGATGAAGCTGGGCTGGCGGGGGCTCATACCGCTGGCGTTGGTGAATATGGTAGCGACAGCTGCTGTGATATTGTGGTTGAAGAAATAGTGCCCACTTCTGATCCCGATATGCCGGGACCCTCAACCGACCGTGCAACGCAGGGAAGGACCGGTAAAATTGTTGCCGCTGGTAACATAAAATATATATTTGCGAGTATTTATAGATCCCCGGTGAATATGCAATTGACCCAAAGAGCAAAGCAGGTTGACAGGCATCCAATGACATGGATCGAAAAGTTATACCTGTGGAATATAGCGAAGGGGATGTGGATCACCCTGACACATTTATTCAAACGGAAAGCCACAATTCAGTACCCCGAACAGAAAAGAACTTTTTCAAAAGTATTCCGCGGATTGCAAATACTCAACCGCGATGAGGAAGGACGTGAACGCTGCACGGCCTGCGGTCTTTGTGCGGTCGCATGTCCTGCCGAAGCTATTACCATGGAAGCAGCGGAACGCCAGCCAGGTGAAGAACACTTATACCGCGAAGAGAAATATGCGGCCAAATATGAGATCAACATGCTGCGGTGCATATTCTGCGGGTATTGCGAGGAAGCATGCCCTAAAGATGCGATCTACCTCTCACAAACATTTGCGCCATCCAATTATGGAAGACAGGGTTTCATATATAAGAAGGAGGATTTGCTGATACCACATCCTACAGAGGATCCGGAAGGATACAAAAAAGCATTGGGCGACAGGCCCCCGAGAGTGCCCGA
>Ga0137431_1000320_pt1 | contig 18912 bp, 14 predicted proteins | sample EasRivERMZT800_2_FD_104646 | JGI IMG/M metagenome (GOLD analysis project Ga0137431, IMG submission 104646) | Soil microbial communities from meander-bound floodplain in the East River, Colorado, USA - East River MetaG ERMZT800_2 | ecosystem: Environmental > Terrestrial > Soil > Floodplain ... | reverse complement strand
GTTCGATAATGCATCAACCAGCTCTGCCTGCTTGATAGCTGCTACCAGCGTAGTGTGATCTTTTGAACCGGCCGCTACTTTTACCACATCCTTTGCCGATACATCATCCACTACTGAAGCCTGTCCCCCCTGTGCTGATGATTCGGATGCGCCGGTAGTTTCTTCAGCTTGCCTGGTTGTTTCATTACACGAATAACAAAGGATTGTTGTAAGAACGAATGCAATACTCAGTATCTTTTTCATACCATTATTAGTTTGGGTGACTTTATAAGAGGGCAGGCTTTCACCTGCCCTTTTGTTAAATTTATTTTGGCGAAGCGGTAGCTGATGAATCATTTGCGGGCAGTTCCTGTGCAGTTGTTACTGCCGGTTTATTAGTTCCTGTGCTGAAATGCAGCGCCACATTAGAGCCCACCGGGGACACTCTTAAATAACCTTGCATTTCCTGATGCAACGCCGAACAGAAATCGGTACAATAGAAGGGGAAAATACCTGTTCTGTCGGCTTTCCACTTCAGCGTTTGTGTTTCTCCGGGCATAACCAGCACCTCTGCATTGTTAGCGCCTTTAATGGCAAAGCCGTGAGGCACATCCCAGTCCTGCTCCAGGTTAGTAATATGGAAGTACACATCATCTCCCATTTTCACTCCTTCTATATTATCAGGAGTAAGGTGAGAACGGATAGCTGTCATCCAAACATGCACCTGGTTTCCATTGCGCTCCACTTTTGCCTGGCCTTCACCTTTAGAAACATAGGGGTGTGAATTTTCCTCTATTTTAAAAATCCTTTTTTGTTTATCCTTGATCATACTGGCAGGTATTGCTTCGGCGTAGTGTGGCTCTCCCGTCGTTGGAAAGTCAAGAATCAGTTTCATTTTTTCGCCGCTGATATCATACAGCTGGGCACTTTGGGTTAGTTCGGGACCAGTAGGCAGATAGCGATCTTTTGTGATCTTATTATAGGCAATCACATATTTTCCGTGAGGTTTTGCTGTAGGGCCACCCGGTACGCATAAGTGACCAATAGAATAATAGGTGGGCACCCGATCCAAAACTTTCAGATCAGCTATGTTCCATTTTACTATTTCAGAAGAAACGAACATGGAAGTGTAGGCATTACCCTTTCCATCAAATTCCGTATGCAAAGGGCCAAGTCCGGGCTTCACCACTACGCCATGGAGTGCAGCGTCATATTTAATTACAGGAATACCATCGTATTCACCATCGAAAGCTTTTTTGGCAATAGCGTCCTGAAGTTTGGTGAAAGAAAAGACGGGAATGCTGGCCGCCAGTTTGCCGGAAGCAACAATATATTCGCCCGTTGGGTCCACATCGGTTCCATGTGGTGATTTGGGACATGGGATCAGGTACAGCATACCAGGACAATCAGCAGGGTCTAACACCATCACTTCGGTGTTCATCGTAGAAGTAGAGGTATGTGTTTTTTCATCGTAGACGTTATGCGCATACTTTACAGCTTGTTTTTTTGCTTTGCCCGCTTTTAAATATTCTTCGGCTTTTTTCCAGTTCACAGCCATTACAAAATCCTTGTCCTTTTGAGAGGCATTTACTTCCAGTAGCGTATTTGCTTTTTCAGAATTGTAACAGCTAAAGAAGAACCAGCCATGTGATTTTCCTTTGCCGGCACGTGACAAATCAAAATTGACTCCCGGTGTCCGGATCTGGAAGGCAATATTCATCTCGCCCGACGTGGGATTAATGGATACAAAGCTGACAGATCCTTTGAAGTTTTTCTTGTATGTGTTAATGGGCACATCGCCATTCTGATCATCAAGAGGCACGCTAAAACGGGTAGCTGCCACGATGTATTCAGAATTTTCAGTGATAAACGGTGATGCGTGGTTGCCGGCGCTGTTCGGTATTTCGAGTATTTCTGCCGTTCGGAATGTAGTAAGATCAACACGGGCAAGGCGGGGTGTATTGTTCCCATTTGCAAATGCCCAGCGGCCATCGTGTTCGCCCTTTGTCTGCGACAGAGCAATATGGTGCAGGTCATCCCAGGGTACCGATCCATGCGACGTATTTAACATTGGCTTTGTTTCTTCACTAAAACCATAGCCGCTTTCAGGATTTTGGGAAAAAACCGGCACAATCCGGAATAAGCGACCGGAGGGCAGACCATAAACGTTTATCTGACCGTTGAATCCTCCCGACACTATATTGTAAAATTCGTCGTACTTACCGGGCGCTACAAAAGATTTGGAAGCATCGCCTGCCGCAGCTGATTGGGCAGTTTTAGGTTTGCAACCCTGCACAAATAAAAGGCAAGCAGAGACCAGCGTCAAAACCGTAAAGGTTTTGAAATATGAAGATTTCATATAGTTTATCTATTTAAATGAAAGAATGAATGTTAATCTTTATTTAGTCCCATCATTAGATCTCATAAATTCGAGTACCTGGCGCGATTCATCTTTAGAGAGATTCTGGTTGGGCATGCGAACCAAACATTGCTCTAACAGTTTTTGTGCTTCAGGATCTTTTTCCAACATCATATCCACGTTAGTGATCATATTCATCACCCAATGCGGTTCCCTCCTTTGTGTAACCCCTTGCCAACCGGGACCTACAAGTCGCTCCGCAGTCAGTTTATGGCAAGCCTGGCATTTTAATTCGTAAATTCCCTTGCCCGTAGTTACCCATTGCTGGTTAAGCGGGGTAGTCAATTCAACATCTCCGGGTTTAATTTCCGTTCCATGCACTTCCGCCTGATCTTTAGCTGCTTCCTGTGTCTCGCCAGCTTTTTCATCCGCGGGTTTTTGCTCGCTATTGCAAGCCCCAAAAAATAAACCGCCTGAAATAAGAAGCAGAACTGCAAGTAGTGATTTACGTTTCATTTTATTGAATTAGAGGTTATTAAATAAAAGACAATCTTATCTTTTATGCGACAAAAGTATTTTGTCACAGAAAACTTAATACTGACAATCATCATCATCAAAAATGATATATATCAGCTGAATTTTACTTCAACATTGTGACCAACTTGATCTTCAAGACCTGCTTAAATCTTTAGATTTATAAAGAACACCAGAATCATCTATTAAAATTGTTCGTGCTTAATTGACATTAATTATCGTTACAAATGATTCTGACCAGAAAATGGTAGCAATGACCGAATGGATTTGACTTTAACCTCTAGCTTAATATCTAGACCGTTTGGGTATGGAGCTTGATGAAATTGCCAGGCAATTAGCAGTACCAATACATTTTCCGGGCAAGTTAGTAAGAAAATTGAGAAGAGGAAATTATTAAATTCCCACAAAAGGACCTTTTTGCGGATGATCGCTAAATAATAATAATATGCTTTTTATCCGCCTGCAGGACTTACTTATCCTTATTAACAGCATATCCCGTTTAAATAATACATGCCTGCCCCAAAAAATACTATCCCGACCATCCCCGGCGGCCTCATCACATAAATAATAAACCACCACCGGATCTTCTCCGCGACGCCGGGCCGATGACCTCTCAAAAATGGCAGCCCCATTCTATTGAGAGCCTTTCAATGATTACATTGTTATAACTCATACCAGCAGGTGATTAATATCATAGTCCAAAGTATCCTGTCTGCTTATTATTGCTAATTAATTAAATTATGTTTCTAAAAATTTTTAATATCGAAGACGATAGTTTTGTTACTGATATTGTACTACAGGATTATCGCAGTTCCAGCGTTTTTAGAAAATACGGAATTGACTATTGCTGCGGCGGCAAAATACCGCTGCACATGGCATGCGAGATTCGGGGTTTGGACCTAACCACCATAAAAAATGAGCTGAACGATGTCATCCGTGTCATCCCGGTATCGTCTTCTGTTAATTTTCATGACTGGGACACTGATTTCCTGATAGATTATATTATCAATGTGCATCACGCTTTCCTGGTCAAAAATTTTCCCGACATCATTGATACCCTACAACGGTTTGTCAATGGTCACAAATCCAAATATCCGCATCTATCCCAATTACTGGAATTTGTGTGCCGGCTGCGCGACAAACTGTTGCCGCACCTGGAACAGGAAGAACAGATCATTTTCCCCTATATAAAACAAATCGCCCATGCTTATAAAAACAATGAATCATACGCAGCGCTGCTTATACGAACGCTGCGTAAACCTGTTGAAAACATAATGAGCCAGGAACATGAATACACCAAAAAATATCTTGACCATACCAGGGAACTTACCATCCATTACACACCACCGCCTAATGCGTGTATTTCGCATAAAGTTTGTTTTTTAAAGCTCCGAGAATTGGATAATGAACTGGCGCAGCACTTGTTCCTTGAAAATGAAATTCTTTTTCCCAAAGCCCTGCGGATGGAAAAAGAATTATTGAACCAATAAATCATTTTTCCTTTAAAAATCAGAATATGAAAGGTATCATCATTTACAAAGGAAAGTACGGCGCAACAGCGCAATATGCCAGATGGTTGAGCGAAGAGTTGAATTTGCCCGTTTTTTCTTCTGAGAATTCAGACCAGGAAAACCTTTTAGCGTATGATCTTCTTGTTATTGGCACAAGTGTCTATATCGGCAAGCTGCAAATAGCTTCCTGGCTAAAGGATCACCTGCCACTTATCAGGAATAAAAAAATATTTCTATTCTTGGTTTCTGCAACACCGCCGGATGAAAATGAAAAACTTCAGGATTATATTAAGTCAGGTATCCCGGATCAAATAAGGCCAAACTGTCAGGTTTTTTATCTGCGCGGCAAAATGATTGTGAAAGACCTTTCCTTGAAGGACCGCCTCCTGTTAAAAATGGGTGCATGGATGGTTAAAGATCCGCAGGAGAGAAAGAAAATGCTCACCGATTTTAACAGCGTGCAAAAAGAGAATATCACGGGGATCGTAACTGCCGTAAAAAAATACGCCGGCGCAGGACAACCATCTTTGGCTCTTTGAAATTTTTTGCCTGGCATAGGCTCCGCATGTTCAACAAAGACCTGAATGAATTCAATACTGTAAATTTATCCTTCATTATATTTACGTCCTTCCTCACTGAAACTTAAAGCTGATGCTCGACCAGGCACACATGACATCCCTGTTTGAAAATGCAACTGAAGGGATCATATTAACCGGCCAGCAAGGCAAAATAGTATTGGCAAACCCGGCAGCAGAAAGGATCTTTGGCTACAAAAGTGCCGAATTGGTCGGTGAGACTATTGAATTGTTAATACCCGAACAATTCAGGCCTCAACACCATGAATTAAGAAAAGGTTTTTATGAAAACCCTTCTAACAGGGCTATGGGTCATGGCCGTGACCTGTATGGAAGAAAGAAGGACGGCACCAATATCCCTGTAGAAGTGAGTTTAAGTCATTATAAAAAAGAAGATCAATTATTTGTCATTGCTTTTATTGTTGATATCACCGGCAGGAAGGAGATCGAACGCAATATGATACAACAGCAGAAGCAACTGGAAAAAGTGAGCAATGAAATAAGAAAATTGAATGCAGAACTGGAGTTAAAGGTGGAAGAAAGAACATTGATATTAAAGGAGGCTTTGCAGCGCCTGGAACAATCACAGCAAGAACTGAGTGAGGCATTAGATAAAGAAAAACAACTGAACGAAATCAAAAGCCGCTTTGTTTCCATGGCTTCCCACGAATTCAGGACACCGCTCAGCACGGTACTTTCTTCCGCCTCACTGCTTGAAAAATATAAAATGACAGAGGAACAGGATAAACGCAGCAGGCATATTGACAAAATAAAAAATTCAGTTCATCACCTGAATGATATATTGGAGGATTTTTTATCATTAGGCAAACTGGATGAGGATAAAGTACGAACAAATATCGCTGATTTTGACCTGCAGGAATTTCTACGGGAAATCACAGATGAAATGAAAGGCCTGCTTAAGAAAGATCAGCGACTGCTGCAAGACTATAAAGGTAAAACGATGATCCGCACAGATAAAAAACTGCTGAAAAATATTATCATCAATCTTATTACCAACGCCATTAAATTTTCCCGGGAGGCAAGCCCGATATATATTCAGGCATCTGTTACCAATGAGCATGCTGCTATAGCGGTGAAAGACCAGGGAATTGGCATTTCCCGGGATGACCAGGAACATTTATTTTCCAGTTTTTTCCGCGGTGCTAATGCCGCCAATATTGCCGGCACAGGACTTGGCCTTCATATCGTCCAACGATATACCGACTTGCTGAAGGGTACTGTAGATTTGCATAGTGAATTAAATAAAGGAACAACCGTGACAATTAATATCCCGGTAAACCTTGAAGAGCAACAAAACGATCGTTCGACCAGCGAATTTAAGTAACGTTAATAGACAGTGACAAAAAACAATAAAAACAAACTAATGAAGTCTATACTGGTAATTGATGACAACAACGATATCCGGGAGAATACTGCTGAAATACTGGACATGGCCGGCTATAAAACGCTGACTGCCGAAAACGGTAAAAAGGGTGTTGACCTTGCGCTGAAAGAAAAACCGGACCTGATTGTTTGCGATATCATGATGCCGGAACTGGATGGTTATGGTGTGCTGCACTTGCTCCGCAAGAACCCGGACATGCAATCCACTCCATTTATTTTTCTCACTGCTAAAACAGAAAGAACGGATCTTCGGAAAGGCATGGAAATGGGCGCCGACGATTATATCACCAAGCCTTTTGATGACATTGAATTATTGAACGCAATTGAAATAAGATTGAAAAAAGCCCAGGTATTTGAACAGAAATACTCCATGTCGCAGCCGGGCATCAGCCAGTTTTTGAAAGATGTAAAGGATACTGGACTGATGAGCCAGCTGGCCGAACAATACAGCATTGAATCGTACTCAAAAAAGCAAACACTTTACCAGGAAAGAAAGCGACCGCGGTTTTTGTACTACCTCGTAAAAGGAAAAGTGAAAGCTGTCCGGATGCACGAAGATGGCAAAGAATACATTACGGATATTTTCAGTGATGGCGACTTTGTCGGTTACCAGGCATTGATAGAAGATAAAAATTATGATGACAGCGTCGTTATTCTTGAAGAGTCCGATATCATGCAGATTCCAAGGGAGGATTTTCTGCAAATGATATACGGCGATATCAATGTTGCTGCCAAGTTTATCCGCATCATTACACAAAATGTAAAAGAAAAAGAAGAACGATTGCTGAACCTGGCTTACAGTTCGTTAAGAAAAAGAGTGGCAAAAGCACTGGTGGACATACATGGAAAATATAATGCCGATGGCGGCAGCAAGCCACTTGAAATATCAAGGGAGGATATTGCACATTACATAGGCACAGCCACCGAATCGCTAATCAGGACATTGAGTGATTTTAAAGCCGAAAAACTGATCGCCATTAAAGATGGTAAAATCAGCATAGCCAGTATTGATAAACTGAAGAACCTTCTCTACTAATCATAATCCAGTTCTTCTTCCGTCGATATTTTTTTTGACGGAACGGATAATTCGCGGCCGTGCTCATTTTGGTGTTTCAAAGTCCACTTATCTGTTACCGTTGTTTCCAGCCATACCGGCCCTGACTTTCTTGACACCTGTGTATTAATCCCAAATCGTTCGCGAAGTGTCTTTTCAAGTTGACCTACAGTCATTGACTCATCTATTTCCAGTACGCCTTCCCGTAGCTTGCCGGAAGAAGAAAGCTTTTCAGTTCTATTCAGCTTTTGTTTTAATAATGATCCCGGCTTTCCATTCACTTCCCTGAAAAAATCAATGCGCAAAAAGGGATACTCCCCGCTAAAATCATGCTGCACATCACCTACACTCCTGGTTTTCAATATTTGAATGACCATATTCATTTTTTTTATTTAAACATAAAAATATAGAAGAATTCAGCTGCTGGTAATGATATAAGAAGTTACGTGATATGACATTTGTCAATTAATAGGTTGAAATAAACACAGAATAATAACCTAATTAAAATCAGATCGACAATTGACAATCCTCATAAAAGGACAATTATGAAAATTTCATTTTTGGGTCTGAAAAAATCATTTATATGCAAACGATACAACACAGTTACCAGGAGATCTTCTTAGTCAAAGAAAAAAGGCAATCAATCATTTCGCGGTTTATCGCGTGGTGTAACGAACAGGAAAAGTTCAGGTTTGGTTGGGTGGCCGCCATCATTGCTATACATGGATGTGTTTTGGCTCCCATCACAGTTTTAGTCATCACATTGGGAAGCAATCATATTGCTTATTGGGGAGTTGCTATTGGCGCAATGGCCATGGCATTAGTGGCTAACCTGGCTGCGATGCCAACTAAGATCACCATCCCTGTGTTCTTTTTCAGTGTCCTGTTGGATGTGTTGATCATTGCAAGCAACCTGGCTATTTTTCTTAGTTAAGAATAAATACTAACTCTACGCCTATAAATAAAAAAGGGCTGTCTCAAAAATCGTCGCTGTAAACAAAATGACGCAAAATACCTGATTAGATCGTCCGCAGTTGCGTCGTTCGTGCCCGTCGCGAAGAAGAAGATTGGAAAATTTTGAGGCGGTCCTTTTTCTAAAACATCGTCAGTAAGCGAGTTACAGATCAGTGATCAGTTTATATTTTGGCACCAACATCTTCATAATTCTCTATGCAATAAGATAAGCAAGGGCGCTGAAAAGAAGTGTTTCCCGTATTTATTTTGGCGCTGTATTTAGTCGCTTTGAAAACCTGAACAGGTTTTGCTCATTATCTTCATAAAGCATCAGTTCCCTCTTTTCTGAATATAGAAATAAGGCAGGATATTTCCTTGGCCTGAATTTATTTATAAAATCATATTTCGGATCCTGTAATATAGTGACGTTTTTCCGGGTGTACAAGGTGCTACCGTACTTACTCATGAAACGGCGGATTTTTTCTTTATCATCGAGCGTAATAAGGTAAATAGCCGTTTTCTTGAAATCCTTATAGTGCCGATCAAGATATTGAATTGCATGCTGACAGTGATCGCAATCGGAATCAAAAAAAATGAAAAACAGCATTTTGCCGGGTGGAAGCTCCTTATTCGTAAATAAATTTTTCCCTAAGGAGAAAAAATTGAACTCAGGAATTGTTTCCGCAGGCGCCTGGGCCGAAACATTTTCCGAAACCAGCAGTAATAATAGCAGTAATTTAAACACAGATGTCATATAACTGAGAATGTATTTTTTTAAAGGGTCACTTTTCATTAGTTAAACGCTTTCTCTTTTATTTCCAGATGCTGCTCAGCCTTATAAATTCCAGTTTTTTGATTACAGCCCCTTCGGCTGATTGAATGTCCATTTTATAGTATGGCTTATTGGGAAAGAAAACTGAAGTCATCACCGTTAGTCCCTCATCAGCAAACAATTCAACAGAACTGACATCCATTATTAATGAGACATTCATTTTTTCGTTTTCAGTAAAGCGAGGGGCGACATGCAGGGCTGCAAAATCCTTGTGAAAATCAGTTTTACCCGATTTGACCCTGTCAATAAAATACTGATTTTGCTTTTTATCATAGCCAATCACAATTTCTTCGCCGGCATCATTAGCAATCACCAACGAAAAATCTTTTGTCTTTTCAAGAGCCAGGTTAATGCGGCAGGGCAACTTCAGCTTTCCCGTTCTTTTGGTAATATCAACAGTTTTGGAAACTGAAATATTTTTAGCAATAATGGGTTTGGATTGAATTTTTGATAATTCGGCAACCGGTTTCGAGGCAACCAACATCTCCTTCCCGGCAACTACCAGTCTTAATTCCCGCGGAATCGTGGTAGCATTTCTCCAAGTTTGTGTGGGAACCTGGTTTGCATACATCCAGTTACTCATCCACCCCAGGAATATTTTCCGTTTCCCGGTATTGGACCAGGTAATTCCGGCATATTCATCCGGGCCATAATCCAACCATTTAGTTTTAGTGCTGTGGGGCGAAAACTTCGTTCCATCAAAATCACCAAGGAAATATTGTGTTGCTGAACCCTTATTAGGACCACCAGGATTTAAATTAACGATTAGCACCCAAATAGGTTTGTCATTATGTTCCAACGAAAACAAATCCGGACATTCCCATACGCCACCATGTGCCCCTGCATTTTCTCCGAATTCACTTTCCTTTACCCATACTTTTAAATCGGGTGAGGAGTAGAAAAAAATCCTGTCAACCACAGCCAGTGTCATAATCCATTTTTTTGAAGGCTCATGCCACATCACTTTTGGATCCCTGAAATCACGAATGCCGGGACTTTTTAATACCGGGTTTCCATTATATTTTATCCAGGTTTTGCCATTGTCAAGGCTGTAGGCTAAGCTTTGATTTTGAAAATCATTACTTCCTGCTTTTTCGGCTTTTTCATCATGATGCGTGAAGATGGCCACCAACGGTTGCTGACCTTTTTTTCCAAAACCCGAAGTATTATTTTTATCAACCACCGCACTGCCCGAAAAAATGGTTCCAAGGCTATCGGGAAAAATGGCAATGGGTTCTCGCTTCCAATGAACCAAATCACTGCTGGTGGCGTGCCCCCAATGCATAGGTCCCCAAACCGCACTGTATGGATGATGTTGATAGAACAGATGATAGATCCCGTTGTGATACACCATGCCATTAGGATCGTTGATCCAATTGGTTGCAGGTGAAAAGTGAATTTGCGGGCGGTGAACTTCATCCTGTGATTTTTGTGCAAAAGCCCCTTTACTCAAACAACTTCCCTGCAAGAAAAAAAACATCATTATTATTCTGGAGAATTCTGCCATAATCTGTTTTTTATAAATAATATCAATAAATTATCATTTCGTCCAAACTGAAGCAAGTTCATTTACTTCTAACTTTTTAAGAATGGTTTTACGGCCACCTTCTAACCCATTGGCATATGCTTTAACCAACTTTTCTGCCTTTACTGAATTCAGCGCTTTTACAAAATAAAGTTCTCCGTCATTAATAAAAACTTCTATTATCGCTTTATCCACTATTACTTCCATCTTAATAACTGCATCCTGCGCAAGAGGGTAATTGACTTTATTAAGCCCGTTGAAAAAATTACTGTAGGCCAATTCAAAGCCATTTATATTTAATCCAAACTCACCGCAGTCGCCTTGCTTAAACTCAGCTACCATATGCAATACTTCTCCATTTACGGAAGAAGTAAAACTGCTATTCTTTTCATCGAGAACTATGTCCTTAAAGACTTTACTATTTTTATGCAATGTACTTATCTCCCGAACCGGTCTGGGGCACAACCTGTAGCCATCAAAACTTTTCTTAAGTGTCAGCTCTGTGGGAAAAGTCATGCATTGATTGAAAGGCAAACTGTCAAACTGAATGCGTGCCCAACCGATCTGAATGCGCCTGCCATCATTCAAACGTATATTGTTATAGGTTTGCGATGCATAAAAGACGTCGCCGTTATCATACGTTCTCAGATCCTGTTCGACTGTAAATTTTTTTCCATCAAAATCGCCCACTTTATATTTTCCGTCAGCAGCATGAATTACCCATTTCTTATTGTTTGGTTCTCCTGCCACCTCTATTTGAAATAGTTCAGGACATTCAAAAAACCCGGGCAGGCTTGATTGATATGTCCAGTTTTTCAAATCAGGCGAATTGTAAACAGACAATTCAAAATTTATTGACTTCAATCCTAAGCCGATATCTTTTGTGTGTGATTCATCATATACCACCATCACCCAATGCCTGCCCGGCCGATACCAAAAAACTTTGGGGTCTCTTCCCTTATGCTTTACAACAGGATTGCCCTCATAGTCTTTAAAGGTTCTCCCCTTATCGTAGCTGAGTGCCAGGCATTCTCCCCTGCCTGTACTGGTGAACACAGCAATTATTGGATCAATTCCATTTTTTCTGAAACCTGATGTATTACCGGTGTCAATTACGGCTGATCCCGAAAAAGCCATATCATCATGGTTGGGTGTATATAATGCATCTGCCAATTCATTCCAATGAAGTAGGTCATTGCTCACAGCATGTCCCCAATGCATATTGCCCCACCTGGTACTATGGGGATTGTGCTGATAGTATAAATGATATTCCCCATTATCATACACCAGGCCATTCGGGTCATTGTGCCACCCCCTTCGTGATGAAAAATGAACCTGCGGTCTCATTTTTTCTTTGTACAAATCTTCCTGGCCGGGAAATTTTGAGTCAGCAAATATTTTTTCAAAACCATTTTGCTGCTGGTCCAGATTTTCAGTTTCAATCGTGAGAGTTTTGCCCTGGTAGCCGGATACATCAAAGAATGTCCAGTAACCGGGCTCACCTACCGATAAATTTATAGTGAATTCATCAATAACTTTTCCATCAACCATTATCCTGGTTTTTTTTAACGGGCTTGATTCATTGACGGGAAAGTTCAGGAAAAGCTGTCCTTTCTGAATCTTTATTTGTCTTTTTTTTATTTGAGAATTACTATCTGCCGGTTTTGATGTAATATCATTTGTTTGAGCGTATGAAAACTCATAAAAAAAACAAAGCAGAAAACACGCATATACAATAAATATTGGTAAGCTCTTCATGGTTAATATTTAATTAGGGTTACCTGAATATTTTAATTATTCCAAATGAGGTTTCTCCGGTTTTGAAGTTCAGAATTTATTCGTTACAAGTTTCGTTTACTTTATTTGAATTAAAGAAGGAGGAAGTAGAAACCTCCTCCCGATTTAAACTAACTGCTTAGATATGCTTGCTTATTTCATTCTTTAATTTGCCGGAACTGATTTTCTGACCAATGAAAGCATTTATTCAAATGGCTGCATTGAATTAATTACACACATTTTAATACTTAGGATTCTGCTTGTACAAACCCTTAGTAAAATCAATTTCTCTTTGTGGTATGGGGAAATATTCATCCCTTCCTTTTGTAAAAACTGCATTTGCCAGGTATGCCCTTCTGGTTTTTTCTTTTGCGAGATAAGCATTCAATGTTTCCGCGGCAATTCCCCAACGCACCAGATCAAATAATCTGGGTCCTTCCATAGCAAATTCAAGCCTCCGCTCCCATTGTAAGGCAGTACGGGCATAATCCTGGGTCCATCCGGCACCGGAATATTCCGATATCCTGTAATTGGAAGGAGCTGTGCCATTAGCAAACCTTGTTCTGGCAGTACTGTTTTTTGCCCTGGTTCTTATTTCATTAATCAACGGCAATGCTTCGGCATGACGGCCCAATTCAATCAGTGCTTCTGCTTTCCAAAGCAGCACGTCTGCGTAGCGAATGATATCAATGTTCTTGGAACTGCCATAGAAAGGCCCGACCTTTTTAAAACATGCGCAATCAGCCGCCTGTTGTTCTTTCATATTTCCAAAGCCTCCGTATAATGCAGGAACCCTTTCCCAGCTATGATCGTAAAGAATATTGGGCTGGTATTTAAAAGGATGTCCCTGTACGCCGACAGTATGATCTAAGCGGGGATCAACAAATGCTCCTGTGGGAGTAAGATCAGCATCCGACAATGCCACATCATTGAATGTATTAAACTTGGGCAGACCAACTGCATCGGTACCAAAAGCATTTACCATGTTTTGACTGCCAAGATGGAACCAGCAACAACCATATTGCGGAGCAAGGCTATAGTTCAGGCTGGTTGACATGCTAAGCCTTCCGATCTGAGTGCCATCATTTATAGAATACTGAATAGCAAATATTGATTCTGGCCCGTTATCATAACCATCCAGGAAGTTCTCGCCAAAATCAGGTTGCAACTGATAGTTTCCTGAATTGATAATATCACTTGTCAGGGTTACTACTTCATTCAGCTTTGCAGCATCTTTGCCGGTTACATTGTGATTTTCATCCTGTGTATAAGCCTGGTAAAGCCGAACTTTTGCCAGGTATGCCTTAGCAGAAAGCTTATTCGCTCTGCCTGGTTCACCCGGCTGAGTTTCCGGCAGTTTATCTACGGCAAACTGGAAGTCTTCGGCTATTTTTTCCCACAACTGATCATTGGTCAACACATCATTGGAAACCGTTATGATTTCCTCATCTGTAAGCGTTTCATCTATATAAGGCACTTTTTTAAATAATACCTTAAGTACGAAAAACAAATGCCCTCGCAGAAAACGCAATTCGCCCATGCGGATATCTTTTTTAGAGAACTCTGCGGCGTCAATATTTTGCAATGATCGCAATGCAAAATTTGCACGTGAAATAGCTTTATAAGCATTCTCCCAGGTGTTCCAGATCAGACCACCGGTGGAAGCCTGCAGCAAATTATATTGTTCATAAGTATTTACCTCGCCAACATCATCCACACTTCCACCGCCTTTGTAAGCATCGTCTGAACGAACGCTTCCGTAAGCCCACATACTGGTGATGGAATTTGTCCAAAAGTCATTTCCTATGGCTGCATATGCTGCAGTTACCAGCCCATCTACACTTTCAGGGGAGGTCACATCCGTTTCAGTGAGGGTCCCCTGCGGATTTACGTCGAGATACTTTTTACAGGAAGATGTCAGAAATAAAATTCCTGTCGCTATTAATATGAAACGTTTCATGATTTTATTTTTTTAAACATTATTTCAAATAATGCAGGTTAGTTAATGCTGGATCAATTAAAAGTTATGTTTATACCAAAAGTGACTGAAGTGGGTATCGGTATAAGATTGAAGTTGGGCAATTCAGGATCAGATATCTGGTATTCTTTATTTTTAAACCAAAATACATTTTCTCCCATCAGGTATAACCGCAACTGGCCCATGTGCAGTGATCTTATCATCGACTGCGGGAAATTATACCCCAGCTGAATGTTGCGCATTTTAAAGTAGGAAGTGTTTGCAATTAAATAATCCGAAGTCTTTGTTTCTGTATTAGCATCTACCAGTGTCAGCGCCGGTGTTTTTGAACTGGTATTTTGTGGTGTCCATGCATTTAATACACCCGGTCCCCTGTTTTCCCTTGTATTGAGAAGATTATTCAGGAAAATATAATCTACAAAACTATTCCTGCCAGAAATGCCGGATCCAAACATTGATAAATCAAAATTCTTATACGACAGATCAATTCTTAAACCATATTCAAACTTTGGCAGGATGGTGCCTAACCAATCCCGGTCGTCTGCATTTATTACGCCGTCCTTATTGAGGTCAACATATCTAATTCTTCCCGGACCAGCTCCAATTTGTGTCGCATGCGCAGCTACTTCTGCATCACTTTGGAAAAGTCCGTCCGTTTTATATCCAAAAATGGAAAGTTCAGAATGCCCGATGATAGTTTTTTGAGCATTGCCGGGATAGGCTGTGCGGACTTCTTCCGGCAATTCTGTTATCTCATCACGGAAACTGGCCAGGTTACCATTTATACTGTAGGTTATGCCACTTTGGGTTTGGTTACGATAACCTAATACAAATTCATATCCTTTATTCTCCTTGGTAGCTCCATTGATCCATTTAAGTCTTCCTTCACCTACAGCTGAAGCAACAGGTGGCCGGATCAATATATCAGAGGTTGTTCTGAAAAAATAATCAAATGACCCATAAATCTTTTCTTTCAGGAAGCCGAAATCCACACCGATATTTACTTCTTCAGTTGTTTCCCATTTCAAATCCGGATTTCCGGCCTGAACAGAAACATAACCTGATGGCAGAGTGCCCTGGTTGGCTCCGTTAAGATCATAAGCAGTTCCTGAGTTAAGCCATATTCCCGGGAAGCCTTCACCTCCATTAAAATTTGTTCCATAATTAGTTTGATACAAACTGGATTTTGTAAAATCGCCAATGTCCTGGTTACCTACTTTTCCATATCCCGCCCTCAACTTCAGATTGGAGAGATAATCTATGCCTTTCATAAAATCTTCGTTGTTTATTCTCCAACCAATATTGGCTGCGGGGAAAAAACCATATTGTGTATTTTCTCCAAAGCGGGATGAGCCATCGCGGCGCAGTGTTACAGAGGCTAAATATCTATTAGAATAAGTATACCCTATTTTACCAAACTGGGATAATAAACGGTTTCCGGTCCCTCTGCCAAAATTGGTACTTCTGCCGGTGCCGGCGTCAATAGTAAAATAGTCCTCGGTCTGCAAGGCAAAGCCTTCTCTGAAAGCGCCAAATTCTTCAAATTCCTGTTTGATTGCCTCTACCCCAGCAAGTACATTGATCCGGTGAACTCCAAACTCATGTTGATAATTGATGGTATTGGACCATGTAAGGCTTAGGAAGCGATTGGTAGCCCGGGACAAACTGTTTACCTGCCGTCCCAAAAATCCTTCCTGGAAGGCTAACTGAATATCTTTGAACAGACTGGTTGAATAATCAATACCCAGGTTGGTTCTGAAAGCCAGATTGTTTACTATTTCCAGTTCAGCATATATATTACCGAAGGCAAAAGTCCGGTTGGTATTGTCCCACCTGTTGAGCCATTGCATATTCACGGGATTGTTACGATCGGAATAACCTCCACCAATAGGGCCTGCAAATTGGCCGTCTTTGGTATAAACCGGGATAGTTGGCGCCAGGTTGATTGCCAATCCCGGGGTAGGCGCCCCACCAAGATCGGTAGTAGCAAGCGTTTGATTGGAAGTCGCAAACTCCGAGTTCATACCGAATTTTAATTTTCCATCGAAAAGCTGGGTGGCCGCATTTAGCCTTCCGCTGAACCGCTCATAACCGGTATATTTCAGAACACCTGAATTATTGATATATCCCAAATTCATCAGTAACGAGCTATTTTTGTTTCCACCAGATATACTCAAATCATTATTTGTAACAAGAGCATCGTCATAAGATGCATCCTGCCAATCGGTATTTCCTACGGGAACATTTGGATCCCCTCCAACAAAAGGCTGAATGTTCACTTTATTCAAAACGGGATTGTTGTAATCGCCGTTCCAATCATAAGTATAAATCGCAGGAGCAACAGTATTAGGATCAGTTCTGTCGTTAACCGCACCACCCCATAACGCCCTGCCTCTTCCTTCTGCATCGAGCATCTCCAATTTTTGAGGTTTCGTGGTTTGCCAGGTTAAGCCGGAATTTAGCTGAACATTCACTTTACCGCTTCCATTCTTTGTTGTAACGATAATGACACCATTGGAGGCCCGGGATCCATAAATAGAAGCGGCAGAAGCATCTTTTAGAATCTGAATGGACTCGATGGTACCAGGATTAAGGCTTTGAAATATCTGTGGATTTTTTGTTGGCGCCCCATCAATGATGTAGAGCGGATCAGTATTCCCAATAGTATTCGAGCCCCGGATAAGTATACGGCTGTTTTCGCCGTTGGGACTTCCTGTTTTTTCAATATAAAGGCCAGCCACCCGACCCTGCAGGGCCTGCATGGGGTTACCAGTAGAGTTGTTCTTTACAGGTTTTAAATCTACTACCGCAACAGCTCCTATTAAATCAACTTTCCGCTGAGAGGTATAGCCAGTAACAACTACTACATCTTCTTCCTTTACTCCTTCCTCCATTTCAACAGTTAAATTCAGGTTGTCATCTGTAACTTTAATAGTAACGGGTATCCTTCCTACATAAGAGAATGTCAGATCATCGCCTGCAGATGCTTCAATAGAAAATTTCCCGGCATTGTCTGTAAGAACCGTTTTATTTTTTGTTTGAACAGAAACACCTGCAAGCGGTTCTTTATCCGCTTTACCGCTAACAGTACCCGTAATTGTTTTTTGCTGAGCAAACGAAAAGATAGCCAGCAATAAAAACGGCAATGAGAAAAACAATTTTTTCATAAACGCAATTTTTAAAATTGAATAATTAGCCTGGTCATGCTTATGATCATAAGAAAAGGGTTAGGTATTAACTGTTTCAGTCTTCATGAGTTCGCTGATCTCGTCGATATTATAATCAGGGCAAGCCCCGTCATAACCTGCAATTAGAGCTCCCACGGCACCGGCAAATCTTAATGCTTCTCCGGGCGTGTAACCCGATAATAGTTTTGCAAGCAATGCCGCCAAAAAAGAATCTCCGCTTCCGATTGTGTCGGCAACTATGATTTTATATCCTGGATGGGTATACACTATTCCATCGCTATTAAATAATGCGCCATTCTCGCCTTTTGTAACAACTATGCCGGGTATGCTGAATTTTTCCTGCAGCACTTTTATGCGGTCATTATCTGACTGGTATTTTGTAAACCACCCGGTTATTAATTCAAGCTCCGCCTGGTTTAGCTTTAGCAGATTGATTCTATGAAGCAACTGCTCAATGATCTGCCGGTTGTAGTGGGGTGCCCTCAGGTTAATGTCCAAAACTTTGAACCTGGCAATTTCGAGTAACTTAAATAAGGTATTACGGGTAATTTCGCTGCGGGTGGCCAGGCTTCCAAAGACAAAATAATCTGAATCAGCTACCAATGTTTCCAACTTATCTTCCCACTGAATATTATCCCAGGCTACCGGTTTTACTATATCATAAGTCACTTCTCTATTTTGGTTGATCGTGGCATTGACCTTCCCGGTTTCTAACGTATTATCTAATTGAAAGAAATCAGAACTTATATTGTTTTGCTCCATTAAATTAACAAGGTTCTTGCCCCAATCGTCTGATCCAATTCTTGTTATCATCGCCGGTTCAATGCCCAACTTTTTTAAATGATAGGCCACATTCATTGGAGCACCTCCCGGCAATGCTCCGGTTGGTAAAATATCCCAAAGGATTTCACCAAAACAAACAGCCGGGTATTTTTTAGAAGTATTATTCATTTGTGTCACTAAAAAAATTGATTAATGCAAAACCAGCGTATGCTCTATTTGCTCCAGCGATTTTCCTTTTGTTTCGGGCATTATCTTCCAGACAAAAATTAATTGTATGCACATCATAATACAGAAGAAAAGAAAGGTATTACCACCGCCTGCTTTTTCAGCGAGGTAAGGAAATGAAAAGGCAATACTTGCAGCCATGATCCAATGGGTGGTGCTTCCCAGTGTTTGGCCCTTTGCTCTTACCTGGTTGGGAAATATTTCTGAAATAAAAACCCAGATCACTGCACCTTGC
>Ga0137431_1000319_pt1 | contig 18915 bp, 17 predicted proteins | sample EasRivERMZT800_2_FD_104646 | JGI IMG/M metagenome (GOLD analysis project Ga0137431, IMG submission 104646) | Soil microbial communities from meander-bound floodplain in the East River, Colorado, USA - East River MetaG ERMZT800_2 | ecosystem: Environmental > Terrestrial > Soil > Floodplain ... | reverse complement strand
TCTTATTGATGTGACTTGTTCGCCGGATGCATGAATTGATTCGAAAGCTTCTTTATCGAAACCTTTCAGATTGCTAAGAGAATTTAATAACTGTGAGGGCAATTTCACCTATAAAACTATAAATTCTTTATCTCCCCAATTAAATTCTGCAATACTTTCTTTGCATCACCAAATAACATAGAAGTTTTAGGGCGAAAGAAAAGGTCATTTTCAATACCGGCATAACCCGGCTTCATGCTCCGTTTGTTGATGATGCAGAGCTTTGCAAGTTCCACATCCAGTATCGGCATGCCATAAATGGGTGAAGCAGGATCATTTTTGGCAGCTGGATTCACCACATCGTTGGCACCTAACACCAATACCACATCTGTAGTGGGAAACTCTTCATTGGCTTGTTCCATTTCCAGCAGCTTCTCGTATGATACATCAGCTTCTGCCAGCAATACATTCATGTGGCCGGGCATACGGCCTGCCACCGGATGAATAGCATATTTTACTGTCACTCCTTTTTCCTCCAATAATTTCTCCAGGTCATGACACGCATGTTGCGCCTGGGCTACTGCAAGACCATAGCCAGGAACGATCATAACTTTATTGGCATAGCTCATAACAACCGCGGCATCGCTCAGGCTGATCTCTTTGTATTGTCCCTGCTCTTTGGTTCCGCCACCACCGCTTGCACTGCCACCAAAAGAACCGATCAATACATTTAATAAGGAGCGGTTCATGGCCCTGCACATAAGTATTGTCAATAAAGTACCCGCCGCACCAACCAGAATGCCACCCGTGAGCATTACTTTATTGTCATACAAGAAACCGCCGCAGGCTGCTGCTACGCCGGTGAACGAATTTAATATAGAAATGACAACAGGCATATCGGCGCCGCCAATGGGAAAAACGAAGAACACGCCGTAAAATAATGACAAAGCAAATATCGAATAGAATATAAGTTTGCTGTTTCCCGGCAACCAGCCTATCAAACAGACAGCCAATCCAAGAATAATCGCTAACAGAATAATGTTAACAATATGTTGCCCTTTAAAAGAATAATCTTTTATGCTTCCATTTAATTTTCCCCATGCTATCATGCTTCCCGCAAAGGAAACAGAGCCAATCACCAATCCTAATATTATAATCAATAGCATTCCTTTTGCCCCATCCGGTAAATAGATTTCATTGGAACCCGGAATTACATCATGAGCAAGATGATTAAATTCGACAATTGAAATCAACGCCGCGCACGCCCCTCCCATCCCATTAAACATACTGACCATCTCCGGCATTGCAGTCATCTTCACTTTTTTCGCCGCAAGCGTACCAACAACTGCACCGATGGCAATGCCTCCGAATATCCAACCGTAGTTGCCTAATCTCTGCCCGCCTTCTTCATATAAAAAAATAGTTCCTAAAATAGCAATGGTCATACCTGCAGCGGCAACCAGGTTTCCATTCCTAGCTGCTGCCGGGTTGGACAACATTTTTAATCCAATGATAAAAGTCACTGATCCGATGATGTAACAAAGTGTAAGTATGTTCAATCCCATCTGTACATATTTACTTATCTGAACTTTAATTTGGCGTGATCAAGTGGATTTCACCAAAACGGCCGATCCCGTTAATCAAATTAATCCCATAAATCCCGGTTCAGACTTTCTTTTTCTTCTTAAACATTTCCAGCATCCTGTCCGTGACCACAAAGCCTCCGACTACATTTAATGTCCCCAGTATCACAGCAAGAAAACCCAACGTCAATGCGAGATAATTATCATGCTCTGCTTTACCCATGACAATGATGGCACCAATGATAACGACGCCATGAATGGCGTTAGCACCACTCATAAGCGGCGTATGCAATACACTCGGCACCCGGCCGATAACTTCTATTCCCACGAAGATCATCAGGATCACGATGTAGATGATCTGCTGATTGGAATATATCCAGGTTAGAAATGAATTCATAAACAAAATATTCAATTTTCAATACTCAACGCTGAATCAAACAGGCATCTTCAACCTGTGTCATCCCTTAGCTGACACGGACGTTCACTCTTTCCTGCATTACTTCACCACCATGTGTGATACAACTTCCTTTTACCAGGTCATCGTCCCAGTTCAAATTGATCTCTCCTTCCTTAGTAATGATCAGTTGCAAAAAGTTCAATATGTTCTTACTATACATTTTGCTGGCATCAGAAGGCATGGTAGCCTGCAGATTTGAATTTCCAACAATGTTCACTCCATCAATCATTGTCGTTTCATTGTTTTTTGTAAATGGAGTATTACCTCCTGTCGCCGCAGCGAGATCAATGATCAGCGAACCGTTGCGCATTTTCCTGATCATTTCCTCCGAAATTAATACGGGAGCCTTTTTACCCGGTATCTGGGCCGTGGCGATCACTATATCCGATTTAGTAATACTTTCTGCAATCCTTGCCTTCTGTCGCTGCAAAAAATCTTCTGATTGCTCCACCGCATATCCCCCAGCTTTGCTGGCATCGGCCGCACCTTCCACTTCTATAAATTTGGCGCCGAGGCTAACCACTTCCTCTTTCACAGCGGGTCTCGTATCAAAAACTTCCACTACGGCGCCTAATCGCCTTGCTGTAGCAACTGCCTGGAGGCCGGCGACACCCGCGCCCAGTATCAGCACTTTGGCAGGTGCGATACTCCCGGCTGCGGTCATAAACATGGGAAAATACCTGCTATACAAATTTGCAGCAAGCAACACGGCTTTGTACCCGGCAATATTTGCCTGCGAACTCAATACATCCATCGCCTGCGCCCGGGTAGTTCGCGGAAGCATGTCAAGAGAAAACGAGGTAATGCCAGCTTGCGCCCATTGCATCATTAACGACTGATAATACAATGGTTGGTAGACGCCAATCAGGATTTTGGATCTTAGATCGCTGATTTCCGATTGTGAAGGCTGATGAATGCTTAAAACAATATCAGCCAAACTTAAAACGTCAGCCCGTGATTTGATCTGTGCCCCCGCCTTTTCGTAATCTGCATCCGTGCACCACGCTTTTTCTCCTGCACTCCTTTCGACCAATATCGATATTCCTTTTTTAATAAGGGCGATGATTGCTTCCGCCAGCAGGGATACTCTTGATTCGTGTGATGGTTCTTTGAGAAGGCCAATGATCATGCAGAATGTTCTGTTTTAATCTAGCTAATTAAGGATTTGCGCCGAAGATATTAAAAATTTGATAGAGAAACTGCAATCTCCTTTTAACCATTATGAGAGATCGGCATTAGAATCTAATGCTGAAGCGCTGCTTCTCCTTAAATTCCTGCCGGAAAAATAAAATGCCTGCAAAGAAGAGATCAATGCTGCACCGAACCGACGGATGCTGCATTATCGCTTCCCATCCGTGCTCCATTTCAATGCTCCAATGAATATCATCAAGAATTAATATGGTATTGTTATGGGTGGCAGGTAGTAACTGTTTGAAATACCTTTCTGTCGGTTCGCGGCGATGATTACCGTCTATAAAAGCAAAATCAACCTGGGTCATCTGAAGCAGAGCAGAGGATAGTGTTTGATCAAAGTTGCCTTCAATTAGAAAAATGTTTTGAAGATTCAAACTGTTAAAGTTTTGACGGGCACTCGCAGCAACAGCAGAAGCGCCTTCCATGGTGATAAGGTTTGTATCCGGTTTAGCCAAAGACAAATACGACGTAGTGATGCCTAAAGAAGTACCCAGTTCCAGGATATTTTGAGGTTGATAGTATTTCACCAGCCTGTAAAGTAATTGGCCGAACTTAGCCGGCTTTGCTGCATTTTTTGCAATAGATGCAATAGTGCGTTTATCCGTTTTATCTTTTGCTGAGCCGGCGCCAAAATCTTTTACCGTCAGCATTGTATGGTCTTTCAAAAGCCGCTTTCGCAAATTTTCTACCTTTTCATATTCAGAATATTGCCTTCTATCGTTAAGCACTTTTGACACAAACTCAAAGACAAATGGGGAATGAATTCCATGACCTTTGTTATTGGAAGCTGTTAAATAATAAGAAAGGTATTTTGATCCCAGGCGAAATTTTGAATACATGATTAGTTGCAATATTCATGCACATTTTTGAATTTAGGTGCCGTGCTATATTTTTTCCCAAACCTGAAAAGAATAATTATACGCATGCCTGGCATCAGCTTCATGATCCTTTTTACTCACTAATTTCCAGATTGCCGGATCAATGGCCGGGAAAAAAGCATCGGCTTCAAAGGCTGCATCTACTCTTGTGAGATGGATACGATTGGCTTTGTCTAAAACAGACCTGTATATCTCTCCCCCTCCTATTACCATCAGCTCTTTTACATCCATCTCTTTCGTAAGGAAGATAGCATCGTCTATATTCATTACCGTAACAACTTCATTCGCCTTCCATCCGGATTGCTTGGTAAGGACCATATTTTTTCTTCCTGGTAAAGCCTTGCCTAACGATTCAAATGTTTTTCTTCCCATGAGCACCGGCATTCCCCAAGTAACGTTCTTAAAATATTTCATGTCGTTGGGCAAACGCCATAGTAAATGATTTTCTTTGCCAATGGCATTGTTTTTTGCTGCAGCGACGACAAGTGTAATAGATACTCCCATTGTTTTATATAAAGTTCAGGATTTTCTTTTCCCTTATTTCGAGTTATTGAAAACTCTTTCTAAAGTAAAAATCTTTAACAAACTCGCAATAACAAATCTAACAGATAAAACTTCTTATATACCTGCCTCTTCCTGAAATATCACAAAGAAAGATTTTACAATCTGTAAGCCCCTTTAAAGAAAAAGGTTGTTATACCGCTACCGGAGCTTTAATTGCCGGATGGCTTTGGTAATTTTCCAAAGTGAAATCTTCGTACTGAAAAGAAAAAATGTCTTTTACAGCAGGATTTAATTTCATGGTTGGCAACGGTAGTGGATTGCGGCTTAACTGCAAATTCACCTGTTCCATATGATTGGAATAAATATGGACGTCGCCGAACGTATGAATAAATTCGCCAGGCAATAGCTCGCTAACCTGGGCTATCATCATCGTCAGCAAAGCATAAGACGCTATGTTGAAAGGAACTCCTAAAAACACATCAGCACTCCTTTGATATAACTGGCAACTTAGCCGACCCTTTTCCCCTGCGGAGGAGGGTGTTACATAAAACTGGAACATATTATGACATGGCATCAACGCCATATTTGGAAGATCTGCTACATTCCATGCGCTCACAATCAGGCGACGGCTGTCGGGATTCCTTTTTATTTGATGAATCAGTTCACTGATTTGATCCACTATCTTTCCATCCTTTCCTTCCCAGTTGCGCCATTGTTTTCCATAGACAGGACCAAGGTTGCCATCCTGATCGGCCCATTCATCCCAAATCTTCACGCCGTTTTCTCTGAGGTACGCAATATTAGTATCCCCCTTCAAGAACCAAAGCAATTCATAAATTATGCTCTTAACGTGCACTTTTTTTGTTGTTACCAGTGGAAATCCTTTTTGCAGATCAAATCGCATCTGGTATCCAAAACAGCTTTGGGTGCCCGTTCCGGTTCTGTCGGTTTTGTGTACGCCATTTTCTAAAATATGCCGAAGCAGGTCGAGATATTGTTGCATAATGCAAAGATAGCTATGCGCATCAAGCTCTTAGCCTTCGGCTAAGAGCTGTGAGGAATTTGTGGATGAAAATTTTATTATTTTTTTGCCCCCGGGCAGAACCCAGGTGAATAGCAGTGTCGCCATAATCAAAAGTGAATGATCACCCTTCGTGGACAGCAGCTTCCACATTGCCCGCATGCTCCGGTCTTAATGCTATTACGGGTGATTGTGCGCCTTTTTCGATTGGAGTTGAACTAATATCTTTATTTAGTTGTCGCAACAATTGTTTATTCGTCTCCAGCTTTTCAGTTAGTTGCTCATTTGTTGCTTCTGCAGCCGACAATTGTTCCCGTAGTGAAAGAGTAAGGGTTTTGTTTTCTGACGCCAATGCGTGTAGCAGCTCGTTTTGCTGTTTTGTTTCAGCCAAAACATTTTCGAGCCTGGCTATATACTCAGTTTTGGAATTAATCGCCTGCCGGCTTTGAATCAGTTGTTCTTCCTTGCCACAAAGAATCATTTGCAGCTTATCTGATTCCTCCTGTTTTTGTAATACGTCAAATTTCAAAGCATCCAGTTTGCGGTTTGTTTCTGAATGGTGCGATTTTTCTTCCTCCAGTTCAGCGACAGCATCCAAACGCTGTTGCTCTGACTGGTAACTATTTTTTATTCTTTGCTCAAGTTGAATTTGCAGGAATTCAACCTGCGCCTTCTTTTCGTCCAGCACATCCTGCAGGTACTGCTGCTCCACTACCTTTAGTTTTAGTGCCGTGTTATCTTCCTTCCACCGGTTTAATATTGCAAGCTTGTCTTCCTCGGTAACCGATTGCATATTCAACTGATCCTGCAAGGCCTGTGTTTCATTTTCCAGGTTCTTGTTTACCACCATTGCCTGTTTCAATTGTTTTAGCAATTCTTCCTTTTCCGTCTTATGTTGAGCAGATATATTATCAATTTCTGCCTGCAAAGATTTTGGGATTTGCGGATGATTGCTTTCCATACCACTCGATTTGGGGTTTATTAAGCTCGCTGCGACATAACCGGCAAGCGCTGCATATTTTGTTTCCAGTTTATCAAAATCATGACGTAACGCGGTATAACGAGCATGATGATAGGATAGCTTTTTTTTGTATTCGGCAATAACAGAAGACTGGTCGAAAAAAATGTAATCGCCATCGCCATTTGTATATCCCAATAATTCCGGTGATGCCTTAATAAACTCCTCTTCTGAAACCGTTGCTTGCCGTTTATCGTTTCTTCTACGCCTGTAATGAAAGAAAACCGTAAGCAGTATGGCCACAACAGCTACCGGCAACAGGATCCAGCAAAGTATTTGAATCAATTTTAGAAATTCGAAGGAAGGACCCGTGGCTAATAGCATACTTAATAGGTTTTGCGGGAGACTTAAGAACTATTTATAATATCAGGATTAATTCAGCAGCTTAACCGGAGAAAAGATAATAACAGGTGGGAAAATCATCTTTGTCGTCGGCTTCACAAATCTCAATAATGATACCAAAACGAATCTCTCCGGAGTCGACTTAAAGAAATATTAATGCACATTCATAAAGAAATGATAAAAGGAGCATGAATAACCCGATCCGGATGTTAATCCTTACTGATATACTCTTATATAATCAATGATCAGTCATTACCGGGATTGCCTTCGCCTGGTGACGGTCGGCAAAGCCAGCGATATCATCGTCATCACTTTTGCCGCACGCAAGATATATGAGTAAAAAGCAGGAGAAAAACGTCTTACTCACTAAAGCATTAATTGATTCGTCAAATTATCACTTGAAATATTACCGTTTTTACTTATACTGAGAACAAAGTAATTACTCATGACGTCTGTGTAATTCTTTTTTTATCAGTCCCAATTCACGCCCGGTTTGTCCTTTCACCGAGGTGTTTTCCTGAGCCCTTCGCATGAGATAAGGAATTACGTCCTTTATTGGCCCGAAAGGAAGATACTTGCTCACACTGCAACCGGCATGTGCCAGGTTGAATGTAATGTTATCACTCATCCCGTACAACTGGCTAAAATGAACATGGGGATGATCAAGAGGGAGCTTTTTTTCCTGGAGAAGCCGGGTGGTCAATAAATTACTGTATTCATTATGCGATGCCACAATCACGGCTATGCGATCAATGTGCCCGACAGAAAATACAAGGCTTGCGTTATAATCCCGGTCGGTAGATTCTTTATCAGGTTGTATTGGTGAAGGATAATTATTTTCTGCTGCTCGTTTTCTTTCTTTCTCCATATATGCGCCACGTACCAACTTAGCGCCCAGGATAAATTTTCTTTCTTCTGCGGCTTCCCATGAGTCTTTGAGAAATTTGAACCGGTCGTGGCGGTACAATTGAATTGTGTTATATACTATTGGCTTTTCTTTATTAAAGGCATCCATCATTAAAATGGTTAATGCATCAACAGGATCCTGTATCCAGGTTTCTTCCGCATCCACCAGCACATTCACTTTCTTTTCTGAGGCCGTTTCACATATATTCATCATCCGCCGGCGGACCCTGTGCCATTCTTCCTTTTCATCTGCAGGAAGATCGTCAACGGCCTTTAAATATCTTTTCATTAATGTGCCTGTGTTATGGTGCATCATATCATCCAGTTTTTCCAGCAATGTAAACCGGGCAAATCCGGTAATCTTAATGCTCATAAAAGGAATATTGGATTGTGTCGCCGCATATTTTATTACCCGGATAAATTCTTCGGTGGCGTGATCAAAGCCATTTTCACCATCATCACCGCCTTCTACTCCATAGTCCAGGATCACCTGCACATTATATCCTTTAAGTTTTTTAGCAACAACAGCCGTTTCCTCAAGCGTTTCGCCTCCTACAAATTGCGAGAAGATCGTATCCCGGATTAATCTATTTACGGGCAAACCCGTTTTAATGGCCCAGGGAGTGAGACGTGTCCCTATCTTTACCAGCCAGGGCCTACCCATGGATGAAAAAAGAAAACGGGCTTTTCTTAATTCTTTATCCGATTTATATTCAAAAGCAAATTCAGTATTATCGAAAGAAATAGCTGGATATGACTCCATAAAAAATTAAATGATGGCAAATGTAAGGGTTTATAAAGGCACAAGGTACAAGCGGCAAAGAGCAATTAATGTTGGCCTGCCGGCACCTGCATAAGGTAAGCAGTCTTGAATTAAAGTACTTGTAACCTTGTGGCTTGCATCCTGTACTTGTACGCTGGATCTTGTGCCTTGTTTCTTCATGACTATCTTTGGGTAAATTCTAAAAATGCAAGCGAAGAAACCATCAGAAAGCCTGACTGTGATGACAGAACTGGTATTACCCAATGATACCAACGTGTTTGGCAATCTTATGGGAGGGCGACTGATGTACTGGATGGATATTGCGGCGGCGCTGTCAGCGCAAAAACACTGCAATACAGCTGTCGTTACTGCTTCAGTTGATAATATCTCCTTTGAAAGCCCAATCAGGCTTGGCAACGTTGTGCATATCCAGGCTAAGATATCGCGGGCTTTTAATACATCGATGGAGATCTATCTGAAAGTATGGGGAGAAGATTTGAAAAAACAGCAGAAATACAAAAGCAATGAAGCTTACTACACATTTGTAGCTCTTGATGTCAATGATAAACCCATCCCTGTTCCGATGTTGACTCCGGAAACCGAAGAAGAAAAAAAATTATTTGATGGGGCGCTGCGTCGCAGGCAAATAAGATTGATACTGGGTGGCAAGATGAAGCCACATGATGCCACCGAGCTGAAAGCGTTGTTTGTTCCCGAGTAATCTATTCTTCATTCACCTTTTCTTTGACAACTACGAGATCCTTTATCTCTACCTGCATCGGCAATAACCCTATTTTCACAACAGCCCGTTTTCCCCTTAGTTCTATTACCTGGCCTACCTGGTGATTCCGTTTCATCTTTACCGTGTCGCCTGGTCTTATTTCCCCACCGATTTCATCAAATTTTGAATCTATTTTCTTTTGCATTTTATTCAATGATTTTTTTTCATTCCTCTTAAACAGCAACGCCTCCATTTGAGTAATGACCTTGCCTTTATCTTTTTCTTTCCTCCATTCAATCAGCATTTGTTTCAGCCTGCGTTCCATATCCTTTAGATAGTTGATCTTTTCTTCCGAAATCCTGTTTTGTTCTTTTAATATTTCCACGTGCTGAAGATGCCGCTCCTTGTTCATGACCTGCTGCATTTCCTTCTTGAGCTTTTCATTTTCCCGCATCAACTGGTGAAGCTCAAGCTCCTTTTTTTCGAGCTCTTTAAGATCCTGCTCCGTTCTGTTTAATAATTTATCCAGCCTAAACTGATCCTGGTCTACCAAATCTTTAGCCCTTCTAATCAGCGACCTGTCAAGACCGATCCTTTCGGCAATGGAAAAAGTGTAAGAGCTTCCAGGTTTGCCGACTATCAGCTGATAAAGGGGGCGCAAATTTTTTTCATCAAAACCCATGGCCCCATTGATGATGCCCGGTGTTTTACCAGCCATGACTTTCAGATTAAGATAATGCGTGGTCACAATGCCCAGTGCATGCTTGTTTGCTAACTCCTGCAGTATTACTTCGGCAAATGCCCCTCCGAGGTTTGGATCGCTTCCACTTCCCAGCTCATCAATAAAAAAAAGCGTCCTGCCATTTGCACATTCCATGAAATATTTCATATGGATAAGGTGACTGCTATAGGTGCTCAGTTCAAACTCGAGGCTTTGTGTGTCACCAATATGAATCATCAGCTGCTTAAAAATACCAAACTGCGATGAAGGATGCACCGGTACCAGCAAACCGCTCTGAACCATCATCTGTAAAAGGCCAACAGTCTTCAGTGTAACAGTTTTGCCACCAGCATTAGGGCCACTGATCACCAATATTCTTTGTGCATCGTCAAGTGTGGCCGTGACAGGGACCGTAGGTTTATTCGTCTTTTGATTATACAGGTATAACAAAGGATGATAAGCTTCAACAAGGTGCACCAGTGATCTGTCTGTTACCCCTGGAAATTCTCCCCTGATTTCAATAGCAAGTTTTGCTTTAGCCCTTATAAAATCATAATCGCCAAGCACAGCGTGATATGCCGAAAGTAAGTCGGCATGCACGGCAAGTTTCGCCGTCAATTCCCGCAGGATGCGATACACTTCTCTTCGTTCTTCATGCTCCAATTCATTTACCTGGTTATTGAGATCGATAGTTTCTTCAGGCTCCACAAATGCCGTCTTCCTGCTTTCGCTTTCGCCATGCAAAATGCCTTTTACCGTTCTCTTCTGCTCAGCAAATACCGCCAAAACCCTTCGCCCATTCATAAAACTTTCTTCAATCTCTGCAAGGAATCCCTGCTTGTTCAATTTCGTCACAATCTTATCAAAAAGACGGCGGAGTTCCTGGCGTTTGCGATAAAGATCATAGCGGATCTCTTTCAGCTCAGAAGAAGCATTATCCTTCACCTGCCCGTAGTCATCCAGTATTTCATCAATCATGGTGATGATTGCCTTTTCATAACGTATATTCTCAATCACCGTTGCCAGGGCATAATAACTGGTTCTGCGCTCGGCGTCAAACCACCGAAAGATTTTCCCGATGCTTTCCGCAAGCTTCCTGAATTGCAATACTTCTTCGCCTGACAACATAGCTCCGGGAATCGATAACAATTTCAACTCTTTAGCCAGGTTCAGCGTATAATCATTTGGAAAGTAAACATTACTTTGAAGCAATTGACGGAATTCATGGGTTTGCCTCAATTCCACATCAATGTATTCTTTGTGTGTATGTATGCGCAGCGTGTCAGCTTTGTTGCGCCCATGGTCAGTTTGGCACCAGGCAGCAAGCAAATCTTTTATTTTATCAAATTCTAACTGGAAATACGCAGATTCAGGAAATAATTTCATATCTCTATCGGTAACGCCCTTTTATAAAATACAAATTTCGGAATTTGCGATTTTATATTGGTTTCAATTCCATATGAAGATAAAAGGGCCGGTTGCAAATGCAACCATCCCTGGCAAAAGCTTAACAGAAAACTAATTGAATTTTTTGATCGCAACAATGACGGACTGTTAACGAATACTAACAACCGGTTCATTGAGCTTGCATATCCTCATGCTTCCACTTAATATTTTCGGCACTTTAAAGCCAGGATCGATTCGATGTGCACAGAAATTTTCACTCCTTGCAATTCAATCGGCAGTTATACACCAGAAGCGCAGAACACCCGGGCTAAATTATCGGGCGGTTATGATGAAGTTGTGAATAAGTCAATTATCACTTCTAGGCAGATATTTTGGCCTTGCCCGCTGACCTCCCGGACTCCTTTACCTGGTGCTCCATCACCAGCGCCGCCGAACCAATCAATTCGGCATGATAACCTAGTGTGGAAATGGCAACAGATGTATTGGCCGCCAGCCGTGGAATACAATGTTCATTTAATGCTTGCTGAATCGGCGCCTGCCACACTTTACCGGCGAGTGTGCCCCTGCCGCTCAATATCACTGCTTCCGGGTTGAGAAGGTGAATCAATATCGCCACTCCGCGGCCAATGCTATACCCGGTATCAGACAATAACTCCACGACAAACTGATCACCGCGAATCGCCGCACTGACAATTGCTTCCCAGTCCTGCTCAGAATGTCCCGAAGGAAATTGTTTTCCTAACGAAGACAACCGACCGGTTTTTAAACCTTCGATTGCTTTTTCAATAACCACCAGCAATGAGGCTTCCGTTTCCAGGCAACCTGTCTTACCGCAGGCACATAATGTATTATTGTTGAAAAGAGGAATATGGCTGAATTCTCCTGCAAACCCGTTGTGACCCCGGAAAAGTTCGCCGTTTAAAATCATACCCAAACCAATTCCCCATCCTATATTTAATACCATTGCATTCCTTTGATTACGTGCAGCGCCAAACCTGAATTCAGCAAGGGCAATCAGGCTGGAATCATTGTCGATATAAACGGGCATAGCCAATTTTTCGGACAAATATTGCGTGATGGTTTTGTCTTCAGAGTCAAGGTAAGTATAGTTAATTCCTTTTTTGAAATCAATAAAACCGGGCATGCCTATTCCGGCGCCGATGATTTTTTCTTTATCAATGCCGGATCTCCGGATAACTTCTTCCAGCTTTTCGCCTAATGTGGAAAGGGCTTGTGAATTTTTTGGCAGGGGCAATTCAAATTTCTCTATCCCCACCACATGATTATTATGCATGTCCATGATAGAAATGCGGGTAACCAGCTGGTCCATAGCAACAGACAAAATATATAAATTATCAGGCCGGATGCTATACATTACGGGTCGTCGGCCGCCACTGGAAGGTGCATAACCAGATTCTTTAACGTACCCGTCGTGAATGAGTTCATTGAGAATTTTCATCGTAAGCGGAAGGCTTTTGCCGATTCTTTCACTCAGATCAGCACATGAGAGGGTGCCCGCAAAATAAAACTCACTAAAAATTAAACCCTTATAAAATGGCTTTTTACCCATTTAAGGCAGTTAATGATGGTTGAATACCATAGCTAATTTATGCACTTTCTAAAAAAATATAAAAACTTTTTTCATTTTTTATTAATAAAGGGGTCTTCCCTATTTTTTATCACCACCACCGTTGGCGGCTTTTGAGTCATTGTTATACTGATTATAAAATTGTCGTTCCTGGTTATTAATAAAAACCGTTTTTGGAGATATGGCGTAAGTTGAAGCAAATTGCAGTTATGAAAATGTTCGATTTTGGCTTTCGCAAACTAAGTATGACCGCATTTGTTATTACCCTGGTAAACTTAATTTCATGTGCGCAAATTGAAAACCAAGATAAAATGACTACTTCTTTATCGTCGGCAAAGCAGGAGGCATACACAGGAGCAAACACCGATACTGCCACTTTTGCTAATGGATGTTTTTGGTGCACAGAAGCGGTTTTTGAACAACTGGACGGCGTTATAAGTGCTACTTCCGGTTATACTGACGGCCATGTAATAAATCCAACGTATAAGCAGGTGTGTAGTGGCGAAACCGGCCACGCGGAATGCCTACAGATAGTATATGATCCGCAAAAGATAAGCTTTGATGAGTTGCTTGAGGTATTTTGGGAAACTCATGATCCGACCACACTTAACAGGCAGGGAGGGGATGTGGGCACACAGTACCGTAGTGGAATTTATTACCACGACGAAGAACAGAAACAAAAAGCGGAGAAGTACAAGTCAGAACTGGATAAAAGCGGTGCTTTTGACAAGCCAATCGTTACTGAAATAAAACCGTTCTCGGTTTTTTATCCCGCTGAGGATTATCATCAGCAGTATTTTGAAAATAATGAAGGCTCAAATCCCTATTGCACAGTTGTTATTCGTCCCAAAGTAGATAAGTTTAGAAAAGTGTTTAAAGATAAATTGAAAAAATAAACCCCGATAAATCGGGGCTTGATTAACAAACGAATGGTGACGAAAAATTCTTTAGCGATTATTTTGAAATGTGACCCCAGGAATGCGAGGTTTATTTGTCCTTTTGCTCTGAAAAATACAATATGTTACTGTACTCAACCTTTCCCCTGTCGTCAGTGATCCTCAGACGATAGTAACTCGGTTTATTTCCTTTTTTGCTATCAGCCCACCTGAAATTTTTTGTTGAATCGCCATCCAGGTTAACCCAAAAGTCAACAACATATTGATAGGTGTCCCCGGTATAGCTTTTTTCAATCATTACAGAGTTTGCTTTATTCCCTTCAGTTAACGTCCATTGAAGGCGGATTTTTTCATCCGAATCATTTCCTTCAAACGAAACCAGGGCTGATTCAGAAACCTGAGGCTGGCTGGCAACTGGGAATGACGTTGTTTTTTGGAGGTTGTGGTCTTGCTGGCCAAATACAAGAAGAGAATATAGACAAAGCAGAATAAAGGCCAGAATTCTAATGACAAGCATTAGGGTAGAATTCGTTTTCATGGTATTCAATTTAGGGCTACAGATCATTTGTTTTGGATTGGGATTATCAGGTTAGTACCTCGAAGACTGTTACGTATTTTCTGAATTCTTATCGGGCATCATCTTCGTAGAAGCACTAACTTGATGGCGTAAAAATATACTTGGTTTTTTTACTATGCAAGCCCATAGCGGGTTCCAGCCCGACAAGTACACTTCAAAGTAATCTAAGCCAGTCTGTTACACCGAAAAATATTTTTTCGGAAATTACGGCTTACCCCGTTTTATTTCACGTAGTATTACGTTATTGATTAGTAAAAACCGATTAAATAGACTGAGAAATTATTTGTTAGTCCCATTGGGCCGTTCTTAGCTCGAGCAAGTTAAGCGGGTTTGGTTTAAATCCGGTTAAACCGGGTTGTACCAGCCATACCACTTTATCGTACCATAGCGGAATCACCGGTGCATCCTCGATCATAACCTGGTCGGCCTGCTGATAAAGCTTATAGCGCACTGAATCGTTTACTTCCAGCAAAGCCTTTTCAAACAAAGCGTCATACCGGGGATTTTTATAACGAGTATAATTTGGTGGTGCGGGATTTTTTGAATAGAATACCGACAAATAGTTTTCGGCATCAGGATAGTCGGCAATCCAACTGCCTCGAAAGAATACAGCCCTCGAGTTTGCCGTCATATCAAGCAAAAAGGCTTTTTGCACTGTTTCCACCTGTATCCTTATTCCAACATCTTCCAGTTGTCTCGCAATAAAATCTGCCATATCGGAATATAAAGCAATGGTCAGTAGTTTGACGGCAGGCAGGCCTCTTCCCCCCGGGAAGCCTGCTTCAGCTAAAAGCGCGCTGCTTTTTGCCGGATCATAATGATAACCCCGTACCGCATTTGAGTCGAAAGATGGCAGGCCGGCCGGCACAAAACCTGCTTCCGCAGCTGTGCCTAATGAATTGCGCAGATAGAGTATCATCTTTTGCCTGTCGAATCCATAGTTGATAGCCTGCCTTATTTTTTTTTGTAAAAGAGGAGAGCTTCTTAGTAATTCGTTCGTCGAATCGACCAGGATACCGAAATATTCAATGTTCAGATATGGATTTACTTTCAGCTGAATCTTACTGGCCCATTCTTTCCGAAGCGTTCCGCGCTTCGTCAATATTTCATCTTTAAAGGAAGCATCAATGTCGTTGATGAAATCTAATTTCCTTTGCCTGAATAGTAAAAACTCGGTGGCCTTGCTATCATAAAAACTGATTTTTATTCCGTCTATATAGGGTAAACGGTTGCCTTCCCTGTCTTTTTCAAAATAATTTTTGTGCTTTGCCAGCACCAATGCCTGGCCCTCCTCCCAGGCGACAAAGCGAAATGGGCCCGTGCCCACCGGGTGTCGTCGAAAATCAGTCCCGTATTTTTCTACCGCTTCTTTTGCAATGATCGAACAATATTGCATGGAAAGGATACCAAGTATCGGGATGTAAGGTCGAAGCAGTTTTAACTGAAATGTAGTATCGTCAATGGCCTTAAAAGGTTTTATGGTATCAACTTTCCCGTTGAATATCCAGGCGCCGGGGCTTGCTATTTTTTTATCAAGGATCCTTGAAAGGCTAAACTCAATATCACTTGCTGTTAATTTTCTTCCCTGTTTATTTTTAAATGCATCATCGTCATGAAAGAAAACATCATTACGCAAAAAGAAAGTGTAAGTAAGCCTGTCCGGAGTAATGTTCCAACGTTTTGCCAACGATGGAACAATTCGCAAACTGTCGTCCACTTCAACCAATGTATTAAATAGTTGATGGGCTGGCCACATCAAAGCCTGGCTTTTGGCAAATGCCGGATCCAGTGATGTAATGCCTGAATGCTCATTGTAGTGAAATATTTTTCTTTTTTCGCTATTTGCTGACCTGCATCCTTCATTCGATAACCAGTAACACAGAATCAATAACCATCCATATCTTGTTTGACTGCTCATGTATTTACCAACGATAAATTTACGTCTCAAATGAATTTGCCAGTGAAAAAATTTGCCAAATTTATAATACTGTCTGTTGCAGACTTCTTCTATATAATGCTGCACCAATAATCACTGACCGTTATTCATCATTGACCATTGACGATTGACTATTCACCAATGACAATTATCTTTACCGCATGAGCACTATCCGAAGGCAAACTATTATTTCTTCGCTTGTTATCTATTTTGGTTTTGCTGTTGGGATGCTGAATATTTATTTTTTTACCAGAGAAAGCGGTCCGTTTGAAGCTGCTGACTATGGTCTCGTCAGCATTTTTATGCCCATTGCCACCCTGATGATGGCTTTTGCCAGCATGGCTATGCCCTCGTATATTTTTAAATTTTATCCTTATTACAACGACAATCTTCCGTCCCGTAAGAATGATATGCTTACCTGGGCTTTGCTGGTAGCTGCAGTTGGTTTTATACTGGTATTGATCGCCGGTTGGTTTTTAAAAGACGTGGTTATAAGAAAATATAGTACGAATGCACCGCAGCTCGTTACCTATTACTATTGGATATTTCCAATGGGATTGGGGCTCACTATTTACACCATTTTGGAAGCATATACTTGGAATCTCGGTAAGCCTGTATTAGCTAATTTTTCAAGAGAAGTGCTCTGGAGATTGCTGATCACAGTTCTTATCGCGCTGTTTCTTGCCCATATCATTAAAGACTTTGACCTTTTTATAAAACTGTACACTTTCACCTTTCCTGCAATTGTCGTTATTCTGTTTAGCTACCTGCTTATTACAAAAAAAATTCATTTCACATTCACTGTAAGTAAAGTCACAAGGCGTTTTTTAAAAAAAATAGTGACCCTTTGTTTATTTGTTTATTCCGGTGTTCTCATTTTTACCATTTCCCAGGTATTTGACAGCATGGTTATAGCATCGGTATTACCTGATGGAATTAAAAAGGCCGGTATATTTGGCATAGCACAAATTATGACCAGTGTCATCCAGGCCCCGCAACGCAGCATCATCGCGGTTGCCATTCCGCATTTATCCAAAGCCTGGAAAGATAAGAATATGGCATTACTGCAAAAGATCTATCAGCGATCATCCATTAATCTTTTGCTTTTCTCTTGCGGGATTTTTCTTCTAATAGCTCTTAACTACAGGGAAGCGGTACAAACTTTTGGATTAAAAGATGCTTACCTGCAAGGATTTTCTGCCTTTCTTTTATTAGGCCTTACCCGGGTTATTGACCTGGGCGCCGGTGTAAATGCACAAATCATCGGCACTTCTACTTCCTGGCGTTTTGAGCTCCTGAGCGGAGCCGTCCTGCTTACATGTATGTTGCCGCTTACATATCTCTTGACCATGCAACTCGACATAATAGGCCCAGCAATAGCCAACCTGATCTCCATCACCATTTATCATCTTGTCCGCATTATATTTTTATGGAAAAAGTTCAAGCTATTCCCTTTCACAATTCAGTCAGTTTATACAATTTTAGTGGCAGCAGCATGCTATGTGATTGGTCATTTTGCTTTTTTACAAATGCATGGATTTTGGGGCCTGGTGCTGCGCAGTGTCGTTTTTATTATGTTATTCGGAACCACAGCAATTTATTTCAGGCTATCGCCCGACATTGTACCGATAATTGATTCGATAAAAAAAAGGCTCCGGTTAGCAAAAAAAGAAAAGGGCTCTATTTGAACTTTACTTCTTGATCTTTACTTCGGGCTTTTCTATTCTCCCGGCACCCAGAAAGCGCCTGAGATAGTAGGGATCAAACAAATCGCTGATAGTAACTCCAAACGAAGTAGAAGCATGAATAAATTTATTATTCTGAAGGTAAATTCCCACATGTGAAATCCCGCCGGTAGTGTTAAAAAATACAAGGTCCCCGGTTTTTATTTCAGTTGCAGAAATAATGCGGCATCCGCGATATTGATCCCTCGCCGTACGAGGCAATGACATGGCAAAAGCAGACAGGTAAATGGCCTGCACGAATGCAGAACAGTCAATACCGCTTTTAGTGGTGCCCCCATAGCGATACCGCGTGCCATACCATTCGTCAATGTGCTCCAATAGAAAATTATCCTGCACCTGCTCCACTTCCGTATTGAGCAAAATGGCATACTTAAGCTGGATATCCGATGCTTTTTCCAGCGATGACGAACGGTTGAGATAGGCATTTACATCTGATGATTCACCAGCAATACCTTTATCAGCACTGCCGGCTTTTTTTGTGACAGATGATTCAGGGGCCATTGAAATACCATCCAGGAATTTGATCTCTTTTTTGCTGCTATTATTACCCGGAGACGCCTTAGTAGTTGCCGGATAACTGACTTGCTTATTAGCGTTAGTAAGTTTCATACTGGAGCAACCGGCCAATAGTACAATCATCAACAAACCCATTATGACTTTTCTAAACATGTGGCTTCTT
>Ga0137431_1000318_pt1 | contig 18966 bp, 16 predicted proteins | sample EasRivERMZT800_2_FD_104646 | JGI IMG/M metagenome (GOLD analysis project Ga0137431, IMG submission 104646) | Soil microbial communities from meander-bound floodplain in the East River, Colorado, USA - East River MetaG ERMZT800_2 | ecosystem: Environmental > Terrestrial > Soil > Floodplain ... | reverse complement strand
TACCTGTCGTTCACCCCCCGCGTGGCCTATTGGACGCCCATGACCGCCTTCATCGACCCGCCGCTGGTCGGCAAGCGGGCGGCCATCCGGGTCAAGCTCGTGGATTTGGACCGGTTTCCGCAACTCAACGGTCAAGTCCGCTGGGTCGGCCCGCCGAGCACGTATCCGGACGCGAGCACGCCGTTCGGCGAGTTCATCGCGGCGCAGCTTCAATGCGAACCCTACTACGCCGACTGGGGTCACGCGGAGTACATGCACGTATTCGGCAGCGCGATCGTTCCGAACTCGACGTACGAAGTACAGATCGTGGCCGAGAGTTGCGCGCCGCCCCTGCTCGACGAATCCAAGTTCTCACCGCCGGTGACGATCGTCACTCGGGAATGGGGCGACGTGTTCGAACCCTACGACGGTCCGTCGCAGCCGAACTTCAGCGACATCACCCGACTCGTCGACGCCTTCCGCCAAGCCGAAGGCGCAATCGTGAAGCCTCGCGCCCAATTACAACCGCAGATCGTCAACCCCGCCGGCAACGTCACCTTCGCAGACATTTCCGCCGGCGTCGACGCCTTCCGGGGCTTCGTTTATCCGTTTACTGTCGGCTCATGCCCATAGCGTGCCACTGCTCTTGAGTCTCTTGAGCTGTGGTTTTTCACTGTTCCAGATGCGCCATCAAATGTCTCGCGGAGGCGCAAAGGACGCGGAGAATCAGATGTAAGCGTCAGCGCCTTCTTCTCTCCGCGCACTCCGCGCCTCTGCGTGAGCTCTTATTCCCGTTCGCTCTTTGCCCTTCTTTCTTCGCCTTCGTGCCCGGTAAACCGGCTTGCCGGCGTGGCTTGGTCGCTACGTGGCCTCTTTCTCGCTTGAACGACGCGAGACGCGCGAATAACATAGCCTCATGCCGCGCTGGTACGAAAGCTGGCGGGTCCGCCATCAGCACCCGATCTCGTTCGTGCTTCATCTCGTGGCCATCCCGATGATTCCATGGGCGTTGGGACTGGCGGGATATCAGTTATATCACGGGGCATGGTCGCTCTGGTGGCGGCCGGTCGCGCTACTGGTCTTGAGTTACGGGTTGCAATGGATTGGCCACGTTATTGAGGGCAACGACATGGGGGAGGTCATCGTGGTGAAAAAACTGCTGGGCCGGCCATACGTCGCGGTCGCGCCGCGATACGGCGACGAGTCGATCGATTCGCGGCGAGCGGGTGAGCCGGTGCAACGATGAACCGGGACGGAATCAAGATTCGCAACGCGACGCTGGCTGATTTGAACCGGATCGTCGAGTTCAACATCGCCCTGGCCTGGGAATCGGAGCGCAAGGCGCTTCAAAGGGAAGTCGTCACCAAGGGCGTCGAGGCCGCGCTGCGAGACCCGAGGAAATGCCTGTTTTTCGTGGCCGAGATCGGCGGCGCGGTCGTGGGACAGACGATGGTCACGTTCGAGTGGAGCGATTGGGAAAACGGGTTTTTGTGGTGGATTCAAAGCGTTTTCGTGGACGCCGCCTATCGCCGCCGCGGGGTGTTCCGGGCGCTCCACGAGCATGTCCGCGACCTTGCCATCCAGGATCAAGACGTGCGCGGCTTGCGGCTATACGTACACGCGACGAATGCGAAGGCGATCGAGACCTATCGTCGATTGGGCATGCCGAAGACCGAGTACTTCATCTGCGGAGAAGAGTTGTCGCGCGACACGGCGGGAGATTCTGCTCGCGGTTGAGTGCGTTATTTCGCGCCCCAATTCATGCCAAAAGCGCGTATTTTCGGTCGATTTTTCGCGCGTTCTTGGTCAGTTTTCGATTCGTTTTTTGATCATTTTCGATCGGTTTTTGAGCGTTTTCGACCCCTTTCTGGATCGTTGCTGATCGAACACCGCGTCAAAATGGCGGCGCTCGGGGCTTGATTCCTCACCGGTTCCGACCCAATCATTGAGTTGAGGGCGAACAAAGGGGTAGCAATATGCGTCCGAGAATCTCATCGCTTTTGACCCGTTTCGTGGGCCTAGTCGCGTTATGCGGCACTGACGCCTTTGTGGTGAGTCAGGCGGCCGTGGCGCAACCCACGCGCGACGTCGAACTTCGTGCTGGGGCTGGATTGACAATCGTCGGCGTTCGACCGCTTGGCGCGAAACCGGAATCACGAGTCAGTGTGGCCGCGGGTGAGGGGTTGCCGAACCCAAGACCGCGCATATCCGGGTTCTCGCCACGCATCGCCGTCGCAGCATCCAATAAGAAGCGGGGGCCGTTCGATAAGTTTCCCTACGAACACGAACTGGAATCGGCGTACATTGGCGACCCGCTGGTTGAGGGCAGGTCGGCGGACCGGACGTATGTCATCGGCTATCTGGACAGCGGCGCCGACGGCGACGTGGTTGCCGGTGACAACGCGTTGGCACTTGGTTTGACCGGACCACACTTGACCGAACACACGATCGCCATCGGCGGCGTAGGAGGACAGGTCGATGCGTTTGTCACACAGCCGCTCGGTTTTTTCGCGGCGGGATTGGGGGCCATCGATGACTCCGGAAGACTCGATCTCACTCAAATGAAAGGCCATTCCAACGTGGCGGGAATCGTGCCGCCGCCCATCGATTGCGGAAATGGCGAAAGCGTGACGGCGATCATGGGCGCGGGGTTCATGACGTTCTATAATTGCGTTATACGGGTCGACACGCTGCGCACGGTCACGGTCAACGGCCAAACCATCACCGGTCCCGACGTTCAGATTCTCGAAAAACACGAATTGCTGCCGGAGTTCGAGCGGGCCTTTTCGATCGAGTTCGGCGGCTTTGCCATGTTGCCGGCGGCCACGGTCGCATTCTTGTTCGACTTCGAGGACCAGGTGACTCCCACGTCTCCGTCCGTATTCGCGCTCATTCCCGGCTCGCTCCCGACGAGCGGCGGGTATTTCAGGGCCGTCGGATTGCTCGAAGGCGAACCGGGACCCATCAACCCCATTCAAAACTTTCGGATGTTGGTGGACACGGGGGCGCAGGCGTCGATCATCAGCCCGGCTGTCGTAGCGGACCTCAGCCTACCGCTGGAACCGGACTTTACGGTGGAGGTGTGCGGTGTTGGGGGCCTGGTCCCGGACGTTCCCGGCTATTACATCGATTTCGTGCAGATCAGTGCATCCGGCGGCCCGCTGCGCTATTCATCGGCCCCGTTCATTGTGTTGGATTTGCCCTCGCCGGAAGGCGGCGGGTTGGACGGCATTCTGGGCATGAACTTTTTCTGGGACCGCAACGTGATCTTCGAGCCGGTGCTCAACCTCAGCGGGTTTTTCCATTTCTCCGAGCCGGTGGGCTTTGCGTTCGCGGACAACAACCTGGACTTCGACATCGACCACGACGACTCACTGGCCATGATCTCCTGCGGGACGGGTCCGGCGGACGTGTTCAGCCCGGATTGCATCCACTTCGACGCGGACGAGGACAACGACGTGGACCTGCACGACTTCGCGCGGTTGCAAATCTGCTTCAGCGGATTGGATTTGGCCGCACAGCCGTTCTGCGGGATTGAGTGAACGCGGAACGGGGCGTTGGTGTAGATCATCGAGCCCCACCCACACCCGGCACCAGACCCGACCATACCATCTGGCTATAATCTCGTCATGATCGACAAGAGGGAACGCTGCATTTATTGCGGCAAAGAGTTCGATGCATCAAAAGGCGCGGGGGATCATATTATTCCAGCGGCCTTGGGCGAGTTCGAGAATGACGTTCGATTCCGTCGAATCTGTCAAACATGCAACAACCGAATCAGCCCGGCGGAACAACAGTTGGTACAGTGCGGACCCGAAGCATTGTTCCGAAGAATCGTCGACGTCCCGACGCGGCGCCGGCGAAATCGATGTGCCTCACAACTCAAACAGGTAATGGGGGCTCCGACACCTACGCATGTAGCGGACCTCCGCGAGTATCGGCTACTCGTACGTATGGTTGATGTGAACGCGCGCAAGGTAACCCCCGTTGATCAGATCATCCTGACTGATCCGCGTGGAAAGGAACACTTCATCCAACTTTTCCCCGGTATCCGCGAGGACCAGGTCCGGAAACCGTTGGACGAACTGGGTTTTGACGACAAGTGGACTTTGCGAGCGGACTTTATTGTTCGGAACGAGGAAGAGTATCTCGCCACGCTTCGGAATGTGATCCCCAAAGGCAAGTTCGATTCTGGTCCGCTGCGCGAGCCGGGTACCTTCGACGTCGATGGCCAAACCCAGTTTGCCTTGAACGTGCATTACTTCCGCGCTATCGCGAAGATCGCCTTCCATTACTATTTGGCGCATAGTCGGAGGGGAGTCCGAGGCGACGAACCCGGATTTGCGTCACTCCGCGAGTTCATCATGAACGGAGGATCTTGGGATCAATTCGTGATGAAGGAGGGTCCCCAGTTTGCAATGCCGTTTGGAAAGGTCGGCTACCAAAGCTCGGTGACGCCGGGGCACTGGTGCCACGTGCTCGCAGCATATGAAGGCGAGAAAATGTCATTTGCTCGCTTGCAACTATTCGTCGGTCCTGGTTGCGTTCCACTGTTCCACAATGTGAAGCTCGGAGTGCATGGCGGCAAGGTCCTGCTCACCGAGGAAGACTGCGTTTGGGCACACGTCTATCGATACGATGCGAAACCACGTGGGCAGCGATGGGCGGGTCGCGTCGAACGTTGTTCGATTACCCGATTGCGATGATACGGCTTCCCCGATCACGCCGCTAAGAATAATGGTAGGCGACGGTCTGCCCTACTCGTGCGCGTCAATCAAGTAATGACCAGGCAAGCGTGGGCTAGGGCACTCGCCCGCCGACCGGTAGCGTGCTTCAATTGCCGGGCGTTTGGGTGCTCGCGTCGTGCATCCCCGCTAGCGATTCCAGTACGTCGCTTTGCATATCCGATCCGGTCATCGCCCCGAAATGTCCGCCTTTCGGGTAGAGCGTCACGTTTTCACGACCGAGGGTCTTGATTAGCCAAGTGACGTCGGATTCGGTCAGCAGGAAATCGTTCTCACTGGCCAGGACGTGGATTCGGCCCGGGGCGGGCAGACGGTCATACAAAGAACGCAGGTCGTTGAGGGCCACCACTTCATCCGCGACGAATGACGCCCGGTCGTTCGCGGAGTAGTACGGCAGGACGAACCCGTAGAAATACTCGATGAAGGAGTATTCCATGATCTCGGTGTAGGCGGGGCGCCGGTGGAACCAGTCGCGGCGGGTCAGGAGGATGCCAAGATCCTGGCGTTGCTGGCTGGCGTAGATGATTTCCCGCAATGACAGGCGGTAGCCGAGGCCGATGATGAACCTGGCCTCCAAATCGGTAAAGGGGATTCCCGCATCCGATCGGTGTTCGTTACCAAACCAATCGACGGCTTTGCGCATGATGTCCCGCATGCGCCCCTCGCGCTCCCCATCGGCCAATTCCAACGGGGCGTTGTAGAACGCGTCCAGTTCGCGGATGCCGTGAAAGAGCGAGACCGGCGGGCTGAGGGCGACGTAGCGATCGAAATCGATGAGCTCGTTGTGGTCAGCATGATCGGCGGCGGCGATGTAGAACGCGTGGAAGCCGCCCATCGAATAGCCCATCAAGGCCTTTTCACCGATGCGCCCCGGGTACAATCGACTCAAGTCTCGATAGACCGCATCGAGTGCGACGTGCATATCATGAGCATCAATCGGGGCGTGGCCTGGCAATGCGACCGTCGAGGCCTGCTCCATGAATTCCCAGTTGAAGGCGCTGCTGATGGTGGCCACCGAATATCCGCCGCGATAGACCATTTCGGCCAAGGCCACGGTGGGGCGGCTCTCTCGGTGCCCGGCCAGTCCGGGGAGAATGAACACGATCGGTGCAGAACCGGGCTGCATGCGGAAGCTGTACGGGAGTTTGCGGCCTGTCGACGCGATGCGAACCGCGCGCCGCCGCATTGCGAGCGGAAACTCGGGATCGACGCAGTTGATGTTGACCGCCTCCAGCGTCTGGGTGGCGGGCGTGTCGTCGGTTGCCCGGGCAAACACTTCGGGCGTGACGCGCAGTTCCCGATCGAGCGTCGATACGAGCCGGACTGAGTCATAAGGATCATAGTTGGCGTGAACAAAATCGCGGTAGCCGGAGAGCGAGTCGCTCATGTCGTTGAATGAGAAAAGCGGACGAAACGGAATCCAGTAGATGTAGAACGTCGGGTCGGTCAGGGTGTCGGGGACGAGGCCGCACGCGTCTCGCTTGGTGCTGGGCCCATAGAGCGGCACGACGAAATGGCTCGATGGTTTCCATCCCCACGCGGCGAAGGTCAGCCCGAAATCTTGGCCCGTTGAAGGCAGTCCGCGCGACGTGGCCGGATCAAAAAGGCCCAGAATGCCGATCGTCGTGTTGACCGCGAAACGCTTGGTCTCGATCCATGCGTCGTTAACTCGACCGCGAAACAGATTGGCCAATGCCAGCCGTGGAAAGAGGATGTTCTGGCCGGCGCGGGTGATGGCCTCACGCGCGGGCTTCGGCATGATGGCCCGATAGACGCGACTGAGCGGTTCGACAAGCCCGATGACCGCGGCGTCGTTGATCGCGGCCGCGCCGCGGTTCCACGCTTCCGAGGGGTCGGGGTCGTCCGGAACGGTCAGTTCGGTTTGGCGAAAATAATGGGCGCCTGGACCGCGATAGGTCGACCAGTCGCGGGTTCGCAGTTCGGGCGCACAGGCGGCCACGATGATGACCGCCAAGCAGGAAATGCGCTTGATGCCCGATCCCGACTGCCGCACCTTCCACTCGTTCATATTCGGTCCCATACTCGGGAATCGACCGCTCGCCAAACGATCTGAACTGTACCCGCATCCGTCGCTTGTGGAACAGTTGGACAGCTCGCTGGTTTGGGCTAGGATGCCTCGCGCCGTGGCGCGGGCGTGCGCGACCACTCGGGCGCGCGGACAGGAACATTAGTGATCGAAAGGGTGCCCTCCATGCTCATCATTTTGGGCGTGCTGGCCGCTGTGTTTTGCGCGGTCACACTGGGATCGGTGATTCGCGGGTATCGGCGGCAGGTGGCGTTGCCGCGCTGGACGGCGGTGGCGATATACGTAGCGTACGCGCTGTTGGGGGCGAGCGTCGTGGCGATGGCGTACATCGGCTACTGGCCACTGGGTTTGAGTGCGCCGCTTCGTTTCATCATCGGATTCAGTTTGATCGCCGTGGGCGGGGCGATTCAGGTCGCGGCCCTCCGTGTTTTTGGCTCGTTGAAGCGGATGTCCGGGTTGCGGCAGGATCGTCTGGTACGAACGGGCATCTATCGACTCTGCCGGAACCCTCAGAACCTGGGTTGGCTGATCGTTCTGGCCGGCGTCGCGATTCTGGGAAACTCCGGGATGGCGCTGCTATCGATCGGGGTTTTGGGAGTGGTTTATCACGTCTACGTGGTGAAGATCGAGGAGCCGTACTTGCTCGGGGTGTATTCCGACGAATATGCGGCCTATCTATCGAGGACGCCGCGATACTGGGGTTGGCGGGCTGGGTTCAACAAGTGGGCGGCGGAGCCGGGTGCGAACACCATCGAGCGGCAACTGAGGTCGAACCGGCCGTAAAGCTCGTCGTCCGGCGGCGCGCCGAAGGTGGTCAGCGAGAGGGCGATGGCCAGGCCGGGCTCGACATTGGCGGCCCGAACGACGGTGGAAAGACTCGGATCGCGAATCTCGACTCCGTCCAAAGTACCAAGGGGCAATGAAACGGGTGTGGATGGCTGGGGACCGGCCAGGCGGAGCCAGCCGCGCTCGGCGTGCCAATCGAGGATGAGGCGACAGACGTCGGCGGGGGCCGCTTCCAAAGGAACGTAATGGAGAACGAGCTCCGCTGAAGAACGCGGGCCGGTTGCTTGTTTAAAACGAAACACGGAGCCGAGGGCGGTGAATCCCCTTTCGGTAGAGGTGAATTCCTTCGGCGGTTGAAAAGAAAAACCCAGCCCCGGAACCTCGATTCGAGGACCCAAAGGGGCGTTCGCGCGGTTGACGGTCAAGCGGATCGCGAGGATGGCGGTCGTGATCAGCAGCAGGAGCGTTGTCCAAAGGCCTCGACGGGGAACGGGTGGTTTGGTGGCGGAAAAAACCTCGAGGGGCATGTTTCGCATCGTAGAGCCGCCGCGAGAGGATCACAAGGCGGCACAAGTGACGTTGTTTCAAGGAGTTGGGCCCGGTTACACCGTAGATTGACGCTTGGGCGCCGCTTCTCTACATTGACCCCGGTCTCCGCGCGACAGGTTCACAAAGGGTATGAAGCGACGAGGTGAGCCTGGAAACCATGGCAGGGCGTCGGGTTCTCGTCGCCTGGGCAGGGATGTCGTGGCCGGTCAGAATTTTTCGAGCGACTTCCGCCGGTTCTTTCTGCGAGGCTTGGGAGCGCTGGTGCCGACGCTGCTGACCTTCGCGATCCTGGTCTGGGCGTACCGGCTGGTGAACGACAATGTTGGCATCTACATCACCGGCGGAATTCAGGATATCTGCGCTTGGGTCAGTGATACGCCGGCGCCGGGGTTTATCGATCCGGAGCGAGATCCCCTTCGATATGGGACGCCGCTGGATGAGTGGAACGCGGAGGGGGAACGGCTGACGATCGAACACAAGATCATTCACCACCCGGCGGTGACAAGTCCGAACGGCGAGGTTCGAGCCAGGGCGGTAGAAGAGAGGAATGAGGCGCTTTGGCAGATCGCGTTCAAGAAATATCGTCTGAATGTTCTGGGCTTTGTGATCGCCATCATCCTCGTCTATTTCACGGGGTTTTTCCTGGCGAGTTTCATCGGAAGAACGAGCTGGCGGGCCACCGAGACGGTGCTCAGCCGGATCCCCATCATCCGAGCGATCTACCCGAACGTGAAACAGGTGACGGATTTCGTCCTGTCGGAACGGCAGGTGGAGTTTTCCGGGGTCTTACTGGTCCAGTATCCGCGGGTCGGGCTATGGTCGTTGGGGTTGAGCACCGGGGCGCCGATCAAGGGGCTCCAATCCGTTCAGCCAGAAGAGATGGTCTCGGTGTTTGTGCCGAGTTCGCCGACGCCGTTCACCGGGTACGTGATCCAAGTGGCGCGGAGTGAAACCCTGGAGCTGGCGATTACCATCGACGAAGCGCTCCGGTATCTAATCAGCGGGGGCGTGCTAAAACCCGAGGAGCTGCCGGTGGTACCGGCGGCCGGGGCGGGGGCGTCGGTGGTCGAGCCTACATGAGTTGGGCCGGTGGGCCCGCGCGACTGGTTGCTGCAAACTACGGCATTGGCCGGGAGGTTCAAGGTGCAAATTGTTGTTACGGGACGTCACGTCGAAATCACCGACGAGATGAAGGACTACGTTCAGGCGAAAGTCGAACGATTGCCCCGGTATTACGACCGGATCCACGAGGTGGAGGTGGTGTTCGACCAGGCGTCCGAACAATTCACGGCGGAGATGATTTGTCGAGCCGGTCACCGTCATACGTTCGTGGCCACCGAGACGGGTCCGGACCCGCTGGCCCTGGTTGACCTGGTGACGGACAAGGTCGAAAAACAGTTACGGAAGCAGAAGGAAAAGGAAAAGAGTCACGGGCACCGCGATGCGCGGTCGGACACGGCCGGCTAGACACCCCGCTAACGGAACACCCTATGAGGCTAACGGAACTAATCCACGGTCCCTCGGTGATCGCCGAGCTTCAGGCCACCGACCGAAACGGGGTGCTTCGTGAGATGGTTCAGTCATTAGCCGACCACGGGGTTGTCGCTCAAGAGGCGGTGGAAACGATCGTGCGGGCGGCCATCGCCCGGGAGAATCAGGGAAGCACGGGGTTTGGGAAGGGCGTGGCCGTTCCTCACGTGAAACATGAGTGCATCAAGCAGATGGCGGCGACGATCGGCCGATCCAGCCGCGGGGTGGATTTCGCGGCGCTGGACCGAGCGCCGGTGTACACGGTCGTGCTGCTGCTGAGCCCCGGGCATGCCCCGGACGCCCACTTGGGGGCGATGGAGAAGGTGTTCCGTCACTTGCAGCGGGAGAGCTTCCGGCGCTTTCTTCGACAGGCGGAAACGCGCGAAGCCATCGTGGAGCTGATTCAGGAGGCGGACGAAGCCCACGAGGAATGAGCGAGCGGCGCCGGTTCCAAGCTGTCCATTTCATGCCATCAGGTAAACGCAGTTGTCCGCGAATCCCAACGATGCCGTAGCCGAAGTGAACGTACGCGACCCACAAGGTTTGCATGCCCGGCCGGTCATGCGCTTCGTCGACGCGGCCAGCAAGTTCAAATCGGAGGTTTGGGTCTGCAACGTATCCCGAAGGGGGGAGCGGGTTGACGGCAAAAGCGCGATGCAGATGATGCTCCTGGAGGCCACCAGCGGATGCGTGTTGCGGATCGAGGCGCGCGGTCCGGACGCGGGCGAGGCGGTCGCGGCGTTGGGGGCGATGATCGACGTGGACTTCAGGCCGCCGGGGGCTCAGTAGCCCGTCCCGGACACCTCGTCGTCAACTCGTCCGGGGGCGGTTCCCCTCCTGATTGGGCGAAAGCAGAGAGATGGAAGTCCTACGCGGCATTTCGGTTTCCCCCGGCATCGCCATCGGCGAAGTCGTCATTCTCGACGCGGAGGATTACCGTATTCCGTACCGCACGGTGCCGCCGGAAGGCGTCGCCGATGAGCTGGCCCGCCTGGATCACTCGCTGAAACAATCCGTTGAGGAACTGGTCCAACAGTCCGAATGGCTCAATCAGAACATGGGCCAAGATGCGGCGAATGTTTTTAATTGGCACGTCGGGGTGCTCAAGGATGATCGACTCCGTCAGAACATCGAGACGATGATTCGGGATCAATCCTCGGCGGCGGCATACGCCACAAGTGTGGTGATGCGCAATTATCAGCGCCGCTTCATGCAGATGACTGATCCCCTGTTGGTCGAGCGAATCCGCGACGTTCAAGACATCGAGCGGCGGTTGCTTCGTCACATCCTCGGCGAATCGCGCGAGGACCTTGCGCATTTGACTCAACCCGCCATTCTGGTCGCGCACGATCTGACACCGACTCAAACGGCTCAGCTCGCGGACACCAAGGTGATGGGTGTGGCGTTGGATGTGGGGGCGGCCACGTCCCACACGGCGATTCTGTTGCGCTCATGGGGAAGACCCGGGGTTATCGGCCTGAATGACGTTTCGACGCGAGTCAGCGGCGGCGACACGGTCATTATCGATGCCACGAATCAGCTCGTCATCGTCAACCCGAACGAGGCGACGCTGGCCGACTATCGCACTCGAGAACGGGCGTTCGTGCGCCTGGCGGATGAGTTGGACGAGCTCAAATCTTTGCCGGCGGTGACGCGGGATGACGAGCGAATCTGCCTGTTCAGCAATATCGAATTCCCCGGCGAGGCGGCAAGTGGGATCGCCAAAGGCGCGGATGGGGTGGGGTTGTACCGCACGGAATTCCTGTTCTTGCGACCGGAAGGGGCACCTTCCGAGGAGGAGCAGTATGAGGCCTATCGGCAGGCCATTGCGGGGGTCCAAGGGCGCCCGATTACGATCCGCACATTCGATTTGGGGGCCGATAAGTACACTCAGCAACGGCGTTACGAGCAGGAACGGAACCCCATGTTGGGGTTGCGTTCCATCCGATACAGCCTGCAACATCTGGACATGTTCAAGGTTCAGTTGCGGGCGATCCTGCGGGCATCGGTCCACGGCGACGTGCGGGTGATGTTCCCGCTGATCAACAGCCTGATGGAGTTCCGTCAGGCAAAAATGACGGTACATGATGCCATCGAGGACCTGGAGGAGGCGGGCCGGCCGGTGCGGCACGACGTGCCGATCGGGATGATGCTGGAAACGCCGGCGGCGGCCATCCAGGTCAAGGAATTCTGCCGGGAAGTCGCTTTTATCAGCATCGGGACGAACGACCTGATTCAATACCTCCTGGCTGTCGATCGGGGAAACGAGCGGGTATCCCAGTTTTACAGCGCTTCCCACCCGGCGGTGCTTCGGGCGGTGCGAGACGTGGTTAGGGCTTGTACACGGGGGGGCGTCGGCTGTACGCTATGCGGAGAGATGGCGGGGCAGCCGCTGTACACGCTGTTCCTATTGGGAGTGGGACTTCGCCATTTGTCGATGGCCCCCGCCAACATCCCGGAGGTCAAGAAGCTAATCCGGCTGGTGAGCATTCATCAGGCGGAGCGCGTGGCCAAACGGGCCCTTGGATTTGATACAGAACTGCAGGTAACGAATTACCTGCGTGCCGAAACGCGAAAGGTGCTGCCGGAGGATCCGATTTAGGGCGTCCCCTTGATTCGCCGCTCTTTCACCGTCTGGGATCAGTCAGTAGTTGGCATCGGGCGAAGGGCGACGAATAGCGGATTCGGCGGCAGCCGGATCGTGCCGGGTCGAAGAGGCGACCGGCGCGGCGCAAAAGACCTTGAAGGAAGGACCGATAGCGAGTGCAACGAGCCAGATCGAGCGCTACCGATGGATGTTTTCCTACCGTGTGACGGGTGATCTGCGATTCATCTCGCATCACGACACGCTTCGATTGTTCCGTCGAGCGCTGGCTCGCGCCGACATACCGGTCCGCTTTTCCGAAGGGTTTAATCCGCACCCGCGCATGACCATCCCTCTTCCTCGTCCGGTCGGAGTGTCCTCCGAAGCGGAAGCGATCGTTATTGAAACGGACAAGGCCATCGATCCGGCGGACGCGTTGCAGCGCTTGCAGGCCCAAATGCCAGAAGGCATTGGCTTGCAGGGCGTCCGTGCTCTGGCGGCGGGCGAGCGCCCGCAGCCGGATGAGGCGCGTTATCGGCTCTTGTTGGAGTCAGCGGCCCCTCCCGAATGGTCCGCTCGCGTGGATGAGCTAATGGCCTCGGAAACAGTCGTGGTCGCGCGGACCGATCCGAAAAGCAAGAAATCGCGCTCGGTGAATATCAAACCGTACATCGTGGGTATCGAACTGGCGGGGGATGCGGTGGAGTTCACGCTGCGCGTGACCGGCGAGGGTTCGGCCAGACCGGCCGAGATCGCGGGTCTGTTGGGGTTCGACCCCACTTCGATCAATCATCGCATCCATCGACAGGAGGTCAGATGGCGATAGGGCCCTTTATTGGTGAATTCATGCCTTCCGAATCAACGAATCGTTCCAGCAATCGCTCCCGTCCCAAGCATCGAGACGCTCCAGCGGCGAAGACTCGGCGAAAGCCCGTGACGCCAAGAGCGGCGCGGAACTTAGCCGAGGCGCCGGAAGTAGACGCTGCGGCGGCTTCCGGGGAAGCGACGCAGATTGATCCCGTCGAAGTCGCGGCGGGCTCACCGGCCGGCCCGGGCGAACGCAATGGTGGGACATCGCGCGGCGGCCGTTCGTCACGCCGCCGCGGCGGGCGGCGGAATGGTCGCGAGCGCTCCACAGAGGAGCAACCGGTCGCGATTGACCGGACACCGGCCGAGACCACGACTCCGGTCGCAACCGCGCCGATCGGCGCTAGCGAAGACTCGGATGGATTCGCCGCGGGCATCTTGCTGAACGAAAAACCCGTGGCTCCGGATCGATTTGTGCCCGCCTCTGAGCTCAAGAATGCCAGCTCGGTGGGCGTTGCGGAAGCGCGACCCATGCGCGGCGGTCGGCGGCGCCCGCAACGGGATCGGCGCGACTGGGCGCCGGGTGCGCCGGGCGGTCGAACCCCCGTGGAGCAAGCATCCGAAACCGAAAGACCTCAAGGAGTTGAGAAGTCCGCAACGAACCGGCGGGTGGAATTCGAACCGGAAGTCCATGCTGACGAAGTTGTGAAGGATGAACTGCCGGCCGCTTACGCGGAAAGAGCCGAACTTGATTACGTGGACGATCGATTCGGCGATGAGCTGGTGGACCGCGAGGATATGCGCCAAGAGGATGTGGCCGTCGCTGAACCCATTACGCCCCCTTCGCAACGCGGGAAAGACCGCGGGCGGCGTCCTCGCGGTCGGCGGGGTCGAGGCGAGGATCGGCCGTACCCAGAAAAGGCCGGGGCCCGCCCGCCCTCCGGGCGATCCCGGTTCATGGAGGACGATGACGACGAGCGCGAGTCGCCGGACGTCGAGGAAGAGGTGACCGACGACGACGAGGAACTCGTGCCCGGTCGATCCGTCGCCAGTACCGGGAAGCGAGAAATGGTGATCAACGTGTCGGGCGCGGATGAGTGCCGCATCGCGATCCTGCACGAAGGTCGTCTGGAAGAGCTGTTTATCGAGCGGGCGTCGTCTCAGTCTCACGTGGGCAACATCTACAAGGGGCGGGTCACGAACGTTGAGCCCAGCATTCAGGCGGCGTTCATTGATTTCGGCTTCGCGAAGAACGGGTTCCTTCACATCTCGGATGTCCAGCCGCAGTACTTCCCCAACCGCACGACGGAGGTGGAAGAAGTGGGGCGCAAGATCCCACGACACCATCGGCCGCCGATTCAGAAGTGCTTCCGCCGTGGGCAGGAAGTGATCGTCCAGATCACCAAAGAGGGCGTGGGCACCAAGGGGCCGACGCTCACTTCGTATTTGTCGATCCCTGGGCGCTATCTGGTGATGATGCCGGGCATGAACCGGCACGGGGTCTCCCGGAAAATCGAGGACGAGGCCGCGCGGCGGAAGATGAAGGACATTCTCAACGAGCTGGAATTCCCGCCAGGCATGGGGTTCATCCTGCGGACCGCCGGCTTGGACCAGACCAAGCGAGAGCTGCAACGCGACCTGAATTACATGATCCGGTTGTGGAAGCGAGTGGTCGATCGTGTGAGGCGATTCCCCGCTCCCGCGGAGCTGTACCGCGAGTCGGACCTCGTCACTCGCACGATCCGGGACGTCTACACCACCGATTTCGACCGGCTGATCGTGGACGACGCGGACGCGGCCAAGAAGGCAACCGAGTTCTTCCAGATCGCTATGCCGCGCTCGAAGCCGCGGATCGAGGTCTACACCGACCCGGAACCGTTGTTTCACCGGCTGGGTATCGAGGACGAAATCGAGCGGATCAACGCCCGGCATGTTCCCCTGCCTTCGGGCGGATCACTGGTGATCGACACAACCGAGGCACTGGTGGCCATCGACGTGAACAGCGGGCGTTTTCGCAGTCCTGACGACGCCGAAGAAACGGCGGTGCGGATCAACGTGGAGGCGGCGGAGGAGATCGCTCGTCAATTACGGCTTCGGGACTTGGGCGGCTTGATCGTCTGCGACTTCATCGACATGCGGATGGACCGTAACAAGCGCAAGGTCGAGCGCGCATTGCGCGACGCCCTCAAGAAACACAAGGAGCGGGCCCGCATCCTGCGAATGAGCGCGTTCGGTCTCATTGAAATGACGCGGCAGCGGCAGGGACCGTCGCTCAAGCGGAACATCTATTTTGACTGCCCGCATTGCCGCGGAAGCGGGCTGGTGAAGATGCCCGAATCGGTCATTTTGGACGTCATGCGGACGATTCAACTGGTTGCCTATAATCCGCAGGTTCAGAAGCTGCGGGTGACGGTTTCCACAGAAGTGGCGTACCAGATTCTGAACACCAAGCGGACCGCGATCAGCAAGATCGAAACCAGCACGGGGAAACGGGTGATGATCCGCGGCGATATGGGTTTCACCAGCGACCAGGTGGAGTGCGTCTGCGAGGATGGTCGGGGGCAGCCGCTGACCATCGGCGGGATCCGACCCACGCAGGCCGGCCCGTGGCCAGGGAACGCGCGAGCCCAGACTTGACGCCATGAACGGGCGCGCGAAAGGATCGCGAAGGGGCGGCCAATGCTCGAGGTTCGTGCGTTTCGCGCGCTTCGCTTCGATTTCAATCGCTTCGACGGCGATTTGTCGTCGTTGATCGCTCCTCCGTATGACGTGCTCGACGAGAACGACAAGCGATCGCTTCTTTCGAGGAGCGATCGCAACATCGTTGCGATCGATCTGCCGCACCTGCCGCCGCAGTCCGCGGGACCGCCGGAACGGTATGAGGCCGCCGGGCGAACGCTTCGAAACTGGCGGGCCGACGGTACGTTGATCCGCGATCCGGATCCCGCCCTTTACGTTTGCCATCAAAGCTTTGCGTACGCCGGCCGCTCATTCACCCGCCGGATGTTCATCGCGTGTCTGCGGCTGGAGGCTTTCGATCGGGGTATTATTCTCCCACACGAGCGGACCTTCGGCGGCCCGAAAGAGGATCGCCTCGCCTTGATGAAAGCCACGCGGTGCCAGCTCTCGCCGATTTTCGGCTTGTATTCGGATTCGGCGGACCGTGTCGGCGCGGTTTTGGGCGAGGTCATCGGGCGCCGTCCCGATGCAAACGCGACCCTCGACGGGGTGGAGAACCGGCTATGGAGCGTGACTGATTCACGGGTAATCGACGCCGTAACCGGCGCGATGAGAGAAAAAAAGGTGTACATTGCCGACGGTCATCATCGCTATGGAACCGCGTTGATGTACCGAGATTGGTTGCGGAACCAGGACCGGTCGAATCGGCCGCTCCCCGACGAGCATCCGGCGCATTTCGTCATGTTCGTACTGGCCAGTATGGACGACCCAGGCTGTCTGATCCTGCCGTATTACCGTACGATCGCCGGCATCGATTTGGATACCCTGTTGCAGGCATGGTCGGAAGGTGTGGAAATGATCGCTTGGGGGCCGCAACCAGGAACCGGTGACCTGACCTTGCACGACGGCGTCTCCGGCCGAGAGGTGGTGGTTCGGTTCACGCGGCGAGACGTGCTTCGTGAGCTGGAACCGAAGCAGGTGGCCCCGTGGTACGGCCTTGATTACGCCTATCTGCATCGCTACCTGATCGATGAACTGTTGACCGCTGCCCCCTCGCGAGTTGACACCGCTTCCGCGGCTCCGAAGATTCACTATCTGAAATCGCCCGAAGAGGCGAAGCGCGTCGCCCGCGAACAGCGGGGCGTTGCCCTATTGGTGAAAGCTACGCCGATGGCACACCTTAAGGCGGTCAGTGAGGCCGGCGGCCTGATGCCGCAAAAGAGCACTTACTTTCACCCCAAGCTGGCCACTGGAATGACCATGTATTCGCTGGAATGAGGGTACCGGGATATGTCCCATCGATACCCACCTCGATCATGCAAGGCCGCCATTTGGCGGAGGGCGGCATGTGCGGTGGCCGCCGCGTGGTTGGCGTCGGCCGTGGTCTCGGCCCAAGTCCCCACTAAAGACGCGAACGCGGCGGCCGTCGCGGGTGAAACCGCGAAAGAGCCGACCGGTTTTCTGCTCGTCGAAGGGCAAATCACGGGAAGCACCGGCGTCGGGTTGAAAGGGGTGACCGTCGCCCTCCATCGCGCGGGTGATGATCCCACGGTCGAACAACCGCTGGCCACCGCCGACACCAATGAAGTGGGCGATTTTTCGATCCGGACGCCGCAGGCGATGGCCGGGAAGTTTCTCGTTTCTTTTCGAAAGGACCAGTTTGCGGAGCATCGGGAGGAGATTGAGGTCGAGCGGGAGGGCCAGCCGCCGTTTATCGGCGTGACGCTCTCCGGCAATCTCTCGATTGTGGGGCGCGTGGTCGATGCGTTGACTCGCGCCGCGATCGCCAATGCGGCCGTGCAAGTAAAGTCTCAAGCGGAAGAGCGATCGGCGAAAACGGACGGGGAGGGTCGATTCCGGGTCTCAGGGCTTTCCGCGGGTGAGGCCGAGTTGTTCTTCGAGTCCGCGGGCTTCGGGCGGGAAAAGGTGGCCCTCTCATCCATCGAAGGTGCCGGTGAGTTAACCGTTGAATTGAAACCGGAACGCGTCGTCCGAGTGACCGTGGTCGATGAGGGCGGGGCCATCGTCGAGGGGGCGATCGTCGAATGTTACGACAAAGTCCGTGATGATTTTCGATCGACGATCACGGACGATCAAGGGGCGTGCGTGTTGCGCGGGGTCCATTTCGACGCTCGTGGGCTTGCGTTTCGCCTCGAGCACGCCGATCACGTGTCCGACGCGAGGTTCGACCGTCCCATCGAGTTGCCGAACGACGAAAAGGAATCCGCGCATCGACTGGTGATGACCCGCGCGGGGCGGATTACCGGCCGGGTCATCGAGGCCGGCACTAAGACGCCCTTGTCCGGGGCCCGCGTCGTGGTGGGCGATGTCTATTCCGATGACGCCCCGCGCGACTGGTCCGATCACGAAGGACACTTCATTGTCATTGGCGTGGCGCCGGGACCTGCTGTCATCACCGTTCACCGTTCCGACTTCGGCCCGGAGCTGAAACGAGTCGACGTGCGAGCCGGAGAGTCATCGTCGGTGGACGTCGAATTGGACAAGCCTTCGACGATCACCGGCGTGGTTAACGATCGCGCCGGCCAGCCGGTCCCGGAAATCGAAGTTCGGGCTACGCGGTGGCGCGGGGCCGGCACCTTGGGGCTTCGCGCGGTGACCGACGCCAACGGGCGCTTCCAGTTGCGCGACGCTCCGCGCGATCCGTTTGAATTGTCCGTTGACTTGCCGAGCCGCGATGCGGTCACGGTTACCGTGAATCCCGCCGATGCGAAGCCGGTGGAGCTCGTGCTGCCCGATGCCCGCCCTGAGGGGAATCAGGGATCGGCCGGTCTTCGGATCGGCGAAACCATCCCACCGCTGACTTTAACGAGCATCGACGGCACCCAGTTGAACCTGGTCGATTTCAAGAACAAGATCGTTCTCGTTAATTTCTGGGCGACGTGGTGCCCGCCCTGCCTTGAGGAGTTGCGGACCCTTGTCAAGATCCACGAGCGGCACGGGGGCCGGTCGGACTTCTTGATCGTGGGGATCAGCCGCGACTTTACCGAGAGCGACCTGCGGGCATACTCAAAGTCGAACCCCCAACTCAAATGGCCATTGGTCTACGGTGAGTCCGGGGCGAACTCGGCGGCCCGGCAGGTGTTTGCCGTCGGAGCGATCCCCCGAATTTTCATCTTTGGCAAGGACGGAAAACTGGCGTCAGTCGACCTTCGCGGCGACCCATTGATTGCCAAGATTGATGAATTGCTGGGTGGCGGAGTCGGCTCCCTGGAGAAGCCCTCCGATGAGTGACACCAGCT
>Ga0137431_1000315_pt1 | contig 19144 bp, 18 predicted proteins | sample EasRivERMZT800_2_FD_104646 | JGI IMG/M metagenome (GOLD analysis project Ga0137431, IMG submission 104646) | Soil microbial communities from meander-bound floodplain in the East River, Colorado, USA - East River MetaG ERMZT800_2 | ecosystem: Environmental > Terrestrial > Soil > Floodplain ... | reverse complement strand
TGTCCCCTCAATTGAAAGCAGAGATACAATTTGTATCAATACTGCCGAACCTTTCATCGGCTTATTGGAAGATGCGGACACGTTAACTAATTGGCAATGGAATTTCGGAAACGGTCAAACGTCATCACAACAAACCAGTGTTGTTACCTATACCTCTGCGGGAGATTATCCTGTTCAGTTAACGGCCACCAACAAAATTGGCTGCAGCGCCAATTCAGCCAAGAGCGTTCATGTAGTTCCATTGCCTACTGCTACTCCCTCAGAGGATCCTATCACCATTCCGGTCGGATCCGGTACCAACCTTGCAATGAATTATACCGGCAATATTATTTCTTATACGTGGACGCCGGCTATCAGGCTAAGCTGTACTGATTGCCCAACTCCTTATGCAAATCCGCAATATACCACAACATACAACGTTCAGCTGGAAGACAGGTATGGTTGCCGAAATTCAGGAGAAATTACAGTAATAATGGTATGCGGGAAAGAAAATGTCTTTATTCCAAATACATTTTCACCAAATGGTGACGGTCGAAATGAAGTGTTTTATCCAAAAGGTACTGGGCTTTTCAGAATAAAATCTATGAGAATATTTAACCGCTGGGGTGAGATAGTATTCGAAAAGAAAGAATTTACGCCGAATGATCCTTCTGCAGGCTGGAACGGGATGTTTAAAGGAAAGGCCGCGAGTCCGGATGTTTACATTTATACAATGGAAATCTTATGTGAGAACAATTCTATTATTCCTTTTAAAGGAAATGTAACCTTACTCAGATAGAAATCGAAATGACAACAAGAATTATAAATATTAAAATTAAGCTGACAATTTTGGTTTTGTCATTGCAGACCGTTCTCTATGCGCAGGACATCCATTTTTCGCAGTTTTTTGAAACGCCTCTTCTAAGAAACCCGGCTTTGGCGGGGATTTTCACAGGCGATTTCCGGGTGCAAATGGTTTATCGTGATCAATGGGGCAGCGTAACGGACGGTTATAGAACAGGATCCTTGAATGGAGAATATAAGCTACCGATAGGTAAGGCGGATGATTTTATAACCGTTGGCGGACAGGCTCTGTTTGACAGGGCAGGCACCGCTGCATTAACACAGGTCAGTCTTTTACCGGCGATCAATTATCATAAATCACTAAGTAATGAAAAGAACAGGTATTTTTCAGTTGGATTTATGGGCGGAGTTGTAAATAAAAGCCTTGACCGTTCAAAAATGATTACTGATGATCCCAACGGCGAGCCTGCTGCTGTTGCTAATTACACATATCTGGACGGAAGTGTTGGAGTAAGTTATAATTCTAATCTTTCGCAGAGGACGGATGATAATTTTTACCTGGGGATTGCCTATCATCATTTTACCAAGCCACAGAACTCTTTTTTCCGTGATCCATCCATTCAACTCAATCCTAAATGGACCGCTTCTGCTGGCTTTCGCTTTGGAGTTGCGGAAACGGGATATGTTTCTATTCTTGCAGACCATTCAGTCCAGGAAAATTACCAGGAAACTGTTGTCGGCGCTTTGTATGGTTTGAAAATTGGGCCGGAAACAGACAATCCAAAATACACAGTACATGGAGGCTTCTTTATCAGGTGGAGTGATGCCCTTATACCAGTTGTCAAGTTGGATTATAATCCATTCTCGGTCGCTTTTAGCTATGATGTAAACATTTCTAAACTCAAGCCGTATAGCTACGGCCGTGGCGGATATGAACTATCTGTATCTTATACGGGATTCCTCGATCGTGATAATTCCAGCGTCAACGCTGTTAGATGTCCCCGGTTTTAATTACTGCTGCAATTTTTTGAATAGGTTTGCGGTGTACAATTCCTTTATTTTTTCAATAGCTTTTTATGAACATCAGTATTGGCCAGCAAGCCCCGGAATTTTCACTATACGACACAACAAAAAACAAAATTTCCCTCTCTGACTTCAAAGGTCAAAATGTATTACTTCTTTTTTTTCCGCAGGCCTTTACCAGGGTTTGCACTAAAGAGCTTTGTTCTTTTCGCGACGCTATTGGATTTTACGATAATTCCAATGCCCGCGTAATTGGCATATCTGTCGACTCGGTTTTCACTCTGGCAAAATTCAAGGAAGTTCAACAATATAATTTTCCGCTGCTCAGCGATTTCAACAAAGAAGTTTCCGCAGCATACGGATCAATTTATGAAAACTGGATATTAGATATGAAAGGAGTATCAAAAAGATCTGCGTTTGTTATCGACAAAAAAGGCATTGTGCAATATGCAGAAGTCCTCGAAAATTCAAGCGAAGAGCCAAACTACGATGCCATCAGGGAAACTCTTAAAGAACTAATCTAAAAAAGCGTTAAAGTTGCTATTTACTGAATTTTACATCATTGAATATCAATAATTTTTGCGATATCGGGTTTTTACGTTGCACAACTGGAAAAAACAATCTATTATTGAGAAATAAAAGTAAATTTGAATAGTTGAAAAAAAATCTACTCATATTATTTTTTTTACTGTTTTCAGCCTTATTTGCTTCCGCCCAGGAGCCGCGTAATCCGGGTCAGGAGGAAGTGAAAAAATTAAGCCTGTATCCCAATCCGGCAACTTCTTATATCACGTTTGATATCCAAAAGAACTATCAAAAAGGATTGACGATTGTAGTCTTTAATTTCCTGGGTAAGAAAATCGCAGAAAGACAATCTGTAAACGAAAAGACTTTATTATCCCTCACAGACTTTAACCGCGGTACCTATATTTATCACCTCATTGATCAAACCGGCAGAGTTATTGACACCGGCAAATTTCAGGTCACGAAATAATTTCTTCTTTGTCATTCTTAAATTACTTGTGCAATCAGGAATTTGAGGTATTGTGTGTTTTCCACTCCCCAAATAATAGGGTGATCGGAGGCCTGCGATTGAAAGATTACTTGTCTTACTTTACGCCTTGCATCCCTGGCAGCCATGTCGATAATTTGCAAAAACAAATCAGGATTTACCAAACTGGTGCATGATGAAGTCACCAGGAAACCACCTGGTTTTATCAGTTTCATACCCCGCAGATTTATTTCCTTATAACCCGTGATAGCCTTTTGAATAGTTTCCCTGCTTTTCGTGAAAGAAGGGGGATCAAGCATCACTACATCGTATTGTTTTTTTTCGTTTGACCATTGCTTCAGTACATCAAAAGCATTGGCTGTTTCAAAACGACAAACTTTCTCCACCTCATTTAATGCTGCGTTCTTCTCCGCCTGCCGCACTGCATTGTCGGAGATATCCAAACCTAAAACAGACTTTGCTCCATAATGGGCTGCGTGAATTTCAAAAGTTCCCGTATAGGAAAAAGCACCAAGCACGTCCGCATGTTTAACGATATAACTTATAGCCCTGCGGTTATCCCGCTGATCGAGAAAGTAACCTGTTTTTTGCCCATTTTCAAGATCAACATGAAATTTCAACCCGTTTTCGCGGATTATGATGCTGGTATCGAATGGAGCTGACAAAAATCCCTTTTGCTGCGACAAACCTTCCAATTCCCTTACAGGCACGTCATTTCTTTCATAAATTCCTTTGGGCGCAAATACCTGGTTTAGGGCATTGACAATTGCCGGTTTCCACTTGTCAATTCCCATTGCCATTGTTTGAATAACAAAATAGTCATTAAACTTATCAATAATGAGCTGCGGAAGTGAATCAGCTTCGCCAAATACCAGGCGGCAATTTTCGGTATAGCCCAGGGTCGACCTGTACTGCCAGCACTCTCTTATGCGGTTAAGAAAAAAACCTTCATTTATCAGTTCGTCTTTCTGCCTGGTTAGCAGGCGGACAAGTATTTGGGATTTGGGATTGATATAGCCCCGGCCCACAAATTTGTTATCGTAAGTAAATACATCAACCGTTTCACCTCCATTTACCTCACCATCAACCCTTTCCACTTCATTGTTGAAGATCCAGGGATGACCGTCGGCGACACGCCGGGAAATCCTTCGTTTTAGATATACTTTATTATTCATAGTATAAAGCCTGCAAGGTACTGGTTACTGGTATTGCCGGTTACCTTTTGACACAATTCATTTATCACACAGGTCTTTATCAGGTCATTTTGTCCCAATCCGGCTATTGGCAGTATTCTTGACAATCTTACCTTTGCAAACAATTCTAAAAAAATGGCAAAGAAAGACGTGAAAGGAGATATAAACGAGGCCTCAGAAATAAATAACGGGTTTGATATCAATGCAGATGAGGCGCTTAGCGGATCTACCCATCTGAATGAACCGGTGGCTGAAGAATCTGAATTGGAAAGAGTAAAAGACGAGCTGAGGGAAGCCAAAGACAGGCATTTGAGGTCGGCAGCGGAGTTTGATAATTACAAAAGAAGAACCGCAAAAGAAAGAATCGAGCTCAATCAAACAGCTGGCCGTGAGGTAATATCTGGTTTGCTTGACATCCTGGATGATGCTGACCGGGCGCAAAAGCAGTGGGAGACCAGTGAGGACCTGCATCAAATAAAAGAAGGTGTATCGCTTATCTTCAATAAATTAAAGAACCAATTGCAGGCAAAAGGCCTAAGGCCAATGGAGTCAATTGGTAAAGATTTCGATCCCGATCTGCATGAAGCTATCGGCGAAATTCCTGCTCCTTCCAAAGAATTAAAAGGTAAAGTATTGGATGAAGTGGTGCAAGGCTATTACCTCAATGATAAGATTATCCGTCACGCAAAAGTGGTGGTAGGAAAATAAAAACTTTGAGTCATGAGCCGAACTACGAGCCGGTTTGTGGTGTGTTAATCGAAACTCGTAATTAAAAGCTCATCGTGTATTAAGTATGTCAAAAAGAGATTATTACGAAACTTTAGGTGTCAACAAATCTGCAGGGGCTGATGAAATAAAAAAAGCTTACCGCAAGGTGGCTATGCAATATCACCCCGACCGCAACCCCGGAGATAAAGCTGCTGAGGAAAAATTTAAGGAAGCTGCAGAGGCATATGAAATATTGAGTGATGCGGATAAGAAAGCTCAATATGATCGCTACGGCCATGCGGGTTTAAGTGGCAACGGCCGCGGGTTTGGCGGCGGCGGTATGAACATGGATGATATCTTCAGCCAGTTTGGAGATATTTTTGGCGATGATGTTTTCGGAAGTTTTTTTGGAGGGCAAAGAGGCCGAACTGGTCAGCGCAGCCAGGGATTGAGGGGCAGTAACCTCCGGGTAAAATTGAAAATGACCTTTGAGGAAATAGCCAAAGGCGTTAAGAAAAACATCAAGGTTAAGAAATACGTTCAATGCGCAACATGCAGTGGCAGCGGTGCAAAAGATAAAGGTAGCATTCAAACCTGTAAGACCTGCGGTGGAAGCGGACAGGTGAGAAGAGTGCAGAATACATTTTTGGGGCAAATGCAAACTGTTACTACCTGTCCCTCCTGTAATGGTGAGGGATCCACCATCACTTCCAAATGCGGAGCCTGCAAAGGCGACGGGAGAATATATGGCGAAGAAACTGTAAGCATTGATATACCCGCCGGCGTTCAGGAAGGTATGCAGCTAAACGTAAACGGGAAAGGCAATGCAGGTGAAAGAGGCGGCCATAACGGCGATCTTATTATACTCATTGAAGAAGAACCGCACAAAGAGCTTCAACGGGATGGATTGAATGTAGCTTATGACTTGTACATTTCATTCCCTGACGCTGTTTCGGGCATACATGTTGAAGTTCCCACGATAGATGGCCGGGCAAAAATTAAAATTCCCGCCGGCACGCAAAGCGGAAAAATTTTCAGATTAAAAGGAAAGGGATTCCCTGCGGTCAATTCCTATGAAAAAGGAGATCAGCTAATACACGTAAATGTATGGACACCCCAGCACGTTTCTGCTGAAGAAAAGGCTGCGTTGGAAAAAATGGGAACTTCTCCAAATTTTAAACCCCAGCCTGATAAAAGTGAAAAAGGATTTTTTGATAAGATAAGAGAAATGTTTTCTTAGGACATGGGTAGATATGCAAAACTCACTTGAGATGATTTGTTGCTGAAGTGAACCCATCGAAGTAATTTTCTTATTATCTGAAAGCTCTTTTTATTTTATTAGAAGTAGGATGACATTGGAGCAAATCGATCTAAATTTTAGCGTTGCCCTTTTCATAATATTTCTGCAATCCTGTCATACATTTTGTGTTTTAGGCATTTGGAAGGATATTTGCGCAGTTCCGTGTTTAAAGTTTAAAGTCACAAGAATGCAGTCATTCAGGTCGATTCAAGTAAAAAAACTGTTCCGAAAACCTTAAACTTTTAAACGTTAAACTTTAAACTTCCATAGCATGAGCTTTAATTCAGAATTTGAAAAGTATGCGATAAAGCACCGGGGCATATCCAGCAATACTTTGCATAGCTACGCTTCGCAGATGGTAACGGGGCTTACGCCCAACATTATTGAAGAACGCCCTATGAATGTGGCTGTGATGGATGTTTACAGCCGTTTGATGATGGACCGTATTATTTTTCTTGGCTATCCGATAAATGATGAAGTAGCTAATATTGTTACGGCACAATTGCTTTTTCTCGATTCCGCAGACAGAACAAGAGATATCAATATGTACATTAATAGTCCCGGCGGCAGCGTGTATGCAGGTTTGGGTGTATACGACACATTGCAATACGTTAGCCCGGATGTGGCAACGATCTGCATTGGCATGGCAGCTTCCATGGCTTGCGTTTTATTAGGAGCAGGCACTAAAGGGAAGAGAGCCGCTTTGAAACATTCACGCATCATGATGCATCAGCCAAGTGGTGCCATCGGAGGCCAGGCAAGCGATATTGAGATTACGGTGAAAGAGATCAGGAAGCTGAAAAATGAACTTTACGAAATTGTCAATTTTCATTCAGGCAGGCCGGTATCGGAAATTGAAAAGGACTTTGACCGTGATCACTGGATGACAGCCATCGAAGCAAAAGAGTATGGATTGGTAGACGAAGTGCTGTTGGTGAATAAACGTAAAGAAAAGAAAGATTAGGACAACGCCCCGGACTGCAAAATGAATAGGGCATAACAGGGCAGATGACCACCGATTGGGAGCTGACAACAAAAAAACTACTAACAAATAGAAGATATGAATCGCAACCATTTTTTATACGATGACTGGAAGGCCGATGATGAACCCGGAGAAGATGAAAAGGAAGAACAGCCCAAATCCGACCTGATGATGTTCAGCAAACGTTTGGAAAAATATTTTTTTGAAAGCCGGAGTGTTTATTTATGGGGAGTCGTTGATGATAAAAGTGCAAAGGACATTGTCAGTAAATTTTTGTTACTGGACAATGATAAAACGGGGGAAGAAATTAAGTTTTATATCAATAGCCCGGGCGGAGTGGTAACCAGCGGAATGGTAATATATGATACCATGCAGCTCATTAAGAGTCCCGTAAACACAATTTGCATGGGATTGGCGGCATCCATGGGTAGCATTCTGCTTAGCGGTGGAAAAAAGGGTAAACGATTTATTTACCCAAGTGGTGAAGTGATGATCCATCAGCCCTCTTTGGGAGGATTTATTAGAGGAGTCAGTACTGATCTCGAAATACAGGCCCGCCAAACACAACGTGTAAAAGATATGGGAGCTAAAATTTTGGCAGAGAACACAGGAAAATCTGTGGAGCAGATCCTAAGAGATTTTGACCGTGATTACTGGATGAATGCCGATGAAGCTATAGAATACGGAATCGTTGATAAGATAATTACGAAGTTATAATACGTTATTAATTAGTACTATATTTAACATTTTGTAAGAAAATCGTCTATTTCGGAGGGGTTTTTTTATTTTTGTAAGCTCTGATTAGAAAAGGATTGGGTAACATACCTGTCTAAAAGTATGGCTAAAAATATTTTACATTGTTCTTTTTGCGGTCGTAGCCGTGATGAAGTTAAGATCCTCATAGCGGGCCAGGAAGGACATATTTGCGAGAATTGCGTAGAGCATGCCAGGGAGATCATTGAGCAGGAGCTCATGGTCAAGGATGATAAACATTCTTCTGCTTCTTTCAAACTCACTATAAAGAAACCGGTTGAGGTTAAAAAATTCCTTGATGATTATGTTATCGGCCAGGATGAAGCTAAAAAAGTTTTGGCCGTTGCGGTATACAATCATTACAAGCGCTTGCAACAAAAGCCATCTGATGTAAGTGTGGGCAGCAGTGATGTTGAGATTGAAAAAAGCAATATCATTATGGTGGGTGAAACAGGAACCGGAAAAACATTGCTGGCAAAAAGCATAGCCAGAATGCTGAATGTTCCTTTCGCGATCGTGGACGCCACCGTATTTACCGAAGCTGGTTATGTAGGTGAAGATGTAGAAAGCATTTTGACAAGGCTTCTGCAAGTTTGCAATTATGATGTTTCGGCTGCTGAACGTGGTATTGTTTACATTGATGAAATTGATAAAATAGCGAGAAAGGGGGATAATCCCTCTATAACACGCGATGTAAGTGGCGAAGGCGTGCAACAGGGAATGCTGAAATTGCTCGAAGGAACTGATGTATTGGTTCCGCCACAAGGAGGGCGAAAACATCCAGAGCAAAAGCTTATCAAGATCAACACTCAAAACATTCTGTTTATTTGCGGTGGTGCTTTTGGCGGGATCGAAAAGATCATTGCCAGGAGGGTTCAAACCAACACCATTGGTTTTAACGTGGACAAAGAACAGCAGGAAACCATGAAAAAAAACCTGTTGCGTTATGTGAATGCGCAGGATTTGCGCGCATTTGGTCTTATTCCTGAATTACTGGGGCGCTTGCCGGTAGCCACCCACCTGGATCCGCTGGATGCAGAAACACTAAGATCAATTCTTACCCAACCTAAAAATGCATTATTAAAGCAATATACAAAGCTGTTTGAACTCGAAGGGATCAAGCTGACTGTTGATGAAGAAGTGCTTGATTTTATGGTAGAAAAGGCAATGGAGTACAAATTAGGAGCAAGAGGGTTGAGAAGTATTTGCGAGGGAATCCTGACCGATGCAATGTTTGAAATGCCATCCACCAAGGAAACACATTTTATACTTGACCTAGACTATGCGAAACGAAAATTTGATAAGAGTAAGCTAAGCTTGTTAAAGGTCGCTTAACGAGGTAATACGTCAATGTAGTCATATCACTCCAAACGCCAGACATTCTGGCGTTTTTGTTTATACTAACTTTAAAACTCAAAACTTTTAAATCCTTTTATATGCAGGAATTAATAGACAAACTTAAAGCCGAAGCCGGTTTGACGGATGAACAGGCCAAAAAAGCCATATCGGCTATTAAAAATTATGTCATAGAAAAATTCCCGATGCTGGAAGGCGCCGTAGGTAACCTCTTTGGACAGGACTAAAAACTACCTGATAGCGCGGCACTTTTTACCTCTTGGATGATTGGCAGCTTCGTAGGGGGTCATTGCCCTGCTGCAAGCTTGTAAGGTAATTATAATGATCAGGATCCAGAATAGATGTTTAGTCTTCATATGTGAAAGGATTGGTTTTACAATGATACTGGTTTTGCAAGAAATTATATAAGGTGTTACACGCCTGAAATCTTCCCTTCAATTAAGGTAGATATCCCTTATTACTACGTAGAAACTTTACTTTAGTATAAAAAGTAATATAACGCGTGGTTAGTAATGTACCTGACTTTCAACTTTAAGGCCTATAAATATTGTACAAATCTTTTTCAAATAATGTAAACGGATCATTATAGAACCTGATAAAATCTGCTTCGCTTATCTGACCGGGAAATGGAGCATAATAGTGTGTGGCACTTTTTACATCATTTCGCCATACCAGGACATAGCTTAATTGCAATCCTTCATTCTTCAATGTTTTTAACAAAACATCCGTCCACCAGGTTGGATTAGGTATTGATTCAAGGCCTGTTTCTGTAAAAGCTGCCAACTTATTGGCCTTAATAGCATAATCAGAAACAATCTTTAATTTTCTAAGCCCTGAATCAAGATTATATTTTCCGTCGCGCCCAAAATCACCGTAGTTGTCCATTCCCACCATATCAACCCATTCATCGCCAGGATAGCGTTCTAAAAATTCCGCTTCAGTTATAAATCTATTATCCGGAGAAAAAGCATAAATGAAATTATGTACATTCAAACTATCCCTTAAATAGGAAACTGTAAATCTCCATAATGACTTAAACTCATCGATGCTGCAATGTGATCTTCCCCACCAAAACCAATCGCCATCAAACTCATGATAAGGGCGAAAGATCATTGGAACTAATTTACCGTCATTACCATAAACCGAATTTACCAGGTCTGCAACGGTGCGAAGGATCGCTTTATATTTTTCGTTATGTGATGCTCCCGGAATAATAAACTTTACTGCCGGCGCCGATACACTATCCTTCCAGTAAAAGCCACCTTCAGAAACGGGATTGGAGAAGTGCCATGAAATAGTGGTAACCCCACCCCGGTTGTAGGTATTAGCAATATTTTCTCGAAGAGCCTGTTTATTTTTTTCAATGACACTATCATGCGTTCCTGATAAGCCGCTAAAGTCAACGCCAATTACAGCGGGATGTGAACCAGTCACTGATTTTACATCAGACCTGTTAGCTTGATCAAACCAGCCATGACCATATTCGGTAGCATGCTGGTGCCCAAAGAGAATATTCTTTTCTGACAACTTACCCAGGTTATAATACAAAGCTTTTGTTTCTGCTGTAGCATTTGCGTCAATGAGCTTTCTCCCGCCTTTTTGAGAAAAGGCCATTATTGAAATTATCATCAGCAATGCAAATCCCGATAACTGTTTATTCATTGCGCTAAATCACTTTGTTAAATAGCTGTTATCCGATAACCAGTCAGTCAATCGCTGAGGCCATGTATTAATTGATCTTAATGCTGAACGCTTTCCCATATTAAACGCATGTTTGCCCTGTGCATACAAATGCGTTTCTGTTTTTACGTTGGCCTTTCTATACAACTGCAGCAATTTGACAATCGGCTCTGAACAACATTCATCATCATTGGCTGCTATCATAAACAAGGGCGGAGAAGAAGAGTCAATCGCAACGGGCACAGCCAACGGGCCTGGATAAACCAATATCAAAAAATCAGTCTTGCAATTTATCATATCTACCTGATCTCCTTTCGTCTGTTCTTCCTTTGGTGAGTTAAAAGCAACCCATCCGGCCAGTTCACCACCGGCGGAAAACCCCATTAATCCGATGCGGTTAGTATCCAAATTCCAGTTAACAGCCCGCTGCCTTACCAAACGCATAGCACGGCGGCCATCCTGTAATGTATGCTCTTGTTTATAGGGTGAATTTTCTTCCCTGAATAATCTGTACTTCAAAACAAATGCGGTGACCCCAATACTATTAAAATATTCAGCTGCATCAATTCCTTCAGCAGTAAATACCAATTGGCGGTGACCGCCACCCGGACAAATGATTACCGCTGATCCATTAGCTTTTTCCCTTGGTGGAAGATAAACCGTTAACGATGGGTTATGAATATTTTTAACCCACCAGTCTTTCGCCTGTTCTGGCTCATACCTGCGATTTTCAAAACCGGGAGATCCGCCTGGCCATAAATAAACTACCTCTTTCTTACTCTGTGCAAATAAATACAGCGGCAGGCATAACATGTAAACGCTATGGGATACTTTTTTCATCGTTATGGCAGCTTTTATAGAACATTTCTTAAAAATTATTTTACGCCATTCGCTTTCCGCAGGCCTTTCTTTTGTTGGCTCCGGCGCCTGCCGAGTTATGATTAATTTCAAGTCTGATATTGTAATTTCACCTCCTTTCTTACTCACTTACTTATCGGCCCGCTATTACTAACAAAAGCAATATGCTTACTATCCGGACTCCAGGATGGCGTATTAATTGTTCCCTGTCCCCCAAATAAATAGGCAATTACCCTTGGAGCTCCGCCGTTAACCGGCATTAATCGCAGCATGACCCGTTTATAAAATGGATGATCAGTCGGTTCGACCGTATTCGGAAAAGACAGAAAAGCTATCCATCTATTATCTGGAGACACGTGTGCAAACCAATTATTATGCTCATCAAATGTCAGCTGTTCCGGATTGCTTCCATCTGTTTTCATACGCCAGAGTTGCATCGAACCACTTACGGTACTGTTGTAATAAATATATTTACCATCGGGTGAATACTCAGGACCATCCGCTAAGCCTTTTGCCAGCTGTGTTAATTGAATTTCATTGCCCCCTTTTATTGGTTTCTTATAAATATTATAGACCGGGCTTTTGCTTATGCGTTGTGCCGTATAAACAACATCTTTTCCATCAGGACTCCATCCATGCAGGTAGGAAGGCGTGCTGTCCGTTACAAGTTTTGGTTCACCACCGGTAAGCGGTAAGTAATAAATCGTGCTACCACCACCGGGCATCCCGTCACGATGAGAAGAAATCGCTAACCATTTTCCATCAAAAGAAATGACATGATCATTGTTATTTCTTTTTGCAGCACCTGTGTTCAGCATTGTTGGCGTGCCTCCTGTTAATGGAATAGTGTAGATGCTTCCGCCCTGGTTAAACACCAAACCCTTTCCATCGGGCATCCAGTTCGGCGCTTCAAACCTTCCTTTGTCTTCATAAACAATTTTGCGTTTGCCATCAAATACATTCATGATCTCCAGCCTGCTTCCCAATATTCCGTCCCGATATCCACTATGGTTATCAGGAACTGTTTGCTCAATGCGAACATTCCATGCAAGACCTTCTTCCACTACATCGGGGTTATGGCTGCATATAAATATTCCGGCCAATGATTCGTCGGGCATTTCTATTGCATCGGTTCTACCTATTTCCTGTAATGGCTCGCCGGGATGTGCGACCCTCATAATAAAAACCTTTCCCAATCTTTCAAGCTGTACAACCTCCGTTGCCGATTTTTTAGTAAAAATTTCATCCTGCGGATCCCTCATGTGTGCGCCACGCATTCTTCTCCATTGCAGAGCAATCATCCCGTCTCCATGTACAGTTGCTGTCATGTGTGCTGCATCATCCCCTTCACCGGCTCTGACCATCCAGCCAATTTTGCGGTGCGGATCAACTCCCTTACCTAACATTTTGAAATTGGCCGTTAAAATAAAATCCCCTTTTAGTTTATTAAAAGCATAATGAAATTCATCACGACCGAACCAAATATTGTATCCCGCTCCTTTCAGGTTATAGCTTTGATCCTCGCTATTATAAATGATGCTTCCGCTCAATTTTGGCTTGCCTATATCACTATGATTGCTGAAAATACCAACCGGGTTTTGAGCGAAAATAATTGTTACAATCAGTAAATTAATTATGACGAAGAGTGCTCTCATGGTAGATGTATATTAATTATGATCCTAAATACTTTGGTTCGTTTTAAATCAGTTCATATTATAATTCCTGAGCCTATTTAGCAGATTTCGGTTTATACCTCACCTTTCTTTAATACTTCCACTGCATGATTGGCAGCCCTGGCTGCTATAGCCATATATGTAAGAGATGGGTTTTGTGTAGAAGTTGAAGTCATGCATGCACCATCTGCTACAAAGACATTTGGACAAGTGTGCAATTGATTCCATCCATTCAGTAAAGAGGTTTTTGGATCCCTGCCCATTCGTACACCCCCCATTTCATGAATATCCAGCCCCGGCGCTTGCTTACTGTCAGTAGCTTTTATATCGGTAAATCCTGCTTTTTCAAACATTTCTGTGAACTGTGCCATAAAGTCCTGGATCATCTTCTCATCATTTTCATCATAATCAACAGAAAAATTTATCAATGGTATGCCCCATTCGTCTTTTTTATTCTTATCCAAACTCACGTAATTTGTTTCCTTCGGAATCGTTTCTCCCATACACTGCGAACCGATGGACCATGGACCGAGAGGGGCTGATGTATCCATCAGCTTCTTTTTTAATTCTTCACCTGATAATCCTTCACTACTGCCACTACCCCCAAATCTCATCGCGATAAATGTGGAAGCATAGCCGCGAAGGAAATCGGTTTCCTGCTTTCTTACGTTCCTAAACCTTGGAACATAAGCTCCGCCAGTGGCGCGTCCCTGTTCAGTTTTAAAATCCATATATCCTTCATACTTCGCAATCATTCGGGCACGGTAATTATGAAATGCAAAATATTTTCCAAGCAACCCGTTGTCATTACCCAGGCCATTGGGAAAACGCCTGGATGTTGAATTCAGCAAGATCAAATTAGTATTGGGGGCGCCGGCATTTACAAAAATCACGGGTGCAAAATATTCCGTGGCCCGTTTTGTATTCGCGTCGATAACACGAACTCCAGTTGCTTTACCTTTTGCTTCATCATAAATAATGGAATGAACCACAGAATGTGGACGCAGGGTCAGGTTGCCGGTTTTCTGCGCCCATGGTATGGTAGTGGAGTTTGAATTGAAATAGCCTCCAAACGGGCAGCCTCTCTGGCATAAATTTCTTGCCTGGCACTGACCCCTGCCCTGCTCGATATGTATCGGTTCCGGTTTTGTCAGGTGTGCACATCGCGAATATATAACATGGCGATCCTCGTAATTTTTTGAGACAACATCTTTAAAATGATTTTCTACGCATGTCAGTTCCCAGGCCGGTAAAAATTCTCCATCCGGCAATACATCGAGTCCATCTTTGTTGCCACTAATTCCTGCAAATTTTTCTACATAACTGTACCATGGCGCAATATCCTTATAGCGGATAGGCCAATCCACGGCATAACCATCACGGGCAGGTCCTTCAAAGTCAAATTCGCTCCAGCGCTGTGTGAATCTTGCCCACATGATGCTTTTGCCTCCGACCTGGTAACCGCGAATCCAGTCAAATGGCTTTTCCTGCACATAAGGATGTTCCTTGTCTTTTACAAAAAAATGCTGGGAATCTTCCCTGAAAGCATAGCAACGGCTGATCACCGGGTTTTCTTTGGCAATTTCATAAGGTACCTGCCCCCGGTGTTTAAATTCCCAGGGCATCATGTGCGCGGTTGGATAATCTTTTAAATGTTTCACCTCACGGCCGCGTTCAAGCAGCAAAGTCTTCAACCCTTTTTCACATAGTTCCTTCGCTGACCAGCCGCCACTCATTCCGCTGCCAATTACAATTGCATCAAAAGTATTTTTATCTGGCATAATATTTAAATTGACATAAACTGAATGTTTAGACCGGTACACAACCTTTAAAGTCACCTCCGGGTGTTTGTTTATATTTTCTAATATCCAACAGGTATTTTTCAGATGAGGTGAAGCTTTGCACCGTATAGCGCTTTACTGTTTCATAAAATTTCAGCGCATTTTCCGGAATATTTTTTTTGTTTTCAAGATCAGCAAGAAGTGAAAGTTTTTGTTCCGGCGTATAGCTTGTAAATAACTGGCCAAATTTATCATGGCTTAGCTTATCAAAATCCTTAAGACCGTCCGTAAATTTCTTCTGCTCCTCGGGACCGGCGCAATCATCTATCATGGTCAATACAAATTCATGTGTTTTCAGATCCTTTGCACCAATAAAATTTTCTGTTTTTGGAATAATCATTTCCGTAAGTTTTGCCAGCATTTCTTCCTGGGAAGCACTAATTGAAATATTCTTTAATGGAATAGAACTTTTACTTTCCTGCATGCAAGATGGCAGTAAGCCGGCGCCGGCAGAAATGATCACAACATTTCTTATAGCGGTTCTTCTTTTCATTTGGCAGCAATTGATTTATTTATTGAATTTAACGAAATGATGCTTAATTATAATTAAGCCTCCCGGTTTTTTAGCAATGCATCAGGGAAATAGCAGCATTAATATTCCTGTTCAGTTCTTCAGCACTCTTTCAATTTCGTTCAACTCCTCGATGGAAAAGTTAAGATTTTCCAGGCAGGCCAGGTTATCATCCAACTGCTCAACCGAACTCGCACCAATAAGAACTGTTGTGATCCGCTTGTCTTTCAACAACCAGGCTAGTGCCATCTGTGCAAGCGACTGATTACGTTTTTTTGCAATTTCATTCAATGCCATTATCTGATGTAATCTCTTTTCTGTTATTTCTGATATTTTAAGGAATCCGTGAGGGCTTGCGGCTCTTGAATTTTCCGGTATTCCTTTCAAATATTTATCAGTTAACATTCCCTGTGCCAGTGGTGAAAAGGGAATGCAACCAACGCCATGCCGTTCCAACACCTCTAACAAGCCATCTTCCACCCATCGTTCAAACATGGAATACTTAGGCTGATGTATTAGACAGGGTGTGCCTAATTGCTTTAATATCCCAATGGCTTTTTCGGCTTGTTCTGCATTATAATTTGAAATCCCGGCATATAAGGCTTTTCCGCTTCGCACAACCGTATCCAATGCACCCATGGTTTCTTCCAAAGGGGTATCCGGGTCCGGCCGATGCGAATAGAAAATATCAACATAATCCAATTGCATTCGTTTCAGGCTTTGATCCAGGCTTGATAGCAAATACTTCCTCGATCCCCACTCACCGTAAGGCCCCGGCCACATTAGATAACCAGCTTTGGTTGAAATGATCATCTCATCACGAAGATTACCGCTAAAGTCCAGCTTTAGAATTTTACCGAAATTTTCTTCGGCAGAACCGGGTGCAGGGCCATAATTATTTGCAAGGTCAAAATGAGTGACTCCCTTGTCAAATGCCCTGTGAATAATGCTTCGACCATTTTCAAAAATATCTACAGACCCAAAGTTGTGCCACAGGCCTAATGAAACAGCAGGTAACTTTAAACCGCTTTTACCACAGCAGTTATACTTCATGCTATTGTATCTTTCTGACGAAGGAACGTAGTTCATTTCATTCTTTTAAATCTCCGTAAGCCCATTGCTACCACTATTTATAGGTAAACTTCGATTTTTTGTCTCCAATCATTACTTCAAATTCGCCGGGTTCAGTCACTGTTTTAAGCTGTGCATTCACAAATGCAAGGTCGTTCTTATCTATCGTAAATGTTACCTGCTTGCTTTCTCCTGCTCTAAAATTAATCTTTTGAAATCCGCGGAGCCGTTTCATACACGGAGTCACGCTGGCATACAAATCACGCGTATATAACTCAACAGTGTGTTTTCCATCGCGGTTGCCGGAATTTTTTACTGTGATGGTTATTGTAAGTTTTTGGTCACTTGTTAGTGATGAATTGCTTAACTTAAGATCGCTGTATTCAAACGTTGTGTAGCTTAATCCGTGCCCGAAAGGAAAAATCGGATCATAGCCGGAATTAATATTGTCATTGAATACTTCTCTTATGTCTTCGGTTGGCTTCCTGTCGTACATTACAATTTCGCCTATGCTTCTGGGATAAGAGAAAGGCAGTCGGCCGTCAGGATTGTAATCGCCAAACAATACATCCGCAATAGCTTCCGCCGTTTTCTTTCCACTCCAGTATGCCATTAATATCCCTTTTACCGATGGTTCAATGCTGGAAATGAATCTTGGCCTTCCTTCTGTTAATACAAGTATTACCGGTTTGCCGGAGGCTACAGCAGCTTTAGCCAAATCAATTTGTTCGTCAGGCAATGCCAGTTCACGGGTGTTACCCGGGCTTTCGGCATAGGCATTCTCACCGATACATAAAATGATCGCGTCTGCACTGCCTGCAGAAGCGGAAAGACTTGCCACATCATAATTAGCGGCGTTATCAAATCCTTTGCCCGTTGTAGTAGTGACATTCCCGGCGCCAAGCTTATCAGTAATTGCCTGCAGAATGGTCTTACTATCTGCAGGATACCATTGCTCATTATTTCCCTGCCATGTGTAGCTCCAGCATCCATTCAAAGCGGTAAGGCTTTGTGCCGATGGGCCAGCTACCAGCACCTTTGCACTCTTCGACAATGGCAATACATTGTCCTTATTCTTTAATAATGTCATTGCCTCCCGGGCTGCATCCAATGCCAGGGTTTGATACTCCGGCTTACCGAAATTGTTTTTAGCAGCAGGTTCGGGATATGGATTTTCAAACAGTCCCAATTTATATTTTAATACAAGTATTCTTGTTACCGCATCATTAATCCGGCTCATAGGTACTTCGCCTTTTTTTACGGCTTCAAGCAACAGGTCATAAAAGGAAAAATCAGTCGGAACCATGCTCATGTCTATCCCGGCGTTCACTGCCATTACCACGGCCTGCCTCGGGGTAGCCGCCACATTGTGCCTGTCGTGCAATCGCTTTATATCCTCCCAATCCGTTACGATCAATCCCTGGAAACCTAATTCTTTCCTTAGTACCTCTGTCAGCAAATATTTATCAGCATGTACGGGTATACCGTTGATCTCACCGGAATTGATCATGATCGTTGATGATCCTGCTTTGACAGCTTCGCGGAACTGTGGTAAATAATATTCACGCAATTCAATTTCCGGGATATATGCCGGGGTGCGGTCTTTACCGCTTCTTGATCCCGAATAGCCAAGATAATGCTTCATGCAACTGGCTACAGCGGTTGTACTTTTCAAACCATCTTCTTCATACGCTTTTATCGCCGCTGCACCCATTGTCTTAACTATGTGAACATCCTCACCGTAAGTTTCCGGGAAGCGGGACCATAAAGGTTGCCGGCCGATGTCGAGTACTGGTGCAAAGTTCCAGCGAACTCCTGATGCTCTCAGCTCTTTGGCTGTCACTTTGGCGGCCATGGAAGCGTAGGTTGGATTTCGTGTAGCTGCTATGCCGATATTTTGCGGGAACAGGGTTGAGTTGAGTGTATAGGTCTGTCCATGCATTCCATCCAAACCATACAATACGGGGATCTTCAAGTTCGTTTTTTTTGATTCATCCTGTATTTGTGTAATAATACTATGCCATTTATCCACGATAAACCCATGAGCATTTACATTAAGAATGGAGCCTACGTGGTGGCCCACCACTGCTTTTTTCAATGCATCGGGATCAATATTTCCTTCTGTATCTGCCCAACCTCCTTTTGCGATCACCGCAAATGTCACCTGGGTCATCTGGCCTACTTTTTCTTCTAACGTCATCTTCTTAATTAAGGCTTCTGCTTTTTGCCGGTCAGTCTGGGCGATTAGGGAACTACTATAAGCAAGGATAAATAGGAGAAAGAGATTTTTTTTCATAACAGCAATATTGAAAAGTTAATGTAACCTGGTCATTATGGAATGGAAAGGGCTTTCATCATTTCATCGGCCACTAACTGGTTTCCCTTCTCTGTGAGATGCAC
>Ga0137431_1000314_pt1 | contig 19165 bp, 13 predicted proteins | sample EasRivERMZT800_2_FD_104646 | JGI IMG/M metagenome (GOLD analysis project Ga0137431, IMG submission 104646) | Soil microbial communities from meander-bound floodplain in the East River, Colorado, USA - East River MetaG ERMZT800_2 | ecosystem: Environmental > Terrestrial > Soil > Floodplain ... | reverse complement strand
TGACCGACGAATTCGTCGAATGACTTCGGTCGAAACTTCTCACTTAACATGGTTCAATACTCCTCCGGCAATAGGACCGTTGTGACCGACCGATCCGCTTCGGTAATGATCCAGAACTTCACGTGGTCCATGCGCCTCCGTTTGCGGTTGATTCGGACCGAGCTATAGGCCGACAGAATCCGTAGTGGCTTATCCACCGCGAATTCGTTTTCCGCCTTGTCCCCTTCGGACAAGTCGCCCCAATCGCCCCGGCAGTGGCGCCCCAGCGCCCGCAGAATATCTCGGATCGGCAAGGCAAGAGTTCCCGGCGTCATTACCGTCTGGCCAAGTGCAAAACGCTGGCCGGACAGCTTTTCAAAAGTCGCGCCGACTAGATTAGTCATGCGACACCCGCGCTTTCCGATTCGACCGTGGCCGGATCGACGTAGGTGAGACCGTCGAAAAAGAAACGATGTCCGCAACCACCGCACGTGCGCGCGCCGCACTCGTCAACCTCGATTTCCAGTGATTCGCATACGGGACAACGATCGGCGGGTAGGACGTTTTCGATTTCGTCGATGTACCAAGCGCGCTCGCACGCTTCGCAAGCGTGTAACAATTCATCGTCGGCGAGAATCGACGCTTCCGGCGCGCCGCAGAATGGACAGACCGCGTCCGATCCGTCTTTTTCCGGCTGGCCGTTGCCGTCGATCCGGCATGTTTCGCGCCCGAGAAAAGCGGCGCGGATCGCGTGCCAATGGTCGGACATCGTGCGTTGATTCCGCGACGTGCGGATCATGTAGGCTTCCGCCCACTGAACCGGATCGATCGACCGAAGGACGAATGAGACTTCATCCGGCGGCAGTGCGTCCAGCGCGTCGGATAGGGCGCATCGGGCGCCTTTGGTCGTGGCCGTTGTCATGGTCTGATACTCCACTCGATTACGGTTTGCATGGCCGAGCCTATCCCGGCGCTCCGCAGCGCGCCCGATGGACGCATACCGGGCGCGTTCGCGGAACGTCAGGAACTAGGCCGCAATGGCGAGCGGGGCATCGGCCACGGATTCGGATACGCTGGCCGTGGCGCTCACGCCGAGAATGTAATCCGCCGCTTTTTGGGCTTGCGCGGCCGCAATGACCACGCAGCGCTTGTCATCGTGGAGTTTCTTCAACCATCCGGCCAGGTAGGCCGCGCTGTTTTCGACCGTCCGATCGGCGATACCGGTGTGATTGCAAAGAAACGCGGCGCCCATTTCGGCCACGAGTTCTTCCCGCGAGTAATCCGCCGATCCGAACGGCTTCCATTCGTCCAGGTTTGACTTGCGATTGCACCGGGTCGGGTGTCCGGTGGCGTGGGTCAATTCGTGGAATAAGGTTTCGTAGTAGACTTCCGCCGATCGGAATTGACCGCGATCCGGCATTTGAACGTAGTCCGTGGCCGGAGCGTAGTACGCTCGGTTCCCGCCATGTTCGATCCGTGGCCGGTTGGGCATGGTGGAAACGACCGATTCGCACGCTGGAATCGGGTCGAAAACCGCTCGAAAACCATCCGAAGGATAGGCGACATTCTCGCATTGCGTGACGTTAAAGACGGTGTAGTAACGCACCATGCACGGGGGGCGCTTGCATTCACGCGCTCGCGTGGACATTAGGTCCGATCGATCCGGCGAGACATCATCTAGCGCACCATCCGACACGTTGCCCCGATCGAACCAATGCCAATAAACCACGGGGTAACCTTTTTCGCCCTTGCGAACGTGTCCGCCGCGCTCCTGCGCTTGTTTGAACGTCAACCAGTAGGGCGCGGAGTAGTTCGCGGCGCTCAGGATGAACGTGTTAATCCCGCGATACTCTTTCCCGCTAGTCAGGTTTTTGGGCTTGCCGACGTTCGCCCACGGTTGGCGCCACGGAACAACGCCACGCTGCAACAATTCCACGATCCGATCCGTTACAATTGCGTAGACATCTCGACGGGTACTAGGTAGGCTTTCCATTGTCTCAGACTCCTAACTGAGTTTGGGACCACGGCCACGGATGTTTCCAGCATCGCGTGGCCACTTCTCATTCAACGCAAGCCAAGTATGACACACGAATCGGTAAGTGTCAAGCGCTGACACGATATTTTTCTACAACCGTTCGGTTGTAGAAAAAACGGCGCTTGCAATGCGGTAGCGCTTGCGCCCCGCAAGCACGTCTGGTGTGCGTCACGGTTTCGGCTTGTTTTCAAGGCGTTTTCGAGTGGTTTTCGTGTCGTTTTCAGATGGTTTGCGGAGCGCTTCAGAGTGTCATTGAGTGACACTTCGCAATACGGGACCCGCGTTGCGCCCCGTTTTTTAACCCACGACGGGATCGAAAGCGCGGGTACCGGACGAATCTAACCCCCGCTCGACACATACGCTCTTTCAAACGAGGGGCCCCGTCGACCGGAATTTGAACCAAACCCCCGGGCGTATTTGACGCTGGTACCCGAGATATATCTTGCCTCTCTCGGCACCGGTTTTGGCTTTCTTCTCGTTGAGCGTTAGCTGTTTCGTGCGGTGCGCCGAATACGGTTCCGTGGAGGCCCGAGGATATGGGGGACGCGCGTTACTAATGTACTCCGTGCGACAAGTCGGCGATTGGCCACTTTTTGAGTCGGTAACTACCGGCGCCCAGACCCATTCTTCCCACGACCTGGCCAACAAACGCATCTGGCCGGCGATCGACCTCAACGAATCCAGCACTCGAAAAGAAGAATTGCTCCTGTCGCCGGAGACCCTGGCCGTCGCCCACAAAGTCCGCCGCGCCCTTTCCACTCGCCCGCCCGATCGGGCCATGCAGGACCTGCTCGAAGCGTTGGTGGCCCATCCCGACAACGCCCGCTTCGTCTCACAATCCCGCGAAACCGTTTGGCGGTAAGGCTGTAGCGGTTAACGATTGCGTCGCCCCTAGTGGGCGGCGCGATCGCACGTTCTTCGTAGCGTCACCTCTTGTGGGTGGCGCAAGAACCGTACCTTGATCTCGCGCAGAGGCGCGGAGGCGCAGAGTATTGGTTGTGGACCATTTCCTTTTTCTCCGCGTTCTCCGCGCCTCCGCGAGAGTTGGTCGCTCGTTGAGAAATCGCAATAGCTCCGGGGCCGGACGTCGATTCAAGCACCACACGAACGGCCAGACCAATTCGCATCAGCCACTTCCAAAAAACCTGAATTTATTCTGTACGCGGGTGGCCGCGTCTGATAACCTTGGTTCCCGACGCTGCGGTGAAAGAAGCCGTCCGCGTGCGGAGTCTCGCCGAGGCGCCATTTCTTTCTTCGAGGGAGGTCTGAAATGCAATCCAATCAATTCGATCTGCGCGAGCGTTGCGATTGTTCCGGCGGCCTGATGCGCCGCCGGCGGTTCATGCTTGGGAGCCAAGTGTGCGCGGTTTTGGGCTATGCGGCCACAGTGCTGGCGCAGGGTACTGACAGCTGCACCAACCCGACGCAGATCACCGGCTTCGGGCCCCACAATTTCAACACGACGAGTGCCACGTCTAGTTTTACTGCGGGCTTCGCTTGCAACTTTGGAGCGGTCCCGGGCATCCCCGCACAGATGGACAATGACCTGTGGTTCTGCTGGATCAACAATGAGTGCCTTGGCCCTTCCGCGCAGATCAGCACATGCCGGGCGACGACCACCGGCGACACCATGATCGCGGTCTATCCCGGCGGTTGCTCGTGCCCGACCAGCTCTCCCTCAAGCTGTAATGACGACGATCTCTCCTGCGTTTTTTCCGGCTTTCTATCCTTCGTTGCGCCTTGCACACACTGTTGCGATGCCATGCTGATCCAGATTGGCAATTACCCCGGGACCACCGGCGCCCAAGGTGAATTCACGATTAACTGCGACAGCGGTCCCGTGAGTTGCGACCCGGGCCCGGAGGCCTGTTGCTTCCCAGACCACACGTGCCAAGATATTCCACCGGAGTGCTGTGTCGAGCTGGGAGGAAAGTCGCCGGGAGGCGGATACCTGTGCCAGGGAGACCTCAACTCCAACGGCATCGACGACGCCTGCGAGGACTGTGATTTAGATGGCATCCCCGACATGGACGAAACGGGTCCGACGGTTTGCCTCGGAGCTATTCCGATCCCCGATCCTAACTGCGGCGTTGCCATCCCGTTCACTCCCAACTTCAACGTCGTGGAAAAATGGCACTGGCCGTACACGGAGGATCCTGTCAGCGGTATCCCGGCGGCATTCCCCAACCATACGCAAGTGATGATGACGCCCGTGGTGGCCGACCTTAACCGGGATGGTAGAACCGAGATTATCTTCTCGTCTTTTGAGGGCGCCGGTTATTCGTGCGATGGCGTCTTGAGAGTAATCGACGGCAATACTGGTCTGCCCGTAAGCTGGTTTACATTTCCGGCTTCCACGCCGAACCTTGTCTATCCCGCTGGTGCCATCGCCGTTGGCGACATCGCAGGTGACGGGAAACTGGAAATATGCGCCAACCCAGCATCGCCCACCACAACGAATTGTGGTCCATCCAACAACCCCAGCGAACCTGGCCTCATTTGCTTTAACTACAATGGCACCATTCTTTCCCCTTTTCCAGTCCAGGACCCGACAAGCCCAATGAGCTGGGGCGGAGTTTCCATCGCTGAGCTGCACCTCTCCTCACAGGGACCTGAGATCATCGCAGGGAATACGGTCCTAAGGTCCACCGGAGCATTGCTGTGGAGTGGTCCCCCTGCGAGCGGAGGACCCTTTGGACCGATCTCATTCGCCGCCGATATGAACGACGACGGTACCGAGGAGGTCGTCATCGGAGGTAGCATCTATACAACACCTGGGCTAGTCCCTGTGGCGAACTGGCCTCATCGGAGCGGCCTGTCGGCCGTGGGTGATTTCGATGGTGACCGTGAAGGGGAACTGGTGGTCGTGAATAGTGGCACTATCACGGTTTTCGACGACAATGGAAGCCCGCTCGCACCGTGGCCAGCGGCAGGCATTCCCATTCCAGGCGGGGGCGCCGGAGGTGCACCAACGGTTGGCAATTTTGATTGCAGCGATCTCGAGCCAGAGATTGGAGTCGTAGGAGCCTCACGTTATACGGTCTTCAATCATGACCGGACCATTTTGTGGCAGGCTGTCATCGATGACGCGACGTCCAATTGCACCGGGTCGTCCGTGTTCGATTTCGAGGGCGATGGTCAGGCCGAAGTGGTGTATAACGACCAGCAGACCCTATGGATTTTCAACGGCGCTACAGGCGCGGTTCGTTTTTCGATTCCTAATTGCTCCTGCACAACCTATGAAAACCCGGTCATTGCCGACGTGGATGGCGACTGTGATGCGGATATCGTCGTGACCGCCAATGAAGTGCCGGGGTGTCCTCTGTGTCAGAATCCGAGCCTGCGAGGCCCCGGCGTCCGTGTGTTTAGTGACGCCAACGATGGTTGGGTCAACACGCGGGCGATTTGGAACCAGCACGCGTATTCGATCACCAACGTCAATGACAACGGCTCCATTCCCGACTACATCGAGCCCAACTGGCTGCCACCGACCAACCCACCCGCCGATCCACCGAACACGTTTCGAGCGAACAGCCAAGGGTCGACCGTATGTCCGGTGTTGGCCGCTCCAGACCTGACCGTCGTGGAAGTGAACTGTTCGGGTTGTCAGAATTCGATCCAAGCAACCGTAGCCAACATCGGGGCGGTGACGGCGCCCCCCACAACTGTGACATTTTACGCAACGACAAACGCGATCTGCTGTCCAGCGATACCACCGTTAGGGACCGAGATGACGCCTCCTTTGGCGCCCGGCGCTATCGCAGTGGTCAAGCTGTCAGTTCCCGGCTTCGCCTCGTCAGCCGTACTGCATGCGTGGATGACAATCATTCAGTCTTGGAATGCGACGAGACCAACAACTGCTGCTGCGAAGAATGTGCGGAACGGTGCGTGAGCATCGAAAACGAATGCTGCATCCCAAATACCTCGACCACCCCATTACAGTACCAATTTGATGTGACGAATCTCAGCGGCGTCCCGGTGAAACATTTCGCCATAGTGAACACAAACCCGCCAAGATCCATATCGCCGCCAAGCGGGGTTTTCGTCCCGAAGCTGCTTCCGCACTCAACTGCAACCATTAAGCTCACGATGTCCACTTCGTCGATTGAATTTGATCTCGTCCTTGAGGATGAAAATCACAACGAGATTTGCAGGATTCACGTTTGTTCGCCTTGCGCTTACAACCGCTCATCAGGCGATGATCCGGGCTGCTCAGTTGAAATACCCACCGTTTCCGAGTGGGGGTTGGTGATCTTGACGCTGTTGCTGCTGACCGGAGCGAAGATTTACTTCTCGCGCCGCCAGACGGCGGCCTGATACCGCCGGCTTGGCGATGTGGCACTGGCGGTTGCGGCTGCGCCTCGGCTAGGGCAGTCCCCTGCGCGGACGCCAAATAAGAAACTTTCGCGGCGGCACCATTTCAGTCTTGTCGCCCACCGTCCCACTCCCTGGTCGGCGCGCCATTTCTATCCAGGGGCCCCCCATCACGCGGAAATTGAACCAAGCCCCCAGGCCTCTTGAGGCTCTCCGGTAGTGATATATCTTGTCTTTCCCGAGGCGATATTTTGGGTGCCGGGCGAGTCTTGATCGGCTAGCGACTATGCTGAAAAGTACACGCTTCGGATGAGGAAAAGGTAGCAAGGTCGAGCAGGTCATCGAGCCTGTTCAGGTTGGAGATTGATGTGATTCAACCTTTCCGATGATCGCATTGTTTCTCGCGCCGGCGGCGGAGCGTGAACGGTAGATGAGAGCAAGAACCACAGCGAGGACAGCAATGGCTGCCTCCCCGATCGCTTGGGGAGGGAGTGGACCCCGATTTCGGGCGAGTTGCCACGCGGCTAAGGCGATCCAGCCGACGGCAATCAGGCAGCCAAACAACTCACCTAAGAACCGGGCTCGGGTTGTGTCCTCCCAAAGCGGCATTGCGGACAGTGTCTGAGCGTCCATATCCGCCATGCGCATCCATGACGCTGCTCGAAACAGACGGCCTCGCCAGTACCCGAGCCAAGCAAGTCCAGCGCCGCATACCACTCCGACCAACAACGGGAAATGCTCAGCGGTGGTCTTCAACTCTAATGAGACGAACTCAAAGGGCTTTCCCAGGCTTCCGGCCCGCTGTTGCAGTTGAGAAAACTGGTCTTGAATCGTCTCTAATTCCTCTGTCAGGGCAGCTGCGAGCGCGTTCTGCTTCTCCACGGCAGCCTGGAGTGCCTGTTCGATCTGATTTACGGCTCGAAGCGGTAGCTGGTCCACCATGCGGCCACGGGCATCATCGGATAGTCTAATGCCTGTCTCGGCCTTGCCCTGGACGGTCGCCCACCAACGCGGCACTGCGGGTTGTTCGAACCGGAACGATTCGATCGTACGGCGTGCGCTCTCAAGCGCTCCCTGAACGACGCTCCAGGGTGCGGCCTCTGCTTTCGCCGATTTCACCTTTTCAACAACGGCGTCGATCTCCTTGACCGCAGCATCCTGGTGGAATTCTACCCATTCTTGGTTCAGCCTCAGGAAGGTGGGCCTGACGATTTCGCGCTCGGCGATTCCGTGGAGAACATCGATCAACTGGTCCATGGTGCGAGCCGCCGCTAATTCGGCCTTGGCCTGATCGCTCAAGTCCGTAGGGGGAAGCCCGCCCTGAACATGGATGGGCATGTTCATGTTCGGAACGTCGAATTGCTGCACGTTCAGCCCGCCCGGGCCGGCCGTCTGGGCATGTAGGGGTCGAGGAGGTTCGGGCGGAAGGTCCTTCTGAAGCGCCGGGGATAGATGGTGACGGTACTGACTGTCCAGCGTCACGAACTCCGCTCGTAGCGATGGCACGAACTGATCCAAGACGCTTTCGATCGCCCCTTCGAGATGCTCGCTGAGCTTATGTAGGGCCGTACCGATGTCGTTCACCGCAGCCAACTCGCCGGCAATTCGCTTCTCGTCATTTCGAGCCGAGGCGATGCGAAGATCAAGATCAAGGTACTGGGCAACCTGAAGATGAATCAGTAGCAGAAGAACGATGCCGATCCCGATCCGACCGATGGCCCGGTCGTAACGCTCCCAGGTTGAAAGCAAGAGCGCTTTGGCGATTTCTTCCCGCGAATCGGCCATCAGGAAACTCCCGGCATCCAAGACCCCTTTTTTGTTTCCGCAACACCCTAGTGATCGTTGCCGCCGCTGTCGACAAGGCCGCGACTCACTTGAAAAACCGTGTGGACTCGATCCTGCCCCACCTAAGCCGCGACGATCGGGGATTCGTTAGTCAATGACGACGAGCAAGCGCGTCGGCGAGGTTGATCTTTGCTGCCGACGTTGAGGTCCGGGCGAGAAGCGCAGAGGTCGTGGTTGGGGGAGCCTTGGCGTCCTCACGCTGTTTCGTACCGCGCCGAGGACCAATAGTAACCCCTGTTCGTTCCCACTCATGCGTTCCACTCTCGCCAAAGTTCTAAGTTGAGCGTCGGTAACGAATGATCTGCTAGTTGGATCGTTAGCTTCAACTCATTCCGGCCGCCTCGCTCAATTCTCGCTTTTCCGATCACGCCACCATGGTCTGGACAGCGAAGTTCGGCTCGCAGCACATTGGTCCGCTCCGACGAAACAAGTTGCATGTTCCGCAATTCCCATCGTTCCCGGTCTTCTCGGCCGCTGGTGCCGGGGCGTTGATGTGTGAGTTTGCCGGAAACCGAGGGCGTTTTGACGCGCAATATTGTTCGGCCGTCCCTCGAAACCCAGAGGGAATCGGCCGGGAGGCGGCCCGCTGCCTCTTCCGGAGTTTCCATGAGGCGCCAGCAGCGCGATGCCCAGCTTGGCATGGAGTAGTGCAATGCGGAGCCGACAAATGCGGCGACGACAAGTCGGAGGCACCACACTAATGAAATCGAGTCTGAACCTGCTTCGGCTTGTTCAATGGTCTCGTTGAGCCGGGTCGAGGGCGAAACATCACCGACGTCCGGTGACATGACGATGGCAACCAGTAATAATGCGCATGTGGCTTGCATATGGCACCTCCTATCGTTGGTTCCGTTTTCAGCTCAGGGTTCCGCCCTGTTCTGATGAAGGTGCGTAGAAAACCCGCCAACCCCCTTGAAATAGACCGGCCCGACGCGCGTTTTCTAGAGGGCTTCGCCTGAAGAAACTGAATTGGGGGGTACCGATCGCGTGCCCGCGATCAATCGGACGCGGCGCCAGGGTCTGTCTTGGGCTCGGGCTCGAACCACCAGGCGCGCGGCCCTGGGTGGAACCGGGTCAGGCCCTGATCGCCTGCTCGAACACCCATGAGCTTTCGATTGACGAGCCAATACGCCGGCCGATGCCAAAGGAAGGTGTACGGTTGGGCCTCATAGATCCGTCGCTGTATCTCGTGATAATGTTGCTTCCGCCCCTCGTCGTCTCCTGCCAACCTAGCGCTCTGGAACAGCTGTTCGATTTCGGGATCACAAAAGTTCGCATGGTTCATCGATCCATCGCAGGTCCAGCGCCGCTTCGTCATATCCGGATGGGGTGCGTCGATTGCCGAATGTAGCACTGCGTCGAAGTCATCTAACCATTCGGAACCTGCCGAATTGACCGGGGTAAGCGTCGCGCTCACTCCAATTTGGCCAAGTTGCGAAATGAGATCCAACGCTAACATGGCGGTTTCGTACGATCCTTCCCTAATTGCCAGCTCGAAGTCAAGACCTCGTCCACCCTTTACGCGGACGCCGTCCGGACCCAGCTTCCATCCAGCTCCCTCCAGAAGTGCGGCCGCTCCGGCGGGATCATACTTTAGGGCGACGAGATCCTGGTTGAATGCCCACGAATCCGCATGAATCGGCCCTATGGCGGTGGGATAGGGTTCACCGTAAAACCGGCGGGAAGTACCCTGGAGGTCCATGGCCATCGTTAGGGCTCGCCGCACGTCGCGATCCTTGAACAGCGCAGATTGAGTGTTCCATTTAATATAATCGTAGATCGCGGACCGCTGGAGGCGAACCTTAGTCCAGCGATCTGCCGGAAAAGAGTCTCCGCTCACGTGCCAAAGAAACTCGGCAGGTTTCAAACTCATTTCATGCAACTCCCTCCTCGCGTCGCTCTGTTGCAGGGCAGAGAGTCGCTCGTCAAGCGAGCCAAGAATGCGAAACTCAACCGTTTTCATGTGGCGCGGGCCAGAGCCTTCGTATCCATCCCAACGCTCCAATACGATTCGATCGTCGCTCACGGAGATACACTGGTAAGGACCATTACCAATCGGTTTGTCGGCGGCCCATTGTTTTTTTTCATTCAGCGCGTGCTTCGGCAGAACTGGAAACGTCAGATCGAACTCGGGAGATCGAGTCGGCTGCGAATGGTGGACGACCACGGTATGATCGGTTTCTTTTTCGCATAAAACTGTCCAGGGGGGCTGGTGGGTTGATTGCCCACATGAATAAACGATGTCCTCCGCAGTCAGCAACCTGCCGTCGTGCCATTTGAGCCCTGGTCTGATCGTAAGCCGCGTTGCCCTTGTATTGAGCGCTTCCGGTGTGCAAACGAGCACGTCGAGGTTCCACTGATATCTTCCGTTTTCGTCCAATAGGACGAGAGGATCGAAGACTAGTTCGGCCACTGATTGGCCGTAGAAATCAAAGGGGGGGACTAGCTTTGGCCGTTGCGAGAGTACGCGCCGCACAGTCGCGTCTCGCGCGTACTCTCCACGCGGTGCGTCTGATATGGGCATGTCGATCGTCCGGGTCGCTCCCATGTTCACCCACTCGCACGCCTTGGGACTTACACGATCGATATCCCGACGGGCTAACAGCGATTTCCAGAGTGAGTCATCCACGGGGTTTGTCAAGAACCGCAATCGTGCAACACGGAACACGGCGTCCGGCGACGCCACGATTGGGTCGGGTTGAGTCGATTCCCAGTCATTCACCAATGTGCCGCCCAATGCGCGATCTGCCTGTTTGTAGGCCTGCATGGCCTCTTCCAGGTATCTTCCGCGTTCTTTGTAAGGATGCAAAGCGGCCATGGACTCATAGTAAGCTCCAAGGCGCATGTGAATGTCGGATCGCAATTCGTGATTTGGCGCGATTTTGCTCGCGTAGCGAAGATTGTCGATTATTTGCGGAAACCGCTCACGTTCGGTTGGGCTCAAGTGAGTCCCAGATTCGCGCAGGATCGCACTGGCTCGCCTTTCTCTCCAAGTCCGCGCTCCGGCTACGCCGACAAGAATGGCGACGGCCAAGGTGACGAGGGTCAGCGCGATGCGCCTACGGTTACGGCGGAACGCATGCGCGATGAGAGATAACGAGCTAGTTAAATCCGGTTCTTTCGCCAAGAACTTCGCGATGTCGGACTCCAGCGCCCCCGCGGTCAGGTATCTCTTGTTCGGGTTCTTGTGCAGCGCCGTGAGGACGATGCGATCCAGTCGCTTACGATCCCTTTTCGGGAGCTTGGAGGAACCCAAGACGCTTTCTCGCGGGGCGCTCGCACTCGGAGGAAGCGGAAGCCTCTCGCGAATCATGGCCGCAATCGCGTCCACCGGTTGACCGTCGGCGGGATACGGGTATTTGCCTGTAAGCAGTCGATACAGAATGACCCCCAGGGAATAAACGTCAGTGGGCGTGTCGACAAGCTCGCCGTGGCCGGCAACCTGCTCTGGCGAGCAGAACAACAGAGTGCCCTCCTGTTGCTGGGTCACGGTAAGGTTCGCCTTGGTGTCCATGAGCTGCTTGGCAAGTCCGAAATCGACGATGATCGGAGTACCGGTCGAGCTCACGAGAATATTCCCAGGCTTTAGGTCACGATGAATGATCGCGTGTCGATGGAGAAACTGCACGGCTCCGCAGATTCGCGCGAAGAGGGCAAGCACGGCGGTCAAGCCGAGGCTTTCATCCCGTGCATGAACGTCGAGATGCTTGCCCGGAATATAGTCCATTACGTAAAAGTAATTATTTGCGTCAGCCTCGAACCGATGGACCCGTACGATGTTCGGGTGGTCGAGCTGGGCGAGAAGCTGTATTTCGCGCTCGAAACGCCGCCTAGATCTCTCCGATAAACTTTTGTCGTGATGAAGGACCTTGATCGCGACGACTTTGTTCATCCGTACGTCGCGTGCCTTGTACACGGTCCCCCAGCCGCCCGAACCTAATCGCGCGAAAACGTCGAACCCTGCTATTGAGATGCTGGGAAGCGGTAGCACGCGGCGGTCAAGATCAGGCGGTTCCAAAAAGAAAGCCGGCTGGCTTTCGGCCGCCAGTAGGAGCCTTCCGACCTCGACCCCGAGGATTTGATCGCCCTCGCACGCCCGGCTGAGGTAATCCTCTCGCTCAGCCACACCAAGGCCTTGAGCAACTGCGAAAATATCGCAGATTTGTTGCCAGCGGGCTTCGTCCATGTTCAGCAAAACCCGTTGAGCGCCCTGCAAAAGGGGGCGGCGATCCCAGGAAGACAACACTTGAATTCTTGACGGCTTTAAGATAAACTCCCGCAATCGTTCGGTCAATCGTGATAGGCTGGCTAGCGGTGACCGGGGCCGCCGCTTGCAGCCTAGTACGAGATAGGCGTTTCCCGACAAACGCACTTCTCAAGAACGAAGCGATTCACGAAAGCCCTTCGTTTGCGCGAGCTGGCTCTCTAATAACCTGCTGACTGAGCTTTTCATGGGCGTTGGGCACAGACGGGCGTTGCGAGTTGTCGTACTCGGAGGCTTCCTGGCCGTCCCGGGGGCGCTGGCGGAGTTCCCGGCCGAGGCTGGCGCCAGCCTTTGTGTCGAGCCCGCCAAGCTCCCCTATTTCGAGACCTTTGCGGCCAGCAACCTCGGTCCCGAATGGACCCTGACTTCAACCGCCGAGAATCGGCCGCTGATCATTACCTCAGCGGGATGCGTCGATGGCGGGTTTCTCGCGTTCGACGCCCCACAAGCGGGCGCCTACACGCGCAACGAAGCAACACTTTGCGTGGAGCTCTCCGGTGTATATCCCACGCTTCGACTGGTTACTCGCAATCATGGGGATGAACCGCACTCCTTGCCGGAGCACTTCACGGGGTCCGCCAACGGGGACGGCATTTCCATTAGCATCGACCAGGGTGCAACGTGGACCCGCCTACAATCGCTTCCCGTCGGGCCGCCAAACGCGACCTGCACGGAAGCAAGAGTTCTGCTTGTAGCATTCACGGGCTCTACCGCTCTCATCAAGTTCCAGCAGTTTGATAATGGGCGAATCCCCAGTGACGGGTTCACGCTCGAGTTGATAGAAATCCTCGGTTCGACTTGCGGTGATGGTTTCGTCGATTCGAATCGAAACGAGACCTGTGATCCCCCCGGAAGTCTGCGCGGACAGTGTCGTTCTAACTGTACGTTCTGCGGAGACGGCGTCGTCGATGCAGGCGAAGAATGCGACGATGGCAACTCTAATCCTCGGGACGGTTGCCGCAATAACTGCTCGGTTCCGACATGCGGAGATGGTGTTCTCGATGCCGGTGAAAGTTGCGACGTTGGACATTTAGACGATTGCTATGGAGCCTGTAGCGCGACTTGCACATGTTGTGGCGACGGCACCATAGATGTCGGCGAGCAATGTGACGGGGAGAGTTTTAGGGCCGAAGCTCCGATAAGTCATGGGCCATGTCGAGCGAGCTGCACATTCTGTGGAGACGGTGCCGCAAACGGTGCTGAAGAATGCGACGATGGCAACTCTAGCAATAATGATAGCTGTCCAAACGACTGTAGAGTCCCCAACTGCGCGGGTACTGTGGACTGCGCGGATACTCAAGACTGTTTCCGAGCCACCGTTGGGTGCGCTACTAGGAATTGCGACAGCTACGGCTGTTGCACCCTAATCCCCCAGTGCGTCTCAAATGCAGATTGCGGGAGAGATGCTGTGTGTAGCACTAAAGGCTGTTGCTCGGCTGAAGGGCACGACAACTGCATGAATATTGATTGTGACGATGATGATCCCTGTACAGTAGACCGGTGTGTATTTGGCGAATGCGAATACACCTTATGTTCTACGAGCTTACAGTGTCGTCCAACGGCCGCGTGCCTCGTCGGCATTTGCTTGGCGGGTTGTTGTACTCCACCGCGTGTCTGTGACGATGGCGATCCATGCACCGCGGACTCTTGTAGCGCGATGAATAGCTGTATCTACACGCCAGCACCATCGGTGGCATGTCCGGAACTGTCGTTCCGTTGGGTCGGATCGGGTTCTAATAGAAACTGGAGCAACCCGGCCAACTGGAACGCACATGGCTTTGTTCCTGGATTACCGCCCTTGGATTTCGATGCCGATGTTCAGATTATTGGCAGCCCTGTTGAAGTAATACTTGACGTGTCGCCGGCCGTAGGAACCCTAGTCCTAGGACCTAACGTAAGCCTGCGAACATCCGTTTCTGCGACTCGTCAGCTTGCGACTGACTACATTCTGAACTTTGGACAACTTGTCGCTGGCGAAGGATCAACGCTTTCCATAGGCGGTGAGATTTTCCAGGTGGGCCCTGGTGCGATCTACGTCGGTCCCGATGCTACGTTAAGGATCGACCCTGGAGTAACGAATGGCACGATCAGGACATTTGGCGACGGTAGGGTCGAGCTGACGGACGGTGCGAAACTCGAGAATGTCAGGAGCGTGGCTCTGACAGGAAGCATCGAGGCACCGAATGCTTCTACGGCACGATTGGTTGGAAAAATAATGAACGACGGTCAAGTCGCAGCCCTTGGACAGACGAGATTGCTACCGGTGTTCGGAGGAACGGGCGGAGCCGTCGAGATTGACGGTACAGGCAGGATCGAACTACTTGAGTTAGAAAGCCGAATCGGTGATAGCGGCGGCGTTGTGCGCCTCATTAATGGATCGAGACACACCATTAGCGGATCGGGTGCAATCGACGGGCCATTTCACAACTTCGGAATAATAGCTGCCACGAAGGACGTACCCCTTAGCATCGAGGGAGTGGGGACCAATCAAGGCATAATTAGGGCGGACGGTGGTCGGCTACATGTCAAGAGGCCAATTTCGCAATCAGCGAGCGGGAGTCTCCAAGCTCAACGTGGAGGCACCGCTGAAGTCCGCGCGAACGTTTTTGGCGTCGGCGGATTCATGGCAACGGAGCATGGGACTATCGATTTCCTGGACGTCCGTGTCTTTGTTGCCCAGTGTGACAATGTTGACCCCCCTGAGGGACTGGTTAGCTTGCGCCGTTCGCAAGTGATTGCCGCTCAGTCCGGTTACCCCAATGATCTATCTATTACTGGCGGAAGATTCGCCGTTCTCGAAGCGTCATTGGCGTATTTCAAGGGCCCGGTGCTTGTCTGCCCGGCGCCACACGAAGGGGCAGTTTTGGAACTAAGCGACTCCTCTTTGTTCGCTGGAACGCTCCACTTTTGTTCACACGGGCGACTCGACGCCCGGCATAGTTCCATCACGATCGATCAGAACCTTGGCTACGAGATGAACGGTGAGTCCAACTGGGTGGTCGATCCGAGCGTCACGTTCACGTTCGTTGGCGGGACCGGCCGAGCCCACGAGAACTCGATTGGATATGCGCAACTAGAAGTTGGCGATAGAAACAGTGTTTCGTCCGCCACGTTCGAGTTTCCCGAGATTGTGGTTGGTTCAGGGGCCCACCTTAGCCTTTTTGATCGCTTCGACAATGGAAATCGCGGCGCCGGCGATGAGGCACTTCATGTGGGCGTACTTAGATTTGCAAACACTGAAGCTCGCCTGAACCGGAATGGCCTCCAGGTATACTATGAAACGTTGATTGGCAGCGCAGAGCAAATCATCAACCTGCCTAGGCGGCGCAATGATTACGATGCGGACGGAGACATCGATCTTTACGATTTTGCGTCATTCGATCGTTGCTTCTCGGTTGATCCGGCAGATCACGGATGCCGCATCTTGGATAATAATGGGGATTTCCGCCTAGGAATCGCTGATTATGGCGTGTTCCGAATCCGGATGAGCGGCCCCCGGTGATCCACCTGCAATGTTATTCACGTAGGACGGAATCACCGAACTTGGCTTGTGCACAGTGATCGCTGACTTCGTAGGCTCCGCGGCGTACCAGAGAGGGTCTAGGATGGAAAGTGTCACCGATCTATTGGGTCGAATCCATGCCGGGGAACAGGTAGCGAAGGAACGACTTGTTGAGTGCTTGTACAGCGAGCTTCGCACGCGAGCCGAAGCTACGATGCGGAACGAGAGGGCCTGGCACACGCTTCAGCCGACGGCACTCGTGCATGAGGCACTGGTTCGATTGTACGAAAGCTCGGCTTTTGAAAACGCCGCCGACCGGCGCTATCTGTTCGCCGCAGCGACCCGAGCTATGCGTCGCGTTTTGGTGGACCACGCCCGAATGCGCAAGGCAGAAAAACGTGGAGGGGGGATGACAAAAGTACCAATCGATTTTGCAATCGCATCCGTGGAGGCGCGACAGATTGATGTCCTCGATCTGGACGCAGCTTTGAAGAGGCTTGGCGAATTGAGTCCGCGTCAGGAGCAGGTGATTGAGTTGCGATTTTTTGGTGGCTTGAGCGTTCCTGAGGTTGCGCAGCAACTTGGGCGGGGTCTTAGTACCATAGAGGCGGATCTCAAGGCCGCCAAGGCCTTCCTTTATGGACAACTGACGGCATGATGATCCGCTCGTTGTAGCTAGGCCGCGCGGATCGGATGTGGGCACGAAAAAACGTATCGTACAAGCGGCAGGCATCGCGCGATTCCTGCCCGCGAATAACGATAGCTACTAATTGCTGCTTTATCCGTTCTGACTGAATCTCCGCCTCAAGCCGAACTGGCATTTTGCTCTTGACGCAATCTCCAAACCGCTCAATCATTAATCCTGAGTGTCTCTTAACAAGTCGGCTGGCGCCGATCTGGTTCGCCCCGGGAGATGGCCCTGGCGGCCCGATCGACGGCGAGGTTGGCGCTCAACAGTTTGTCAGCAGATCCGAAAGTCAAGCGCGCGTTAGCATTCAAGGAGTTAAGCATGGTGCCCATCAAGGTAATTCGCTGCGTCGCCTTCTCGTTAGGTCTTCTTGCTCTCACAGGCTGTCCGCTGTTGTCTGATCGGGATGGTGACGGCGTCCGCAACAGCGTCGACAACTGTCCGGATATCGCGAACCCGACGCAAGCGGACAGCGACGAAGACGGCGTCGGTGACGCTTGCACTGCGGTCGTTCCAACGATCACGGCACCGTCGCCTCCTCGGCGACCTGCGCCACAAGGCGATCCCTCACTTCTGCCGGCGGGGGCTACGGCGCGGTTTGCCGGGGTCGACGGCGATGCTTTCTTCGTACGCCTCACGGCCGAAGAGAGCCCCGAGCCACTTCCGGCTGCCGACGTGTTCCAAACGGTGGTGGTGCCGGTACTGGATGCCGTCGGCTTCCAGCGCCCTGATGAAGTGCGTCCTTCCTCAGGAAATGGTTCAACCCAGCCACGAGCCAACTTGAACGGTCTCATCGACGAGTTGCTCGTCGGTTCGGGGATTCCCCAGCAGCAAGTTGAGCAGTTCCGCGCCATGGTCGAGGGCGAAGCTGACGACCAGATGCTTCAAGACGGTGAGGGCATGACGGCCCAACAATACGTCGCTGATATCGAGCGCCTGCAAATCATCTATGGTTTTCAGCAGGTCGGCGTCGCTTCCGGCTGCGAGTCCGGCCGGGGGCCCGAAGCACCGATCGAGCACTTGGGCTTGGTGGTTTCGCGCTGGCAAGGGGAGACACCCACGGCGTTGACCGGCAGCCTCCTGAACGACTACCGGATCACCAACTGCGTCGAGCTTGACCCCAAGGAAGCGATCGACTTGGCATCGGAAAACCTTCCCAAGGCGGCCGACGTCGAGATGGAACTCCGAGTGCCTGGGCAGCGACAGATCAAGGTTGAGTTGCTCTTATTGCCTTACGGTGCGGCTCCCGGCGGAGAGGCCCAGCTCTTGTACGCCTATCGCATGGTCGTTGTGGGGCATTGGATGGGAGAGACGGGCCCGTTCATGATTTGGGTGAACGCTGAAAACGGCGACATTCTGCAGATTTGGCCCTCGCCTCTCCTCGAAAACGACGTGTCGGCCCAAGCGAAGACTTGGCGGCGTGACCCGAATACGGGTGTGGTAGAGACCCGGTCGTTTCGAGTCGACAACGCGAGCGGAGCTCAATACCAGTTATCGCTCGCCGGTGTGTTTAATCGGTTGGACCGCCTTGGGGACGGGGACTTCAATGATTCCGAAGTGAGCATCTCCGAAACCACCGAGGGAAGCACTTCGAGTCTCGCCAACTTCGATCAGGCAACCAACGGGATGAACGATTTGGCCGCCGCTCAGTGCAACAACGACGTCGCTGATCCTACGGTCGATAGCGACGGCGATGGCGACCCCGCCAATGAGGCCGACGATTTTCTTGCGGATGAGACCGCCCAACAGGTGCACTTGTTTGCCCGCTTGTCACAGTTCCGCTTGGCGGCGATTTCGGCTGGTCTTAATAGCCCTTATCCACCCGTGACATATAGTCTCTGTTATGGAGGCGCGAATATTGGCAGCTTCACACCGACAGTAGAAGATGGAGGCTGCAATGCATTTGGAAGGCTGAAGTTTGGATCCTGCTCGGGTTTCTCGGCGGCGGCGTGTCCCAATGCGGTCGGAATGACTCTCAATCTTATACACGACAACACCGTCATTGCCCACGAGTTGGGCCATTCAATGAACTGCAAGCAGTACGTCGATCGCCCCGACAACAACCTCGCGGTAGACACCGACTGTGATGGCGATCCGACCAACGACGCCGACTGGTGCCAACCCGGCTGCGTCCCCGCCAACTGTTCGGTGGGGACAGCGCCTTGCTTTCCGTGTCCCGTACCCCTCGGCGCGGGAAGTGCGGGAAAGGTCCACGATTTCGCAGACGCCTATGCCGCATTTTTCACCGGCACCAATTGTGAAGCCGGATACAGCGGGAAAAACGTGAATCCGGGCAACATCGCAGCCGCAGCCACGGACATCTGCCTGGGGTGTAACGTTGCCGGCGGGTGCATCACTAGCGAAGGTGGAAGTAGTCCACGGTTGAACCGCGTCCTGGTGCCCTTCGTCGACGACGCCGACGACGCCGGTGACGATACCAATTGCTGGAACCAACAGGACCATTTTCCTGAGCATCGCTCCTGCATGGGGGGCACCGACGTCTATGGGAACATGCAGATCCCCACTGCGGCGCTCTGG
>Ga0137431_1000313_pt1 | contig 19183 bp, 10 predicted proteins | sample EasRivERMZT800_2_FD_104646 | JGI IMG/M metagenome (GOLD analysis project Ga0137431, IMG submission 104646) | Soil microbial communities from meander-bound floodplain in the East River, Colorado, USA - East River MetaG ERMZT800_2 | ecosystem: Environmental > Terrestrial > Soil > Floodplain ... | reverse complement strand
CCACGCCGTCGCCGTCGTCGAGGAACATCTGCGCGGCGCAGCAGCCGTTTCGCGAACTCTGCTCAGGATTCACCAGCCGAAAGGCGATGCCGACGTAGCACACGCCTTCTCTCGCTGTGGCGAGTCGCCACGGCTTGCCGCCGTGTCAGCAGCACTGGGTCTGAACGCGCGCGCCGCATGACGACGGTGGCGTGGGTGAGCACGACGGCTGGAAATTGAGTGTTGCCGTCAGAGGATACCGAGCGGAACAGCCGTCACTCCCCTGCGGATTGGGAGCATCTCCCGGCATAGGCAGACGACTGCGCCGGGGCCAATCGATGATCCGTAGCGTTCCAGCGCGGGAAAACTGGCGGCGGAATCCGATCGAGGGCTACCGGCTTTTTTGACTTCGACGGGATGAATCTTGCGGTCTTGCATGATGAGCAGATCGATCTCGCGGCCAACTCCCGCCAAGCGGCGGGTGCATAACGGTCCGCTGCGAACGCAAGCTCACCGGGGCGACGAAGTTTTTCATTGTTTGGGTTGCGAACTTGAAGTCTCCGGTCCTACGGCTTCGGTTCGTTTGCGCCACGCAGCGGCTTTGGCGGCACGATCTTCCGCCGGGTCAGCGGCGTTCCACTGTTCGTAAAGCTTCGAGAGGTGTCCGCGCGCATTTCGCGCATTGGCAAATTCGAAATCAGGCGACGCAGCGAGGATCTCCTCTGCCGCGAGAAGTAACGGTTCGGCCTCGGCGAACTTTCCTTGGGCGGTGAGCACCAGCCCGATGTTGAGTTGGATATGTCCAATCGCGGGGTGTGTGGGGCCCAAGAAGGGGAGTCTGTTCTCAAGGGTTTCGCGAAGCGCGGCTTCCGCTTCCACAGGACGTCCCAGCCCGTTGTGGACAATTTTGACGAAACCGTTCACGTTGCTGGAAAGCCGTTCCGTGTTGGCCGTAGACACGGAATCCCGCGCATAGACCGCGGCTTCATCAAGCCGGCCTTCCGCCACCAGCAACTGCGCAAGATTCGTTTGCGGGTATGTAAGCGATGGATGATCGGCTCCGTTTAGTTTGATTTTCAAATCGATAACGGCTCGAAGAAGCGATTCGGCTTCACCGTCGGGATCGCGATTGCCATGTCGCCGAAAGATGGCCATGGCGAGATTTTCTTTGATCCCTGCGATCGGACCGTCAAGCTCGATGGGCTTTCGTTCGACCACTGCGAGCAGGTCGCGCAGCACACGCTCCGCGTCATCGAAGCGGTTCCTAAATAGGTAAAGGACGCCGAGATTTTGTAGGGTGCGGGTCACTTCGTCATCGTCGGGGCCGTATGCGTTGCGATAGATCTCAAGGGCCGCTAGGTAGCATCGTTCGGTCTCATCGTACTTCCCTTGTTGTCGCTTGACGATTCCCAGGCTCACAAGGTTTTCGGCAAGAATCGGGTCGTTTGGATTGGTCAACAGCGTTCGCCGAATTCGCAAAGCGCCTTGGAGCATGTTGTCGGCATCCGCGAATCGGCTCTGTCCACGGTAATGGGAGCCTAGATTGTGCATCGATTCGGCGACGTGAAGGTCGGTCTCTCCGTGCACGCTCTTCAGCAGTTCCAAGGCCCGCAGGTGGTGCGGTTCGGCCATTGCGGCGAGTCCCAAAGCGTCGTACGTCTTGCCAATGGTGTTGCGGACCGACGCTTCGACTTCCGGGTCGTACGAGACCTTGCCGCTTTGCAGGTCCGCGGCGGCCGTGTCCAACGCCTCACGCACGGTTACGTTGGGGTTCCCTTTCTGCGCGCCCCGGTCGGCTCGGGCCAGCATGTCGTTGACGAAGCGATTTGCCTCACTGGCTTTTTGTGCCTCCTTCTCAGCTCGATCCTGCTGCTTGCGTGCCTCGGCCAACTGTACTCGCTCCGCAACGAGCGCTGCATCGGCGCGGCGCCGCTCTTTTTCACCACGTACGTACAAGACCGTGCTCAATACGGTAGCCGTCAAGAGCAGCACCGCGAATGCGCCCACCCCCGCCACGGCCCCTCGGTGCTGACGGACGAACTTGCTGATCTGATAGACCGTACTAGGCGGATGGGCCAGGACGGCCTCGCCATCCAGGAATCGCCGGAGGTCGTTTCCCAGCGCGTCCACCGATGCGTAACGCTCCTCCTTTCCCTTGGCGAGGGCCTTCAGAATGATCGCGTCGAGTTCGCGGTTGAGTCGACGGTCGCGCGACGAAGGCGCCGGCGGATCGCGGTGGAGCGCCTGGAAGATCAGCGCGGGTATGTCCCCGGTATCCGGGAACGCCGCCTCGCCGGTCAGCAAACGATACAGGATCGCACCCAGCGCATAGACGTCCGTCCGCACGTCGATTCCCCGTTGGTCCCCACGAAGCTGCTCCGGGGCGGCGTAGGCGGGTGTGCCTAGAAACTGACCGGTCACGGTGACCGGGGCCGCCGCGGAGGAATTCCCTTTCAGTTTGGCCAATCCGAAATCCAAAACAAAGGGGCGGTTGTCGGCGTCCACCAGGATGTTGGACGGCTTGAGGTCCCGATGGATCACACCGCGCTGGTGAGCGTGCTGCACGGCGTCGCAAACGAGCGCAAACACCTCTAAGACTTCGCGTACGGGACGGCGTTCGTCCCCTTGCGCGCACGCCCAGCGGTCGATCGGCACGCCGTCGATCCACTTCATGGCCAGCACAGGCTGATCGTCCACCAACTCGGTGCCGAAGACCGTCACCACGTTAGGATGATCCAAGGCCACCGCGGCTTCAACCTCGCGCTCGAAGCGCACGCGCATCTCCGGTGTGGCGAACGCCCCGGCCGAGAGGCGCTTGATTGCAATCAGCCGCGCGGTGCCGGGTTGGCGGGCCTTGAACACCACGCCCTGACCGCCCTGGCCGACTTTTTCGAGGAGTTCATAGGGACCGATCCGGCCGAGGAAACGCGGTTGAAGATCGGCCCGCACGCCGGCCAACCACGCGGATTCGTCGGACGACGAAAGCGGTGTTTCCGGTGACGCGACGGACTGTTCGAGCTGCGACGAGAGCCGTGTCTGGAGGCCCGGAGGGCCCTCGGTGTCCGGAGTATTGTCATTCATCGATCGTATTTTCCTGCTGGATCTGCTCGGCAATGGTCTCTTCCATGCGAGCGCGAATGCGCTGCCGCACCTTTCGGACGGCTTCTTCAGTCATTTGGAACTCGGCGGCGAGCTCGGCCACGGGCGCGCCCGCGAGACTTCGCTCGAAAATGCGAATGCTTTTCGGTTCGACCGTCCGCCGAAGGGTAGCGAACGCACGGCGGGTATGGTGGGCCAGCCATTCCTCCTCCCAGACGGCCTGGTCGCTCGGCGTCGAACCGCTGTTCTCGGTCGACAACGTGGTCGCCAGGGTCGTATCCAGCCGCTGGGTGCGTCGATTGGGATCACTAAACCAGTCAGCGATGGAGTGGAGCACAGCCCGCAGCAAGTAATCCCGAAGCCGTCCCCGCCCTCGGTCATACACGAAACCGGGAAGAGTTTTGACCATGTTGCCCAGGACCCGTTGAATGATGTCCTCGGCGTCAAAGTGCTGCAGGCCGCGGCGTACGCAAAAGGCAAGCATCAGGTCTCGATAGGTGGACTCGAATTCCCGCCAGGCACGTTGGTCACCAATGTCCCTGAGCCGGGCGAGCAGCGACGAGCGTGTCGAATCTCCATCCAAACCGGTCGACGGCATAGCGAGTCCTGCATCGATCCGTGGTTCTGAACGCAACCGAGGCGTTCTCAATCCTACCAAATGCCGACTCCATGACGAAGTTCATCGAAAAAAAACGTGTGGTCGTGTCCGATTGCGGCCCCGGCCTCCGTATTAACAGTGGGTAAGCCATCGACGGCCGGGAAACTAGCGCCAATGTCGATGACCGGATCCTCATCCGTACGGTCGCGACCCAGACCGTGCGGGAAGGGTCTGCCTAAATGAAACTAAGCTTTGGTATCCCGGCTAATGGGGTTGGCGTGAACATCGCCCCGGCTTCCTTCGGATGACTAGACAAAGGGCAGCCCGGCTGTGCCGGGAGGCTTGATGAAGAGTAAGCCGAAGTGAGCGAACGCCTACGGTGTTAGCTCACTTCGGTTTTTTTTGTGCACTTGGGGCGCGCGGTGGTGCCGTCGTGGCGGCTGAAACGGACGAACCCGATGGGCAGCGTGACAAAGACGGAAGGATGATAAAAGGACTTTTTCGATGAAGAAAGTAACGAAAACAACCCCATTCATAGGATTTGTGATGACCGCGGCGGTGGCCATTTCCGCGGGGCCTGCGGGCGCCGTTGGCGTGTTCTTGAACTGGTGCGACACCGGCGATGCGGAATTGCGCCAGTTTGGAGCCAACGAATTCATTTGCATCGATGGCCTGATTGATTTCATCCGCTTTTGCGGGGTAGAGGGAGGCGTTTCCGACGTTTTCTTCCCGTTTGCGGACATCTACGTGGTCCGGACCGCCCCGGCCGATGGCAGTGATCTCGAGGATGTCAGCGGCCTCCCGAACACCGTTTTCGGCGCCAGCGGCGGATTTTTCATAGGAGCAACCATCGGGTTCTCCAACTCCATTGGCTCGGGAACCTACGGACTGGTCTTCGACGAGTGTCAGGACGGCACCTATCACGCGGGCCGTGATCTCTTGATCTATCCCGCTTTTTTCATCGAATTGCCAGCGGAGATTCCACCCTTGCCGGAGTCCGTGGTCGACTTCAAACTGGCTGCCGTCGCTACGGCCCAGCGTGTCGCGGCCACCATCCGCGCATGGAACTTTCTTCAAATCCTCAAGGAATTGGACTTCGAAGAGTTAATCGATGAAATCGAAGAACTTGATTTTGAGGCGCTCATCGAACGGATTAATGAAATTGTCGAGGCGTTTCAAGAGAATCTGGCGGAGCGCGGATGTCTGGACCGCTTTCTCGACCCGTTCGGCGACTTGTTAAATGATCCACCGTCGATTTCCACGTTCCTCGACGTGCCCGTATGCGGCACGCGCATCGCATTGGCCAACACCTACCTGCAATACCTATCCATTGCCGCCGATCCGCCCGATCCGAACTTCAACCAGTTGTCGCCGCTGAGCGGGCTGGGCGTCGTGGACTCTCGAAGCAACGATCCTTTGTTGGTTTCTTTCGCGAAAGCCGGCACTGGCCTGGCTGTCGAGGATGCATTGGAGCGTGCCATTCTTGCTTCGATGGAGCGGTACCAGGGGGCCGACATCGCCGACGACGCTGCCTGGGCTCTGATTCACGCTCAGGCCCTGCGCCGCTACGCCGGCTTGCTGGCCAATCAACTTGCTTCCAACGCAACGGCCTTGGCCGAAATCCAGACCCATATCGCCAATAGTCCGGCAATCTGGGATCAAGCAGCGAATGCTTCAGAACAATACAGGCAGCAGCTCATCAGCAGCGGCTTTAGCGAGGGACAGCTCCAGCAGCTCAGGAACCTGGGAATGACGGATTTCCAAATCAATGCTCTGGGCCAGCGACTCGTGGAGATCGAGTTTTGGACTTTTAATCGGGCGACGCACACCGCCAATTTGAGTGACTTGCTGACGGAACGGGCCCAGGCAGCGGCCGTGCTTCATGCGATGGTGGATGAACTCGATTCCATGATCTTCTCGATGGAGCACGACCCGGAGCTAGAGGATGAGGCACCGATCGCGCATGCCGGCGGGCCCTACATGGCGAACGAAGGTGCGATGTTCAACTTAAACGGCACGGGTTCCACGAGTCCTACCCCGATCGTTCAATACGAATGGGACCTCGACGGTGATGGGCAGTTTGATGATGCCTTCGGCTCGCAGCTCACGGTGAGTTTTCCAAGCGCCTTTGAAGGGCTTGTCGGGCTGAGGGTCATGAATCTCATGGGTCTCTCGAATATCGACTACGCGCCCATTTCCGTTACCGACGTGAACCTCCGTCCGATCCTGGTCGCTGCCTCGCCCGACGCGCCGAACGTCGAGGTGATCGTCGGAGTTGGGCAGCTTTTCTCACTCACCACCATGGACCCCGAAGGTCAGCCGGTGAGCGTAGCTTGGTTCCTGAACGAAGCGCCGGTCGGAGTCGGTGACACGTTCATGTATTCACCCGTTGCCGCCGAAATCGGCGCCGATTTGTTGGAGGCCGTGGCCACCGATTTGAATCCGGCCGGTAGATCGGTTAGCCGCCAGTGGATCGTGACCACGCTCATGCCGGATGCCGACGGCGACGGCTGGCACGCGAACGTCGATTGCGACGACGGCAATCCAAGCGTCAATCCGGGAGCATCCGAGGTTACGGGCAACGGGCTGGACGACGACTGCGACCCGAGCACAGGTGATGGAAGCGTCCCGCCGGTAGCCGACTCCATTGTCGAGTACCGACTGAACGAGGGCGTCGGCGGCATGGCCGTGAACACCGGGATCCTCGGGACGCCGGCCGATGGCGCCATCATCGGACCGGTGTGGTCCGGCGATACGCCCTCGGGATCCGGGTTCTCACTCTTGTTCGACGGTGTGGACGACTTCGTGCGCGTGCCGGACGTATTCAGTTACGGAGCACAGGTTACGGTCGAGGCTTGGATCAAGCCGGACGCCGTTACCGCGCAAAACGTCATCTGGGATGACTATGGCAACCCAGGCGTTCTTCTGACCGTACGTAACGGCGAACTGCAGTGGAACATCTCAACAACTCAACATCCTGGTCTGGGTATTGGGGTTTCTGCCGGTATTATTATGCCCGGAGAGTGGCAGCACGTCGCCGGAACTTACGATGGAACGACGATCAGGGCATATATCAACGGTTGCCTTGTCGGCAGCGCCGAAACGACGGGCGCGATCCTCAACAACGCCCTTCCCCCCGCCATCGGTTCTGACAACGAGAGCACTTCGGCCCTGAACTTCGAGGGTCGGATCGACGATTTTCGCATTTTTGCGGCCGGGCTGCCAGTGGAGCAATTGGCAGGCGGTGCGTTCGCTTCCTTCCCGGACACCGACTCCGATCTGGTTCTCGATCATTGCGACAATTGCCCTTCTGTCGCCAACTTCGATCAAGAGGACGCGGATGACGACGACGCCGGCGACGCCTGCGACAACTGCAACCCGCCCAACCCTGAAGACGTTCGCTTATATGTCAGGGATGGCACCGGTCTGCGCCGCTACCAATGGGGTAGCCCGCCTGCTCAGCCGGCTTTGGAGTTGACATTGGCCTCATACGGGTCGCTTCCCGTGGGTGGGTTGGCGATCAACCCGGCCACTCTCGAGCTATTTGTTGCCGTCGGCGAACCTGGTCAGGGCCATATCGACCGCTTTCTCGATGCCGGGGGGACGCCCGACTTCAACGGCACAATCAATTCGGCAAGTTTCAGTCAGCCCTATGCCATGGCGTTCCGCAATGGCGAAATGTTCGTCGTCAACCATTACGGAAACGGCGGATCGGGAAGCATTGCGCGCTACACATTCGACATCTCGGGCAACGCCGTGCCAAACGGCGAGATTACCGCCGGTCTGACCGGTGGGAATGTGCGGGGCATGGTGGTATCGGCGTCCGGAGAACTTTTCGTCAGTGAGTGCTGCGGGACCAACGAAGTAAACCGCTACACCTTCGACGCGTCAGGCAACGCGATCGTCAACGGCGTCATCACGGGCAACGGGTTGTCCAGCCCACACATGATTCTCTTCAGCCCATGGGATGAGATGTTCGTTGTGAACTATGGCGCTAACAGCGTCTCACGCTTTCTCTTCGACGCCTCAGGGACCCCGGCGGCGAACGGGCAAATTGTCGGCAACGGCCTGAATGCTCCGGTCTGGGGCGCGTTTAGTCCAGCGGGAGAGTTGGCGGTCAGCAACTTCGGGGGTCCCACAATCTCGCGATGGACATTTGACCAATCCCACAACGCCGTTCCCATCGGGACCTTTCCGGTATTGCCCAGCTTTGGCTCGCACGTGGCAACTCTCGTATTCGTCCCCGAACGTGACACGGACACCGACGGCGTCACGGATATATGCGACAACTGCCTGGACGTTTCGAACCCGGACCAAGCGGACGCCGATGGTGACGGCCTTGGTGACCTTTGTGATCCTTGCCCGGACTCGGAACCCGGTCAACCCGGCGACCCGCTCGTGGTGCGAGTGGAACGCGATGTAGCCTTTGGTCGGGCAAGCTTTCTGGCGAGTGGAGTCCCAACCGTTGAGTTTGATTGGCACGCCTTGGCCGCCGATATTTATCAACTCGGACAGCTGGGCATGACTCATTCCTTCCCATCGATTCAAGTGGCCCAGCCCGACGGGTCGGTGAATACGATTATGCAAGCCGTCAACTACCCCGGTGGTGCCCTTGGCTTAGCGAACTGGGTTGACGGGGAGGGTTTCGACGCTGCAGACGGTTCTGCCGCCGCGGATTTGGCGCTTCACGATATCGAGTCGTTCAAACTGCTTTTCGGTCACCCCCACCGATCGGTAGGATTTGCGATCTTGAGCGGAATGTCCAACGCCGACACTCAGGTCGACCTGAACGGCGCCACGTTTCGGTTTACTGCAAGGGATCAAAATGGCGCGGTCCTGGGTATAGCAGAGGTTTCCTTGCTCGTTGGTCAGATCGACCACGCGTGGGTAACGATTACCTCAGCGATGCCCTTCGTGCGTCTTGACGTGGATGAAATCAACGTCCCGAGTATTTTTGACCAGTATTTCAGCAACATCCTCACGGCCGTGCAACTCGTTCCCCAGCCCGGCTGCCCGGCTTGCGGCGATGGGGTTCTCGACGCTAACGAGGCCTGCGACGACGGCAACATTATGGGCGGCGACGGTTGTCGGGGCGACTGTACGCACGAAGTCTGCGGCGACATGATCGTTGACCCTGGCGAGGAGTGCGACGATGGAAACACGGTAAGCGGCGATGGCTGTCGTCCCGATTGCACCCTCGAAGTCTGCGGAGATGGAATCCTCGATCCAGGCGAGTCTTGCGATGATGGCGATATCATCGGCGGTGACGGCTGCCGGGCCGATTGCACGCTCGAAGTCTGCGGCGACGCAATCCTCGACGCCGGCGAAGAATGCGATGACGGAAATCAGAATAATAACGACGCTTGTGTGAATAGCTGTGCCCATGCTGTCTGCGGCGACGGGCGCCTCTACGTGGGCGTCGAGCAGTGCGACGACGGCAACACCCTTGACGGTGACGGCTGCCCTTCCACCTGCCTCGACGCGTGCCCGTCGGACCCGCTAAAGGTTGATCCGGGGGCGTGCGGTTGCGGCATTTCCGACGCCGACTCCGACGGCGACTCAACACCCAATTGCCTCGACGGCTGCCCGTTCAATCCCAACAAGACCGATGCAGGCGTTTGCGGTTGCGGAGTCTCCGACGTCGACACCGACGGCGACGGCTCGCTGGATTGCGTGGAGGACTGTTCGGACGATCCAGCCAAGACCGAACCCGGTGACTGCGGCTGCGGCACGCCGGAAACCGATACTGATGGCGACGGCACGCCCGACTGCGTCGACGCCTGCGCGGATGATCCCGACAAAGTCGATCCGGGCACCTGCGGTTGCGGCTTTCCCGATTCCGACACCGATGGAGACGGAACACCGGACTGCAACGACGGCTGCCCTGAGGATTCGTTCAAGACTGTCCCGGGTGTATGCGGTTGTGGAGTGGCCGATGATGACGCCGATAGCGACGGCGTGGCCGATTGCTTGGAGGGCGAGTGCGGCGACGGCGTGCTGGATCCGGGAGAGGTCTGTGACGACGGCAACAATCTCGCCGGCGATGGTTGTGGGGCAGACTGCACCATAGAGGACTGCGCCCATGATGTTGTTCCACCCACCGCGATTCCACTTCACTTGGTTCTGTGGCCGCCGAATCATAAATATCGTGCGTTCACCTTGGCCGACTGCACGGTGAGCGCCGTCGACGACTGCGCCGGCGAGCTCAACGTGAACCTAAGCGGAGCCATCGTTTCGATCTACAGCGACGAGCCGGAGGATGTCGATGGCAATGGGGACGGCCACACGCCCGAGGACATCGTCATTCTGGGGACCGCCTCGTTTATGGTTCGGGCCGAACGCCAAGGTGCCGGAAACGGCCGCGTCTATGGAGTAACCATGACCGTGACCGACGGTTCCGGGAATTCAACCTTGACCACTTGTTTTGTGAGCGTACCGCACGATCAATCGGGTGACCCGGCCATCGACGACGGCCTAACGGCGGGTTATTCGGCTCCAGAACCCTAAAGGCCCGACAATTATCCGGAGGTGACAATTCCCATGCAGGAGGGCTGCGACGGCAACGGTGCCGGCGGCTGCATCGCCGATTTCGATGGCAACCCGAAGACCGCCGACGAATGCCGCGATCAGTTCCAACTTCCCGGTGGAATGTCGGAGGCCGACTGTTGCCTGATGACCGGAAACACGGGCTTCTACTGCGGAGAAGGCGTCCATTGCGGCGCCCGGACTGTCCCTGAGCTGTCACCGGGCAGGTTGAATTCGGCCAGAGATGGGCAGGTTTGAACCGTCCAACTTTTCCCTAACAGTTTTTCCGCCCCAAGGCCCTGCACCCTCGTTTCAGGGCCCTTGGGGTGGGAAAACTGATTCCTTGGAGCCAACAGCGAGTGGCCGCGCCGAACCCGCCCCGCGCTGGCCGGTTTGACCTGCCCCCTGACACCTGAGCAGAAGGCAGCAGGCTGGGCATCAGCATTAGGGCAGTAAGGCAACAGGTATTAGGGCGTTGCCTTCTGCCTGTTGCCCGCTCGCGGGCGTTTGGGATCTCACCTACTATAACCGACACATCGAAGGAAATCGGGAGCACTAGGCTAGACTAGTTGCATGCGCGACCGCCCCGATGACGACGCCCCGCAACACACATGGTTTGATGGCGCGATGCGCGGTGTACACCGCGCGGGCGTACGCAACAGGGTGCAAACCGCAACAAACTCACACATGCCTTGCAATCTCTAAACCTCGTTTCTATCGTGGTTTACGCGTTCTAGGACGGGAAGCGTTAGGTTCCCAAGCTGGACGTCGTCGGTTCGAATCCGATCGCCCGCTTTGTTGAACTGTTCTGAATCGGGTTGCTAAGTCTTGAATCTAGCGAAACTTGCGGTCGAGTCGACCTACCCCTCTTTGATCCGCTCTCTGGGAACGAGATTGCACCGGATTGAATAGCTTGGTGTGCTTTTCCACCAAGCTGGGCACCAAGCTTCCCCAAACGTGGCGAGACGCCACCACACGTCCCAGTTGCACGAATTCGTTCCTTCATCGGCTTGTCCGTCAGCCGGGGCAAGGACTCCACAGCCCGACCGGTATCCAACAGCCGGGGATCTGTGTAGGTGCCGAACGTGAGTCGGATATCGGAATGCCGCATCAACTCCTGTGCCGTTCGAGGGGCGATGCCAGCCCGTGCCAGCCTCGTCGCGGTCGTATGCCGTAGTGCGTGAACGTCAACCCCGGTTGTATCGATTCCCGCCGCTCTTAGATCCCGGCGGAGTGCCTTGACGAGTTCCTTGGGAACTCGAAAAACGCGGTCGCCGTCCAGCGGCTCTCCTTGCTCTACCCGCCACGTGCCTAGCTCGACTGCCAAATCCGAATGGATTGGCAGCGTGGCGGCTTCGCCATTCTTCGCGACCGCCGCGCGCACCGTCAGCCATGCCTTCGGACCATCCAGAGAGAGATCGCGCCACGTAAGCTGTTCAAGTTCGCCGCGCCGAAGCCCGGTCAACACCGCTGTCAGATAGATGAGTCGCCGCTCACGGCCGAGTTTCTCAAGATGGGCGATATATTCTGGCTTTTTTTGAAGCGCCTGCCGGGCTTTCTCGCAACATTCGGCGATTGTGTCGGGGGTAAGTTTCTCCCGAATCCAGGTATCGCGTTTTTTCTTGCGATCTTCCTTAGGTCGTTTCACAACGGCACGGCCATAATCGGCCAATGGACGCAATTCCGCGACGACCAGTAGGCGCTGGAGTTCAGCTTCAGACAAAGCCCGCCTTTCTCGCCGCACATCGGCTCGTTCGTTGAGCCTTGCGACGGTCACCAGAGGATTTTCAGCTATCCGTTGGCCCTGAATGCACCAGCGTATGAAGGCTTGAAGGCTCCCAGTGTATGTGTTGATCGTTCTGGCGCCCATGTTTTCATCCCGCCGAAGCGTACACCAACGCTGAACCGGTTCGGCCTTCAAGTCGGATAACCGTGCGAAGCCGCATTCGTTCAGGAGATGTTCGAGTCGGCGGAAGGTCTCTTTGTCATGCTTAGCGGATACGCCGCATGAACGGAGGTGAACGCGGTAGGCATTGACGTGGTTAGCTATAGGCGCCGTGAGATGCGCCGACAGATTCAGGCTCCTGCGATCGATGATTCCCGCCTTCTCGCGATCAACCTTGCGCTGCAGCTCAGCGGCATATTCCTGAGTTGCCCGCTTGTCCATGTAGCCCGCTACACGGCGAGGGCGACCGTCCGCGTCGGTGTAGTCGATCTACCACTTCCGGCATGTCTCGGTTCTGCGAGTGCCGTCTGCGAGTTTCTTCGTGTACGTGTGTCGGAATACTCGTGCCATGATTTCACCTGTTCTCTTTCGTGCGCCCCAAGATATCACGGTTCATCAAAATGCGCAACCCTGCAATCTCACGCTTCTGTCGCCCAGCGCTGGTTGGATTTCGGATCGGGTTCGATCGGTAGACCTAATTCCTGTTGCCCCTCGACGTACTGGACAGCGTCTGAATGTCCCTGATCGGACTCATCCGGCTCGCCTTCGGGCGTCACCGATGCGGGCGATTCTGGAACCCCTCTGACAGCTCTGACACTGACACAATCACCGTTTTCGCTCTGGGGAAGGTGGGTTTTGTCAGAGTCGGGGTCATCTAAGGGCCGGTATCGAGGGCCCGCCGGGTGCCCACTGCCGGCCTGTTTTGGTGAGTCCCAAGAACCGAACCCGGCATCGACGAGACGACCGAGTTCTTTCTGGGCGGCATCAGCCGTCTTGTGCGAACGAGCTCGCTGCCACTCGCGTACCGATACCGTCCCGGCCACTTCACCGCTAGTCGCCCTCCGCCGAGCGGTCTCCGCAAGTTTCCTAAGCTCGCGCTGCTCATCGGATTCATGCCAAAGGCCATAGACGCGCTCCGCCTCCTCCGCGAACCACCGGGCCAGGGTCTTACCCGCGGCCATACTCTCGCCATCGATAGGTCTATCCGGGGAAATGCCTTGCGCAACGCACTTGATACAGTGAATAACCAGCGCGAACCTAACTGCATAGGATTCGATCTTGGCCAAGACGGCCCGGATGTCATCATCGTCCGCGCGTTCGATTAGCTCGGCGTTTTCGTTGTACCATTCAATGAAAAGCCGACGGGCCTCAGGAGAAAGGGCAATCTCAATTGGAACAAGCTCATCCTGGTCCGAGACGTGGTGCTTCAATCCTAATAGGGCCAGGACCAACGCCTCAAACCGCGCGATGGTCGCTGGTTCAACTTCCTTTTCGCTCCATCGCTTGCGAGTAACCGGCGGCGCGGCCAGCAACAGCCGCGCGGGAAGACCGGCCTCAAAGAATTCCCGCGTGAGCAGGTTCTGCAGGGTTCCTGGTTGCACCGTCCCGCACACCGAGACCGCCGCGCCGGGTACGTAGATCGTGCGCTTCGCGCCCGTTTTGCGATCGACAATGAGCAGGCCGGCCCGGTGGAGCTGTAGCCAGTTGGCCACATCGCTACCTCCCTTCGGCTTGTACTGGTTGAACCCAGTGAACCAGCCGGCCAGTTCGTCTATAGCTAGAAAGACACCACGCCGGTTGACCTCCAAAATAGGGGCGAGCCCTTCGATCGTGATATCCTGCACCAAGTACCGTACGCAGGGGGGTGGTTGAGGTTTCTTCGGCCGTTCGCCTCGATCCTCGGGCTTGGCCCTGCGCCAGCGGGCGATGTCTGCCTCATAATGGTCCAGCTCTTCCTCATATTGATCCATCAACTCCTGGTATTCTCGAAATCGCGTCTCCTGAGCTTTCTGCAGGGGAGCAAGCGCGTATTCAAGGGCGGGGCTTTTCATGGTCCCGCTAGGGGATACCACCGCGCACCAGACAATCGCAGGTTCTGCCCACGTTTTCTTGATTTTCACCCGTCGAGTTGTCCCAATCGCGGCGGCGCACGCCGCCAACGCAGGAAGAGCAATCATCGAAGGGTCACACACCATCGCGGCGGCGCCCTCTAGAACGAATTCTCGCAGGGGTTCAGGTAGAACGTCGACCGGAAATGGCCGCCAAGTGCGGCGGCCAGCACGGCCTAGGTCAACCGACGGGGTCTGATCCGCGATCTGCTCGATTTCTGCCCGGATTGCGGCATCTGATAAACCGGCCGCCCGACGGGCCGCGATGAACTCCACGGCGTCGCCCGCCGAGGGCAGCCCGGGGAGCCTGACGATCCGCGTGATGGGCTGTGGCTGAATCCGGCCGAGCAAGTCCAGGACATCGGTAAGATAATCTTCACCCGCAGGGTCGTTGTCCGGCAAAATGACGCATTCTTTTCCGCCAAGCGGGGACCAATCCGTTTGGTGCGCCGCTTTGCAACCACCGGCGGACGTAGTGGCCGTCAGGCCGATTTCTCGGAGGGCATCGGCGGCTTTTTCGCCTTCCGCAACATAGACCCGCCGAGCCAGGGAGACTTCGTTCAGACGGTAGAGTGGTCGAGACGGCGGCATGGCGCCGACTTCCCAGCCGTTCGAGGTTCGCCGCACCGGCCGGAACTCCTTGCCATCTGGCATATTCCAGCGAGCCACAAGGCCTACCTTCTCGCCGGTCGCATCGACGTAATCCCAACACCCTGCTGGGGGGCCGAGTTTCAGCGACTCAACGGCGGCTTCGGCCGTAGGAAAGGATTTGGCGGGGGGTCGGGCGCCGCCGGAACACCTGGACGACCGCCGTGCCGGCGCTTCCCGTGGCATGACATCGGCCCAAGACAGCCGCAGTGCCGCGAGTACATCCGTCGTACTGCACCCGGCCTGACATTTGATCACGACGGGAACTTCATCGCCGCGAGTGATCGAAAGGCTGGGATTGCGATCACCTCGCCCTTTGCCGTGAGCAGGCACAGGACATCGCGCGACATGGCCATTGCCGGACCGCCGTACCCCATGTAACTTGCTTAGGATGAGTTGAATGCCATCTAGGGCCGCGCCGTCTGACCACGGCGGTGGCCCTCCGTTTTTTGGGCTCACTTCGCAGCCCTACCGATCTCCGCGTCGAGTTTTTCAGGGCTCGGGCAACCCAAACGGATGAACTCGGCGATATCGTTGGCACGCCACCGTACCGATCTTGCTAGTCGGATTGGCGCCGGTAGCCTCCCGGACGAACAGAGCTTCCAAACTTGCCTAGCCGAGACTTTCAGCGCGTTCGCTACGTCGCGAACCGTCATGAGTGTGTTCTCCACGGTCAGAGTCTCCTTTGAGAGATCAAATAGCCGCGTTCCACTACGCAGCACCGGCCGTTGAGCCTACGAGTCGATTCGGAACGGAATTATTCGGAGCTATTTATTCCGAGGGCGGGAGAGACAAAAGAACGCTCTGGAATGGGTGAGAACGTTGAAGAAAAATCTGCTCGGAAAAATAATTTGGTCTTGACGGGAATTATTCCGAGGTGCGTTTCCGTTGGCGCTCTAGAGCCTTCCGGAGTTCCGTTTCAGAGACTCCCAGCGCCTTGGCACAGTCGGCTTTGGTGGGGTGTTCACCTGAATCCCATGCTGACGCCCAACGCGCATCCCGCCTGGCGAAGCTGCTGTCGGCTGGCGCATGGTACCAGTGCGGTTCGTCGTTGCGTGCCCGCAAGGCCATATCGATGACTTCCCCTGGATCCTGTGGGCGCATTGCCGTCCGGGAAAGTCTCTTACGGACGCGCAGGCATGCCCGACACCCCGGCTTCGCTTGAATTACACTGGAAAGACGGGACTCATGGGCCTTCTCGTCAAGTGCGAAGCGTGCGATGCGAAGGCACGCTCGCTTATGGGCTCTGCCGGACCGGACTCACTGGACGGCCTCACCTGCGCTGGACAACGGCCGTGGCTAGGTCCAAGTGCAAGTCAGGTTTGTGATCGGTCGCACTTCGAGCACTTCCGTGCCTACCACGGCGCGTTCTACAAGCACGTAGAACCGACAAGTGTAACACCTTACTCAATCCCAGTAATCGAAAGGGCACTTCACGCAGTGCTAGTCATCGCGGCCCGGCACCTGGAAGGAATTGACGAGTCAGATCAAATCGATCCCGACGCAAAGGGAATCGCGGAGCTTCTCAGGTTCTTCAAAGAGCGAAGTCGCCGGATCGACGCGGATCACGCCGCACTCGTTGAAAAGAAATTGGAGTACCTCATACGTCAGTGGGATACGATTCGGCCGGGTGAATGGGGACGATTCGGCCCCGCCCCGGAAGCTCGCCCGCTGATGTATCCAGCCGGTTCCGAGCCTCGTGCTGAGTGGAGCGATTTGGCCTGGCCCACGCCGTCGTCAATGCGGAGCGTGGATGTCGAATGCGAAGCGAGGGTGTTGGGGACCTACGAACTGGGATAGAGTATGGCGCGCAAGAGTATTCGAAGAAGTCAGGCCGTTGTTCCATTTGGGGTCGGTGCGATGGTCGATTTTCCTGGCGAGTGCCTCATGTCTGCCGGCCTCGATGCTTGGCCAGCAGAACCACAATGCCTGATCAGGGACGAGAGGCTTGCCCGGCGGCTAGGCGTCGAGTTCTTCAGAGCGCCTCCCCCGGCACCCAAAGAGCATCATGTCGGTGCCTATCTTCCGTTCGTTCGGTTTCCCCTATGGCATTTTTGCCCACGTTGTCGCGCGCTGTCGCCAACTCGATGGAACGAACCGGCCATTCCACGATGCGCAGGCGCGCTGATGCCACGATTCGGTGGAAAACCGTGTGAAGCGCTCCCGGAAAAAAGGCGCTGTGAATACGAGTATCCCGCCGACGGGTCTAATCGAAAGACCCGACCTGAAACCGACTACGCTTTTGTTCAAGTATTCAGTCCACCCAAGTTCGAGACAGTTACGGAACGAATCACCACCAGAGAGGCTTCCGAAAGACTTGAGATTGTGCCGGCCGAATTTGAATGGGTCGAGAAACTTGTCGAGGTAAAGGAAGCGTCCACTCAGTGGGTCGAGGTACCAGCAGAATACGAATGGGTGGAGGTCAGCGTGGTTGTCCAGCCTGGGTTCACCTCATGGGAGCTCACAGACACCATTACCACATCACCCGATGCAAAAACAACCAAGCACTACGAGCTCGTTGTTCATCCACCGATTGTGAAGACTGTCCGATCACAAGTCCTCGTCAAACCAGCCTCTCAAGAGGCCATAGAGATTCCTGCCGAGTTTGAAACTATTCGCATACAACGGATTGTGAAGCCTGCATCTTCGCGACGAATTGAGATTCCAGCGCAGTTCGAAACCATCGAGAAACAGGTCTTAGTCGACGAAGGAGGACTTGAATGGAAATGCACTTCGGGAGCGACTGACCAGCAAATATATCGAGCCATATTAGATGACCTCAAAGCAAGAGGCGCCAAATTGTCCGCGTCCCGGTTTGCGGCGATAATTGATTTTGCCAAGCAACCAATCTCTGCCCCGCAAGAAACCATCGACGAGACGGACTTCCAACGATTGGCGATCGCATTGGCGGGCACCAGGGAAATGAGCGAGATTCAGTTCACTTCAGTCCCTACCGCCGGCGCTGAAGTCAGGTACAAGGACACCTTCACGAACGAACTTGGGACTGCTGAGGGTTTCACAAACGAAGCGCGGGCCACTGTACGCGTCGGAGTCTACGAAATCTGGGCAGAAAGAGACCGCAAGCCCACTTCTCGGGTTGAAAGGCGCATCATTATCAAGAAACACCAACCGGTTATCGTGAACGAGTAATGCCAAATCAAGAATACCGAGTAGTAACGAAAATGCCTCAGCTAATGGATGGTCTGAAATGGGCGGCTGGAGCGATGGCATTGGTGGGTGCGGCGCTACCGGGCTTGTCGTTTTTCTCCGAATACGCGCCGCCGCTATTTTCTTACATGGCTTTCCTGACCAGCGGACTGGCTTTGTTCAGCTTCGCAGCTGGATTCGCCCGGCGCTTACCAAGGCAGCCGCCTCGTGCTGCAGCGCGATACGCGCTGATCGCCATTCTATGCGTAGGTTTCTATTGGGTTGGCTTTCTCTTCACGTCCGTGTCTTGGCCAACAGAGCGCGGTGTCGGTCCGCGAACGCAAATTGGATTTGGCCTGCTAAGCTTTTCCTTAACAGACGCCGCCAAGAAGTATGTAAGCGATAACCCTGGATTGACCGCTGAGGAATTGTGGATAGCTGGGCACATGAATGCGGCCAATATATGGCACTCCTGGTCTATTCTGATCACGGGCGTCATGCTCCTATTGCTGTTCGTTTTGGGATTCATGTTTTGGACTTACGCGTTTGGGTTGCTTGCCAAATGGGCGGTTTCCCAGAGTAGTGCGCTCAACAAGCCAACCGCGCACGACTCTGGCAACCAACTCACTGGATAGCCCACAACCTGAAGTATTCGATTCAGAGCCACCAAGCTGCCCGGATACTCCTGGGGCAATGTCACGTTCTTCTGCGCCTTGTTCAAGATAGGATGCAGATGCCGCTGAGTCGATAGCGATCGAAGACGGATTCCGGCGAGCCTACACCGTGGACGGTCCCGGAAACTTGATGGACGCCGACCGCCACAGATTGTGCGAGGCTGTGTGCCCGTGAGCATCGGCCTAGAATAGTCCTTTTTGGTCACCTCTACCGCCCGTCAAGGAGCTCGAGGATAGCAAGCCCCTCTTCGCTCGCTACAAGCAGGCGGTCGGTGTCGGGGTCAAAGAACAGGCGGCTTGATGTGAGCGGTAGGCCATCCTCCGAGTCCCTAACGAGGACTCTCTTCGGAAGACAAGTGATGTCGGGCAGAGCGTCAGAGCACGGAGCTCCGCCCGTCGAGTCGATCGTGTATAGCCCTCCGTCCAGACGATGCCAAACACGCCTACGCGTGTCGAAGACGAGGCCCGCGCCTCCGATACCATCAGGAGGGGATATTCCCTGAGCAACGCGGCGATTTGGGGACAATGCGTAGCGAATCAGCTGAAAGCGACGCGTTTCCCAGTTCCAACGCGCCAGCATGTGGCTGACGGCACCGGTAGCCAGAAGCGTGCCGTCATCGCCTAGTGCCAGCGGCCATGTGATCGATTGGTCGGAAACTCTGGTGACCTCCTCGTCATT
>Ga0137431_1000312_pt1 | contig 19192 bp, 22 predicted proteins | sample EasRivERMZT800_2_FD_104646 | JGI IMG/M metagenome (GOLD analysis project Ga0137431, IMG submission 104646) | Soil microbial communities from meander-bound floodplain in the East River, Colorado, USA - East River MetaG ERMZT800_2 | ecosystem: Environmental > Terrestrial > Soil > Floodplain ... | reverse complement strand
GGAAGATACTCCATGTCGTCCGGAATCTTGGCGACGCGACAACGTTCACGATCGTTGGCCCACGACTTCGGCAGGTACAGGTCGCTGGCCAGCATGCACGTGAACGGGTTGGTCGCATCATTGGTCCATCGTGTCGGGAAAGCGGCCGGCGTCGGCCCGCAAGCGGTCGAACAGCCCGATCACCGAATAGTAGTTCGTGTAGAGCGGGTCGTTAGAGAGCAGGTTGCGGTCTTCGGCGTAGAGGACGAAGACAAGCCTCATGAGAACGGTAAGCAGGCCCTTGTAGACCTCGTTGGGATCGTCTTTCATGGCCTCGCGAAGCAGGTCGCCCTTGCAAGTATCGTCGGCGGCCTGAAAACCGCGTAGCAGTTCGAACAAGGCGGCGAGCACCTGCTCGGCGAGCTGGGTCGAGACGAGATTCTGATACTTGCGGCTGTCGGCAAGGATGGCCGGGAGTCGCTGCTTTTCGGGGAGCGTGAACAACCGCTCGGCGCAGAGCAGCATGTGCATCGCGGCGAAGATCGATCGACCGGCGACGCTGGCCATGTCCGCGACGCGGAAGGTGACGTGGCCGCTGGTCTCGCGTCGGGGAGCGTAGACGAGGCGCAGCTCCGTTTCGCTCGTGATTATGCCGATGGGAACCTGCGTTTCGCGGAGTAGGCGCTCGAAGCGGGCCTGCGGGCTGGCCTGCCAGCGGCGGTCGTCCGATTCGTCGGCTTGATCAAGGTTGGTTCCGGGCAGAAGCTTCTGGATGAGCATGAGCCACGTGCCGCCACCGCCCTTGTCGAATTCGCGGACAGCGTAGGTCGGTTTCAGCGTTTCGCCATATTCGGGGAGCGCAATTTCGAGCGCATCGGGGACAGGCCCACCCTCGGCCGTGCCGACGAGGTCGGCAGCCTCCCAGCCGAGCACATTCCGTGTGAACTCTGGGAAGTCGGCGATGCGAGGCTCGGACTTGTCATCGTCCGCTAGGCACGCAAGGAAACGTTGATGGTCGGGGATGATGTTCTTGTTGACGTAGGCCTGAGCCTGCGTGAGCGCGGGGATAGATACGACCAGCCCGACCGGCTGGACGTAGCCGAGCCATTCAAGGTGGGCGAGGATTTCTGGGTGTTTCGCCATTCAGATCACCCCGTCACCGGCCAGAGGTACACAAGGCCGACCGGCTCGATGCGGGTCGCCTTTACTTGGTAGAGCTCACGGATGCGGTCGGGTTCCGTTTTCAATTCCTTCTCAATTGAAGCCAGCCGCTTTGTCCAGTATTTGCGGTTCGTTTCGAGTTGTCGCAATTCGGATTCATCATCGCCGAACTCGAACTTGAGCTGGGCGGCGTCGTACTTCTCGTATTTTGCGGCCGTTGCGGCGATGTGCCTCTTCTGGTTCTCCAAAATCTCGCGCATGGCCTTGGATTCGGCGTCGGCACGTTCACCGAGCTTCCGCACGGCGTCTTCCGCGTACTCGCGGGCGCGAGATTCGAGGTGCGGGAGGAGCTGTTCGATATCCCCGGGAGCACTCGCCTGAAGCTGCTTCTGAATCGTCCCGCTGACAGCGCGTGCATCCGCGGGGAGGAGCGACGTATCGAGTAGTTCAAGCGTTTTTGTCTCGGCCTCGCGGCCGTATGGGGCAAGTGGGCCTTTGCGAAGTTTTGGATCAGTCCATCGGGCGGTGATGGGAACGATCTCTTCGTGCAGCCGAGCGGCGTTGGGGCCGTAGAGGCAGAGTCGGCCGAGAAGCGCAACGCGCGGGATAGCGTCGGTTGCCTGGGCGAGGCAGGCGCGCGATAAGTCGTGGTGTACAAAACCCTGCGCGGTGAAGCGGCTCAGGAGACGCTGCACGACACGCTGTTCGAGGTGCAGGTGGACGGTTTCGTCGTCAATGATACCACGGTCTTCGAAGACAACGGGACGGATGGGCGATTCGCGTCGCCATTCCCAAAACTTTTGGTCGCGCTTGCGGGGCGTCCGAAGAGTGTCCATCGTCTCGGACCAGGTCGGGTCGGCACCCTGCCGCTGATCGAGCGACGGAAAGTGGAATCGCGTCGGACCGTCGGGCGTGGCCGTTGTGCGGAGCGGCTCCGCTCCCATGATTTCGAGGGAACACGAGATCGCTGAGCGGAAGTACTCCTCGGACAAGCCGATATTCTTCTGCGAATCGGCAAGTCGCGAGCGGAGACGGTCGATTTGGGCGCGGAGAACGTCTTGTCGCTCGCGGGCAGCCTCCAGCTCGTCTTCGATGGTCTTACGACGCTCTTTCTCCAGATCGGCCTCGTCGATTGCGCGCTCCAGTTCGGCGATGCGGTCCCGGCGGATGCCCTGTTTAAGTGTTGCGGTGAGGCGGGCATCGATGACCTGCGACAGGCTGCCGAGTTCGCGCTTGATCAACTCGGTCTTTCGCACAAGCACCTGAAGGATGCGGTCTTCGGGGCGCTGTCTGTAAAAGAAGTAGTGGCAGAATACCTGGTCAGACGGCTGGAGCTTGCGGTCGATGCGGCCGTTGCGTTGTTCCATCCGGCTGGGGTTCCAGGGAACGTCGAAGTGGAAAAGGTTCCAGCAATGGGCTTGTAGGTTCAGGCCTTCGCGGGCGGCATCGGTTGCGATCAAAATCCTGAGCGGGTGCTTCAACGGGTTCGCGTTGAACGCTTGCTTGATGTCTTCGCGGGGCCGGGGGGAAAACAACCCCGGCCCCTCACGTCCTGTATTTGCGTAGCCGCTCAAGTTACGGCGACCTCTTCTCTTCGAAAAACCACGCGAACGAATTTGTTAGTCAGGGCGTGGTGGCCGGTCTTATCCGTTTGGACAACAGGCTTCGATCAAGTCCGCGAGCGTTCGGAGCGTACGTGCGAGTTCAGCAAACCGAACCGAGTAGAGCATCGAGCGCCCTTGTTTCTGGACCGCCAGTACGCCCGCCTCTCGCAACGCAGAAAGGTGCCGTGAAACAACCGATAGGTCCACCGAACAGCACTCAGCCACCGCTCCGACGCTTTGCGGCTCGCAACACCTAGCGAGGTTTATCATGATGTGGAGCCGCGTTGGGTCGCCCAGCGCTTTGAATAGCTTCGCATCCAGGCACGCCTCCAGCGACGGGCAGCACAACGGTTTTCGGGCCGCCGGCTTCGTCTTTTTTCGTCTTGATACTTGCATATTGGTGCATATATGCTAATATTGAACAGTCGGAATGTCAAGGAGGCGAAAGGCGAAAACATGGCCAGCCTCGCCGTTGACTTCGGGATTACCAAGGGGATTTCTCCATGAGTCTACTTAGCAAAGCGGCATGGCCCGTAGCGGCTTTCGCCGCCTGTTGCTCGGCTGGAGGCTGTACCAGTGGGGGACGAAACATGAAAAGTACATCGCACCAAGTGGGGCGTCCGTTGGTCGTGGAGCTTTTGGCTCTGGACCTTTCGACGTGCGGCCGGTGTACGGGAACGGATCGCAACATCGAGTCTGCGGTCAAGGACCTGCGTCCGGTCTTGGCGGAGACGGGCGTCGATCTTCAGTTCCGCAGAACGGTAGTCGAAACGGCGGACCAGGCCATCGCTCTGCGTTTTCGATCTTCGCCCACGATGCGCATTAACGGCCGGGATGTTCCGATTGAGTTCCGCGAATCGCGGTGCGGCGATTGCATCTCGCTAGCGGGAGGTAGCTCTTGCTCGGTCGACTGCCGAGTATGGGTTTGGCGTGGCCAGGAGTACACGGAAGCGCCGAAGGGCCTCGTCGTGGATGCCATTTTGCGCGCCTATCCGCCAACAACCGACCCATCGGCGGTGCCAGCCAATCAGCCGTTCGAGCTTCCGGATAATCTGAATCGTTTCTTCTCGGCGCGTGGGAACGAAAGCAAAGAAGGCGCACGTCCTTGTTGCGCAAGCTCTCAATCAAAGACGAAGGCCATTTCAAAGCGATAAGACTGATTTCTACTGCCCGGCTCAGCCCTTGTCGTGCGGCTGTGCCGCCGGTACTGTTGTGCCGGCGATGGAGTCCGCCGTTAACCGCCTCGACACCGAGGCTGATGACTCCTACTGAACCGCGGCGCGAAACGTCGCATGGAATGGTAGGAGTCCTCCATGGCAAAACTTTTCCTGATTTTTCTAGGTTCCGGCCTCGGTGGCGTGAGCCGCTATCTTCTTAGCGGGTGGGCGCAGCGGGCGAGCAGCGGCTCCTTTCCCACAGGTACACTCTTGGTAAATATCTTGGGCTGTTTGGCCATAGGTTTCCTCAGCGCCGCCTTTGCGAGCCGTTGGCTATTGCGGGAAGAGTTTCGAATCGCACTCATCATCGGCCTCATCGGCGGCTTCACCACTTTCTCGGCCTTTGGCATGGAGACCTTCGCGATGTTGAACGATGGTCAACGCCTCCGCGCTGGGGTAAATGTCCTGCTGAGCGTCGTGTTTGGGTTGATGGCTGTTTGGATCGGATACCGAGTAGCGGAACGTTGGCTGGGAGCGTGAGGTCATGAAAATACCAAACGAGGGATACCTGCTCCGAGTCTTTATCGGAGAAAGTGACAAATGGCACGGCAAGCCGCTCTACGAAGCCATCGTCTTGAAAGCACGCGAGTTGCACTTGGCCGGCGCCACTGTTCTGCGGGGTCCGATGGGCTTTGGAGCCAACAGTCGGCTCCACACCGCCAAGATCCTCCGCTTGTCGGAGGACCTCCCGATGATAATCGAGATCGTCGACGCCAAGGAGAAGATCGACGAACTGATGCCGCACATCGATGAAATGGTGCAAGAAGGGTTGGTCACGCTCGAACGCGTTCAAGTGATCAGGTACCGCGCGAACGGACCGAGTTCGTGATTCGGCTTTTTCTAGTCGCGGCATATCGCCCAGTCGGGATATCCTTGTGATCAGCGCCCACACAGCACGGGAGGTCTACAGAGCGGCGCGGAAGGGACACCGTGCGGCCAAGCTGTAAGTTGCGACAGTGTGATACATCAGCAAAGAATCCGATGATGAACCCAGCATCGATTCCTGTAAGGCCGTCGCGGCTCGCTCCCCTCGTCCGGCCCATCAATGCGTTCCTCTCCGCCGAGTCTGCCGGAGGGATCATGTTGATGGTTTCCGCCCTCGTAGCACTGGTCTGGGCCAATTCGCCGTGGCGTGACAGCTATCAACACGTGTGGCACGCTGTGCTTTCGGTCAGCGTGGCCGGCTACTCCCGTGCCATGTCCCTGGAGCATTGGGTCAACGACGGCTTGATGGTGGTTTTCTTCCTGCTTGTCGGGTTGGAGATCAAGCGAGAACTTCTCATTGGAGAACTGGCATCACTTCGACGGGCGGCGTTACCGATTGCGGCCGCCATCGGCGGCATGGTCGTCCCCGCATTGATCTACGTTGCGTTCAATGTCGGGGGTCCGGGCGCAGCCGGTTGGGGCGTGCCGATGGCGACCGACATCGCGTTCGCCGTGGGTGTGCTGGCGCTCGTCGGGCGTGCCGTGCCGACGTCCGTAAAGGTGTTCCTGCTGGCCGTTGCAATTGTGGACGACCTCGGTGCAGTGCTGGTCATCGCGGTTTTTTACACCAGCCAGATTTCAGGCGGCGCGCTCGCGGTGGCCGGGGCGTTTCTCGCCGGGCTCATCGCTCTGAACTTTCTGGGCGTCCATCGCCCGCTGCCGTACATTCTGCTCGGGGTCGGTCTCTGGGCGGCGACGCTCTATAGCGGCATCCACGCGACGATTGCCGGCGTACTGCTTGCGTTTACGATTCCCGCAACTCGGCAGATCGAAGAGCGGCCGTATGTCGATTACGTGCGAAAGATGCTCGAATGGTTCGAGCGCGACGCGACCGCCGTTCCGGACAGGATTACGGCGGATCAGAGCCACGCGATCAAGGCCATGGAAGAAGCATCGCGAGCCGTTCAGACGCCGCTGGCACTTGTCGAACACGCGCTCCTGATTCCCGTGAACTTCCTGATCGTTCCGCTCTTCGCGCTGGCCAATGCCGGGGTCGACTTGCGGAGCGGGGGTACGACGGCCTTCAGCAGTTCCATCATGTGGGGCGTTCTGCTCGGTCTGTTGGTCGGCAAGCCAGTAGGCGTCCTGCTGGCGTCGTGGGCTGCACTCAAAGCGGGTGTGGCATCACTTCCTGAGGAGGCCAGTGTGCAGCAGATCGTTGGCGTTGCTGTTCTATGCGGCATCGGATTTACGATGTCGCTCTTCGTGGCCAATCTTGCGTTTCCCGGGCAAGCGGATCACCTCGCGGCATCGAAGGTCGGCATCCTGACGGCGTCGGTCGTGTCGGGTGTCGTCGGCGGTATGATTATTGCTTCGGTTCGGCGGGCCAGATGAGAAGCGGTCCAATTCGTCAAATCCTTGCGCGATCCTTCGCGAAAGTCGTAAGCCGGGAATCCCTTTGATGAATGCGGACGTGGCAAGGGAAGTCTTCAAGGCGGCGCGTGAGGAACACCGTACAGTCGTTTAGTGGCATGCGCTCAGTTTTCTTCGTTGGAGTAAGTCTCCATGGTTCATAGCGATTTGACGGCCACGATCGGCAAGACGCCATTGGTGGAACTCGCACGTATGGCAAAGGGCTTGCCCGGACGTGTGGTGGCGAAGCTGGAGATGCGAAATCCATGCGGGAGCGTGAAGGACAGACTGGGCGTCGCCTTGATTGAGGACGCGGAAAGACGCGGCGCTTTGGGCGCGGGCATGACGATCATCGAAGCCACGGGGGGAAACACCGGCATCGGGCTTGCCTTTGCCGCCGCCATCCGGGGCTATCGGCTCATCCTCACCATGCCGGACTCCATGTCGCAGGAGCGCGTGGCCCTCTTGCGACACCTCGGTGCCGAAATCGTTCTAACCCCCGGAATTCTGATGGGCGACGCGGTCGCAAGAGCCCAGCAACTGGCCGAGGAAATCCCCGGCTCTATTCTGCTCGATCAGTTTAGAAACCCCGCGAACCCGGATATCCATCGCCGAACCACGGCCGTTGAAATCTGGGACGATACCCAAGGAGCTGTGGACGTTTTCGTATCCGCGGTCGGAACCGGTGGAACTATCACTGGCGTCGGCGAGGTCCTTAAACAACGCAAGCCAACGGTGCGAGTGGTTGCTGTGGAACCGGCTGGTGCGGCCGTGCTCTCCGGTCGACCGGCGGGGGATCATCAGATGCCTGGAATCGGCGTTGGTTTCATTCCCGAAGTGCTCAATCGCTCGATTCTCGATGAAATCGTGATTGTCACCGACGAAGAGGCATTCACTTGCACGCGGCGGCTGGGGCGCGAGGAAGGGATCGTAGCAGGCGTGTCATCGGGCGCGGCCACCCATGCCGCCCTCACTGTCGCCTCACGTCAGAACGCCGCCGGCAAGATGATTGTGGTTCTGCTGCCGGACACCGGGGAGCGGTACATCACCACGCGTTTGTTCACGGACGCCAGTACGATCCCCGAAGAAACGCGCTGATTCGGTCCGCGATCTGGTCCCGCACCTCGCGGAAGACGCGTTTTTGTGACTCCTTGTCGCCGATAGCGCGAGCCGGGTCCGCGAACGGCCAATGCAGTCGCTCCGCCTTGCCGGGAAAGGATGGACATCGGGTCCACGGGGCGCGGTCGCGTACCCGCGCTGAGCACCTCAAAGAATCGTCCTGCCCTGTGCCGAAGTAGTCCTTCCGCTATTTGGCTGCGCGCGGAGTTCCCCGTACACAGGAAGAGCACGCGCCGTTTGACGGGTGTACGAGCTTCAGAGTTTCTGGACATTCCTCACCAGAGGTCGAGACCGCCCTCAGCCCATCGATTCGTGACGTCGGCCGTCAGGCTTACAGGTGGACAACGGCCGATTCCAGCGCTGCCCTCATTTCTCGAGTCGATGGCCGTTTGATCACTCCGTCTCGATCACAGGTTGAGTCAATTCACGCAGCCGGTCCGGGCCGATCGGTTCCTCAAGCAGCCAGGGCGAGAGGGCCATACGCTTCGCAAGCCCGTCTCTTACCTTCTGAATCTGCGACTGTTCCGACCGCGCCCGCGCAACAAGAAGTGGCTCGCACGGACCGGCCGCGGCCAGAGAGGCATTTACGACCCATGCCCACGGCTCGATCCGTGCACGGCGCAAGTCCTCCTGCAACGCCGCCGCTTCTAATACGGGGGTTGTCTCCGGGAGCGTGACAATCAGGATCTTCGTCTGCTTCGGGTCTTGCAGCCGCATCATCGGGGTGGTGACGTTGGCGCCTTGATTCAGGTGGCGCACGATATCGCGGTGATACGCCCCAGTGGCGTCGAGCAACAACAACGTGTGCCCCGTCGGCGCGGTATCCATGACGACGAATTTCTGCTGCGCCTCTCGAATGATCTTCGAGAACGCTTGAAACACGGCGATCTCTTCGGTGCAAGGCGATCGAAGGTCCTCCTCCAACAGCGCCCGCCCTTGCTCGTCGAGGTCCTTGCCCTTCGTGGCAAGGACGTGCTGCCGATAGCGCTCAGTCTCGACCTGTGGGTCAATTCGGCTGATCTCCAGGTGGTCCACCTGCGATTCAATAGTTGAGGCGACGTGCGCCGCGGGGTCGGTCGTGGTCAGATGGACATCGTGCCCCCGAGATGCCAGCTCCAGGGCCACCGCCGCGGCGATGGTCGTTTTGCCGACGCCCCCTTTGCCCATGACCATCACCAGCCCATGTCGGTCCGCTTCGATCTCATCCACCAGTTGTCCCAGCGTCGGAACATCAAGAGTCGGCAGAGCACCCTGAAGTCCGGCACCCGTGGACAGCTCTTCCGTTGGTCCAAGCAACGTGCGCAGCGCAACTACGCCAACGAGGTTGACGGGCTGCAGAAGTACACGGTCGGTCGGCAGGTTCTTCAGGCTATCGGGCAACCGTGCCATCGCCCGACTGTCCCGTCGCGCCATGGCATGTGCCACAGGGTCGTCGCTTGAGACTCGTGGGATCAAGCCATTGACAATCAGCCGCTGGTTCTTGAGGCCCAGCGCGGCCAGTTCCCCGCTGGTGCGCGCCGCCTCGTTCAGCGCCGCCTCTTGCGGGCGGCTGACCAGAATCAACGTTGTGAGCGACGCTTCAGCAAGCGCGTCCACCGCAGACCGGTACTGCTGGCGCTGCTTCTCCAAGCCTGCCAACGGACCAAGGCACGACGCGCCACTTTCGTTGGTTTTCAGAAAACTCGACCAGGCGCTGGGCAACGTGAGCAGCCGCAGCGTATGGCCTGTCGGCGCCGTGTCGAACACGATGTGGTCGAAACCGGCGGTCTTCCGAGGATCCGTCAAAAGCGCGGTGAACTCATCGAATGCCGCGATCTCGGTCGTGCATGCGCCCGATAGCTGCTCTTCCATGCCGCGGACAACTTTTTCTGGCAGCACACCGCGGACCGGCCCGATGACACGGTCACGGTACCCTTGCGCTGCTGCCTCCGGGTCGATGTTCAGAGCCCAGAGATTGGGCACGGCCGGGACCGGCGTGGGCGCTTGTTTGCCGATGTCAACCTCGAAGACATGCCCGAGGTTGGAGGCCGGGTCGGTGCTTACAAGCAGCACGCGCTTAGCTGCGTCCGCCAGCTTCACCGCTGTGGCACAGGCCAAGGATGTTTTACCCACGCCGCCCTTACCGGTGAAGAACAGATATCGTGTTGGTTCCTCGTACCAGGTCATCGCAATGGTTCCTTCCTGCGGCGCGCTCATGGGGCGCGTTGGCCACGTTAGGCTCAGCAGCGCCCGTCTCCGCCCCCGCAGCATCCACCCGCCGGAGCGGCGTCGGGCAGAAAGTGTGTCGGTGCGAGGCTGACCGGGGCCGGCTGTTCTTTCACGCACAGGGCCACGTTTACCGGGTGAATCGTGTCAACGTTCACGAGGCCAAGCCGGGCCGCCTCGTTCAAGCCGGCTAATTCAATCAATCGTTGGCGAGATGGATACTCGCCTTGGCTGACCACACGGCCGTCAATCACCACGATGGGCAGACCGTCCCCGTCGGTTTCGTCTAACACTCGCTTGACCTCGGGGTTTTTCGTGAAGGCGGTCGGCTCCTGCGCGAGGTTGAACCGTCGCACTTCCACGCCACGGTCTTGAAGCATTTTCAGATCGGCGCTGACGCGGATCAGGGTTGGATCGACCTCCGGACCGCAAACCCCGGTATTGCAACACATGGGCGGATCAAACACTTCGATTTTTCTCATTGTCGCTCTCCTTCAATGCAAGTTGATTGCAAGTATGGTCATCTAGCCTCATATGCTGCAAGAAACCGGGGCGTCGTTTCATCGCAGCGCCGCCTGCTGGGTCTTGAGGTTTTCGGCGAGCACCCCTTCAATGCAGTCCCAGAATCCTTGAAGACAGCACACCTTTACGCGGTAGTAGACCATCACGCCTTCTTTGCGGTCCTCCACCAAGCCCGCCTGTTTGAGCACCGCCAGGTGCTTCGATACCGTGGACTGATCCGCGCCAACCAGGTCCGTAAGCTCGCAAACGCAGCGCTCCCTGCCCTCCATCGCCTCCAACATCAAGAGCCGGCTCGGGTGGGCCATCGCCTTGGCGATCTTCGCTCGCGCCGAATAGCGTTCCTTACTGTGTTTCGCCTTTATCTTCATGGCTCTATGGCCATTATACCATATATTCGCCGCAGGTCAAATTCGCATCGGCGAGCCTCAATTAGCTCTGGCCTGCCGCTGGGGACTGGGGGTTAAGTTCACCGGAGTGTGCCCGCATCCACGGTCATATTCACTCGCTCGAACACGGCATAATGAAACTGTTGCGGCTTGCCCCAGGGAGTCAGGTGGGTTTCGGCCAACTCCTCCTTGAGGTTGAAACCCTTCCCCAACTCGGCGGCAAGTTTTTTTCCGTCGTACCGTTTGACCGGAAGCCCACTGCATTTTTCGGGACCGTCCAGCGCGAATGTACCGATGACCAGATGCCCGCCTAAGCGAACGCTTCGCTCTGCCAGTGCGATGTATTTCCGTCGGTCTCCGGGGTCGGTGAGGAAGTGGAATACGGCCCGGTCGTGCCAGACGTCGAACGGGCCCAAGTCCTCGACGGCCGTGACATCGGCGGCGACCCACCGAACCTGTGCCTCCCTCGCCCCCAATCGCTGCCGCGCCCGATCCAGCGCGCCTTGCGAGATGTCCAGCACCGTCAACGCGTATCCGGCATCGAGTAGCCTATCGACGAGCACGGACGTTCCCCCGCCTACGTCGATTACCGTGCCGGGCGGGGTGACCTCGGTGATGAGCGTTAGCGAAGTGCGCGGATCAACCTGCGTCCAACTGACTTCGCCGTCAGTCTTGGTAGCGTAGACGTTCTCCCAATGCTCTTTCCGGCTCATCGGTTCACGGCTTCTTGGCGTTGCGGGGATCGTCTGCGGGGTTGAGATAGTTGATTTGCCACGGCCCCTCTCCATGAAACTGCACGATTGTTTCACCCGTAACCCACGCGAAGTGTTTCATGCCCGCAGGCCAGTAGCCGAATGAACCTGTCGGCATGGCTTTGCCCATTGCCTTGTCGATCTTTTCGCCCATCGCGATATGGAACGTTCCCGCAATCACTGTAATCCGTTCGGCCTTGGGATGCGTGTGCGGAGGAATGGTGAAGCCGTCAGGAGCCTTAACTCGGAACACGAAAGGTCCGGGCTTGGACGGATCCCCCTCCAGCACCGCGATCTCTGCTCCGGCTGGCAGTGACTCCGGACCTTTCTTCCATTTCACTTCAGCCGGGGGATAGACATTGAACATGCCGGCTTCGGAATCTTTCCCCATGCCAGGCATTTCCTGGGAGCTTGCCTGCGTGACAAGGTAAAGTCCGAGCATGCAGAGGCTCAGGGCGAGAACTGCGCGTCGATTCATATTGATCTCCTTGACAATGGCCCACCGAATCAAGGTCTCTCTAACTGCCGAGGATTTCCTTGATGACCTTCTCGTACTTCTTCTCGTCGCCTTTTTCGAATCCAACTTGCGTGTGTCGAACGACGCCAACTGCGTCGATGATGAAGGCCGGTCACCCAAACGCATACGCTTTACCGAGCGCGGACTTGTAGCCCTCAAAAACGGGATAAGTCACTTTGAGTTCCTTGGTCAGCTTGCGCGCCTCCTCGATCTCCGGATGCATGGAGATCACGAAGACCTGGAGGCCCTTGTCGGCATATCGATCATGAAACTTCTGGAGATGAACCATCTCCTCACGCGAGAACGCTCAGTATCGTGAGAAGAAACCGACCGCCGCTTTCGGCTGCGTCTCCTTGCCTTGTTCATCACGGAATGTAAGTCGCCCGTCTTTTCCGACGAGCGCAATCGGTTTGGCGCTTTGGATGGACGGAAGCTCAACTGCCGGGAACCGATCACCGATGGCCAGCCGCTCGCGACTCGTGGTGGACTTGGTTACCGGCTTGCCCGCGAGCAATTCCTCCAGGGCTTCAGCCCAAAGCTCCTCATCGCCTTTGCCGAATCCAACTTGGGCGTAGCGGACGACTCCGCTCTTGTCGACGATTCCGAGGGTATCTCCGGCCGCGAACTGCTTGGCGATTTCCGAGTCCGGGCCGTGCATCAGCGGAAACTTGAGAGCCAAGTCCTTTCCGAGTTGCTGCAGTTCCTTCATGTCGCCGCGATGCGATATCCCGATCACGGCCACGCCGCGTGCCTGAAACCGATCGCTAAGCGATTGAAGTGCCTCTAGCTGCGCGCGGCATTGCAGGCAGTCCGGTTGAAGCAGATGAACCACCAGCGCGGCCGGTTTGGGGTCGCCCGAGCTTCCTTTGAGAGACATCACCCCGTCAGCGACGACCAAATCGACTTGCGTTCCGTCCGTCGATGGTAGCGAGACTTTTGGAAGCGTACTTCCAACCGTGAACTCCGCTCGTACGTGTCTTCCGCTGACGAAACCGACGGCCAACACCAAAACCAATGTTTTCCAGCCTCCCAGCCGGCCACGAATCATCGCAATCCTCCTTACTTCGAAAGGCACAATTGGCCGTTGCGCACCGGCCGTTCCGCCATCCCGCCTTTGACCCGCGAGAGCCTATCCACGAGCCAGCCATAATGGAAATGCATTGTTCTTATGGTTATCATGCGTATTGATTATGAACCCCAATCTTCTTCAGGCGTTCCTGGCCGTCAGCCGCCACCGTAGCTTCACCCGCGCCGCAGCCGACTTGTTCATCTCGCAACCTGCCGTATCACGGCAGATCCAGCAGTTGGAGCGAGAACTCGGCGTTGCGCTTTTCGAGAAAATCGGCAAGTCCCTTCACCTCACGGACGCCGGCCGAACCCTGGCGGACGAGGCGGAAAGCGCACTCGGCAACCTTGGTCGAATTGTCGAGGCGGTTCGCGCCCACGCCGCTCCGAGCGTGGGGCGGCTTCGAATCGGCGCGGCCACGACGCCGGGGCTGTATATGCTTCCGACCCCTTTGGGCGATTTTCTTCGCGAGCATCCCGGGGTTGAGCTCTCCTATTTAATCGAACCCTCCGACCAGATTGTGCGCCGGGTAGTGGCAAACGAGATCGACGTCGGTTTCATCGGGGCGACCGTTGAAGCAAGCGGCATCGCTTCGGAAGCAATCGCTCACGATGAAGTCGTGTGCTTCGCCAGTCCTCGCCATCCCGCGGCACAGCCAAAACGAATCGACATCCGTAATTTGCTGGATACGACCTGGATCGTGCGTCCGAAGGGTTCGGCTACCCGGGCCCTATTCGACTCTTGGCAAACCGAGATCGGTATTCGGTTCGAACACACGATCGAGCTCGCATGTCCCGAGGGCATCCGTGCCTTGGTAGCCGCCGGCGTTGGACTTTCGTACATGTCAGTGTACGGTCTGCACGATTCGTTGCGCCGGCGCACTTTGGTCAAGGTTCCGATCAACGGAATGAGGCTTCGCCGTTCGATCATTGCGATTCATCACGTAGACAAGCAGGTGTCGGCTGTAATGGACGAGTTCTTGGGAATCGTTCGCGAGGCGTTTCGAAAGCTACCCAAGACCAAGGAATGAAGGTTCGAAGAAGCCTGATTACGCGGAACGGGCCGGTCCCCAGGTTAAATTATCCCTATGCTGCGAACAGATCGTCGGTGTGGACCGCCCGAGAGCCCAACAATATATTGGCACGTCAATCCTGCGGCGGCACGGTGTCGCGAGGATGCGGTTCGCTCTAACAAGGGAGACAGACAGATGAGCAACATTCGAAGAGTCATTGCACTCATGCTCGTAGCGGCGGTCTTTTCGCTGGGTGCCGTAGGCTGCAAGAGCGGCGGTAAGCATAACGACGATCACCCTCATGGAGACCATCCAAAGGGCGATCACCCGAAGCACTAGCGCCCCATCCTGCGTTGGCAAGCCATCTGGTGTTTTTGTTTCGGCCACTACTGCGAGTGGAGGGGAAGGTCCATGTCCTACCAAAGTCAATGGAAGCTCAATTCGATCCCGATTCTAGCCGCACTTTTGGGGGCGACAGCGGGTTGCCACACCGTGGAGCGCCGCAGCTCGCAAAGACTTGAGCCCGGGCCCAAGGTTGTCACCGCAGACATACAAGCGGGAATCGAAAGGCATATCGAAGAACAAACGAAGCTAGGCGGCGGGTACTTCACGCTTCCCTACGAGGGTGAAGACCTGCGTCTCAAGCTCGTGCGCGTCCACACCTACTATCTTGCAAACTTAGGTCCCCGGTGGCACTTCGCGTGCGTTGACCTGGCGAACATCGACGGCAACGTGTACGACGTGGACTTTTTTCTCGAAGGTGACCCGGGCGCCATGCGCGTGACCGAGACGCTTGTTCATAAGCGCAACGGGCAACCGTTTTACGTTTGGGGTGAGGAGTCGGACGGAACATGGACGCGATCACCCGTTGAGACCGCTTCAAATGCCTTGCTCGGTGTTATCGAGGGGACTGATTCGTTCGAGTTTTTGTACCAAGTAACGATCCCAAAACTCACCGATGCCGCGAGGATGTGGATTCCGCTCCCCCGTAACGATGCGTTCCAAACCGTAGAAGTGCAGGCGATCCGCGTTCCAGGCCGCGAGCAAACATTGACCGACCAGCGCTATGGCAACAAGATTCTTTTCCTAAGCCTAAGCCCAGAAGACAGTGGAAGGCAGCTGGAACTCCGCTTTCAAGTTCAGCGCAAAGAGAAAGGGCCTTATCGCGATCCGGAATCTCGCCCGGATGATTTTCTTGCGCCCGAGCAGCTCGTGCCCAATAGTTTGGAATTTGATGCGATCGCTTCCGAGGTTTTGACCGGGAAGCAGGGCGATCTGGTTCGCGCCCGCGCGCTCTATGACCACACGATCGATCGCATGCGGTACATGAAGTATGGCCCAGGCTGGGGTCAAGGCGACGCGGCCTATGCGTGCGACTCCGGCACCGGCAACTGCACCGATTACCACTCCTATTACATCGCCCTGATGCGAGCCGCTAAGATTCCCGCACGATTCGCAATTGGTGCATCCATTCCATCAGAGCGCAACGATGGGGGAATCGACGGGTACCACTGCTGGGCTGAGTTTTACGCCGAGGAAAAGTGGTGGCCGGTCGATCTGAGCGAAGCCGACAAATACTCCAGTCTTTCGAGCTACTATTTTGGACGCCATCCGGCCAACAGGATCGAGTTAAGTCGCGGTCGAGACCTCATCGTCGAGCCGGGGCCGTCCTCCGGGCCGATCAACTTCCTCGCCTATCCCGTTCTTGAAGTGGCGGGTAAGCCGATGGTCGTTAAGCCGGTATTCTTGTTTAGCCGAGCGAGTCGCGCTACACAAAACGCGAGCATTAGCCGACGTCTTCGAGAATGAAGAATAACAGCATCCCGGTCGCACACTCCAGAAGCGGTTTGGTGCTGATCACCGAAGTGTGGGTTGGCCTCTCTGGCGCAGGGGCAGGAGGAACCTTTCCCCCGGCCCATTGCGACATCGCCCGCCGGCTTCCCGGGTTCGCCGGGCGTGCCATGCTCTCCAACCACGGCCGCCTTCCCGCCTCGCCACCATGCCGACGCACGGGGCAGCACCGGCCCGAAGGGCAGGGTCCTTGCCCGGTCGGAGCCCGCAGAATTTACCGTACGATGGCGTTACGGGTTTTTGACATGCGTTTGGCGGACCGATCACGACATCGTGGCCCAGTACGACGTTTGAGGCACAGCCCCTCGGACCCCGACCTTGGGTCTCACGGCAGCGCCCCTATGCCCTCGCCGCGGGCGTCCTTACCGCTGCCGGCTCCATCAATCCTCCTCCGCCTCTGGTTCCCTCCGGATTTTCGGCTTGGGGGCTACTCCTCTTGTTCGGAGCTCATCGAGGATGGTCGTGACGTCGGTGTCGACTTCGGCCTTGAGCCCCACGCGCGACGCCGGCGTCATTCCGAACTCCTGTTGATACCGGTTCAGGGCGGTCAAGAGGTTCCGCGCCACCGCCACCTGTGGCCATTGTGCGACGTACCTAACCCTTCCGTCGTCGTCTTTCACCGAATAGACGTCGCCGCTCCGCTGCAAGAACAGGATGGCCCGCTTCCAACGCGACCACGTGTCACAATAGTTGATCAGTGCGTCGACATCGATCCGGCCCAGAACACCCATGAGCTTCAACTCGGGGATCAGCCGCTTCCAACAGGCGCGTGCTTCCTTATCGAGCCACGTCGGACATCGCAGGATCCCCGTTCTGGGCTTGGGTTCTCGGTGGTTCAATGGCCGCTTTCCCGGATTCCCCGCCAGAATCTTCAGCGCCGTCGGCTTGGGCCTTGGTCCGCGTCGACCCATGAAGAGCTACCGGGTCGGCACCCACCCCTTGCCGAAATGGTCCAAGCCGGCATGTTGGGGCGAGGGGGTCAGATCGGCCAGGCGTTCCACCTCTTCATCTTCCATCTGCAGCAAGCTGCCGATCATCTCTGGCGCCATGCCCGATTCGATGAGCGACCGAACGATCTCGCCCATCTTGATCACCCCATGCTGGCCCCGGGCGCGGTTGTGCCGGATGGTGGCGATCATCTGCTCCTCGATCGTGACGCCTTGCAGATACACCACCGGACACCGTCCGCCGGTGAGCGCTCGGACGTCCTCGTCGTTGCTGGCCAGGGTCCACCGATGGAACCCGTCCACGATTTCGCCGTCGGTCCGGGCCACGATCGGCTGTGTCCAACCGTGGGAAAGGATTGACAGCTTGAGCAGCCGCATCTCAGGCCCGAACACACGGTTCGGGTTGTAGTGATTCGCCCGAAGCGTGCTTGGGTCTACCCACTGCACCAAGGCAATCGGCTGTTTCGACAGATCAATATCGGGTGGTCGTGTCTTGGGCATACTGCGGCGTCCGCCTTCCTTTGAGGTCGCCACGAACCGCGAGCTGATACAGGTACTTCCAAGTCACCCCGGTTTCGCCGGGCTGCTCGGCGGGGATCGGCTCGCGGGTCTTGCGGTGGTGGTTGCGGATCTCCGTGTTGATCCGTTCTCCGATCATCCGGCGCATGTCCGCCGGCCAGCGTTCCAGCGCCTGATGAATGAGCTGCTTTGGATCGGCGCTGGCGTCCCAGCCCGGCAGATCGCTAAATGCGTAGAGCGGCGAACGGGAGTATCGGGCGGCGGTGTTGGCCCCCGGCACCCGCTGAACCATCTTGTCCCAGAGCTCCGGCCAGCAAACGGCGTATTGATACAGGCCCCGCAACGGCTCTTCGCCGAACGGTGGACAGACCCGCTGGTCATGCCGGGTAACGCCCGCCTTTTGAAACACGTCGTACGTCCGGTTGTAATCCCAGCCGAAGAGCTTCGGGGCCGTCCAGACATCCTCCGTGGACCAGTCGTAGATGGGTTTGACGAGACTCACGTGGGGAGCGTGCGGGTCCTGGGAGATGTAGTTGTCCGCCACGCGATGGGCCACCACTCGATAGCGCCGCAAGCTCTCCGCGGCTCGTAGTCCAACGATCACGGCCACACGGCCCAGCGAAGGAGGGAACAAGAGCCCGTTGAGTTCGGGGATAGACTGGCGATTGAAACCCGGCACTTCGGTAATCGCCTCTGGCGGCAGCTCCCGGCACCACTTCTCCCGATCCTCCGGCGCCCACGGGTACCAATGGGGCGACTTACGAGAGCAGGCATTTCGATGCTGGATCGGCAGGCAGAGCCATCGGAGTGAAACATCCTCGCGCTGCGACACCCGGCGCATGTACTCCACCGTCTCCGGATGGATCGCCTCTTCGTCGAAAAAAAATACATCCAGCGGCAGCCGATTTCGATCGCGGGCCACCTGCAGCGCCAATTGCAGACAAACCGTCGAATCCTTCCCGCCGGAGAACGAGACCGCCACGTGGTCGCAGAGTTCGTAGGCCCGGCGGACGCGCTCCAGGCCGAGTTCGTAGACGTTCTGCTCAATGGTCTTTTTCTTGAGAATCTTCATCGCAGACCGCTGCCCGCCAGCTCGGCCTCCGCGTGTCGGCCCTGAGTGTTGTCGATCTTCTTTCCGCCCACGAGCGTGCGGTTGACCATCGGATGCGCTTCGTGCGACGGGCCCCAATCGGAGTCCGGATGATAAGGAATCACTTCCATGCACTGCCCGGCATCGGTGCGGAAGCGGTGCAGGCCGTCGGTGGGAATCACGAAGATCAGGTTCGGCATGAGTCGGGTCCTGGCCTCGGGTGTAACACACCAACCCTCGCCTCGAGCGACGATGCCCGCGCGTAAGGAGGGGTGCGTGTGCTGTGTCTGCTCGATTCCACCGGGGAAGTGCAGATGATTCAGACACGGGTCGCCGATGACCGGGGGGCAGCAAAGCAGAGAATCGCTACATCCGTCGATGTACCGTAACCGGCCCTTACCCTCGATCGGGCCGCCGACCGTGAACATCCCCCGAAAGCCGATCCGCTGGGCGATAAACACCGCCGTCGATGGTCGGGTTACCACCAGGGTGCACCCGCTGGACGTGCTAAACCATTGACCGGCGCGAAGCGAAACGGATTCACGACCATGGTCCCCCAGCAACAGAATCTCGCCGGAGGAAACAAACCCAAAACACGCGCCGATGTCGGGGATCTCCTCCGCACCCATGCGCCCGGAATCGATGTTGCCGAACCCGTAAACCCGCGAGGGGAAGCGATCGTCCGAGTCCTCGTAGAGCAGGCCCCAATACCGCGACCAGCTTTGAAATCCGTTACCCATTTTGATGCTCCTTGAGGTAGGCCGACGCGATGGCGTACAGGCAATCGGAGACCTTCTCGCAGCCTTGGCCTTTGGCGATTCGAATCGCCTGCATGACGACCTGATGTTGCGCCGCCGTCAGCGGCACGGAGAAGTTGAGCCACTCGGTGGTCGTGGCCGGTACGTCGG
>Ga0137431_1000311_pt1 | contig 19216 bp, 39 predicted proteins | sample EasRivERMZT800_2_FD_104646 | JGI IMG/M metagenome (GOLD analysis project Ga0137431, IMG submission 104646) | Soil microbial communities from meander-bound floodplain in the East River, Colorado, USA - East River MetaG ERMZT800_2 | ecosystem: Environmental > Terrestrial > Soil > Floodplain ... | reverse complement strand
CGAAAGGGGAGGAGAACCGTTCGGGGTGGGATGTGTGGTATACAGGGAAGCTATGGAAAGAACATTAGAGCTCGATAAGCATTGGTCCGGGTTTTGGTGGTGTTGCCATTGTCGGTTCTACACGGGACAACTGATACTTCATCAGGGACATGTAGTGATTCATCTTTTAAACCGATACCAGGAAGAGCCGCTAATCTCATTAGTGGCTACTAAAGCAGAATGAAGAAAGTCCTTCTCCATCAAGCTCTCCACTACGCCTTCCGTTTAGGCTATCGGCGCATTGCGCGGCTCGTGGGGTTGACGCGGGATCAGGTCCGGGATTCCTTCAAGGGAGTAACCCCGTGGTACTACCGTTCAAGCCTAGAGCGTCGGGCGGGTATCCGTGAGGCGAAGCGGTTGCTAAGAAACCCATCGGGGAGGGATTGACAGGCATCCGGCCGCGGTCCAGAATGAGCCAATGATAAACAATGAACATCCTTCAATGTGTATTTGTGGTCATTTCGGAGACGCTAACCCTTCATGGCATGGCGGAATTACAGGTCACGGTTCTTGTGGTGTTATCGGTTGTGGTTGCAAGAAATTCACATGGGTTCGATTCTTGACGGAGGAGGAAAGAAGGACATTGCTACTTCAAAGAATCAAAGCGGGGTTCAATCAATGAAAAAAGTTGATGTTTTAGCCTCGATTCTTGCCGACTACGTGGACAAGTGTCCTTCCGGGGTGCGTCCCTTGTTAGAGGTGCGGACTTTGGAAGTTTTGGAAGCTCTTCGGCCGTTGAGGTTGAATCCCTTGCAACTCCAAGGGGCTTTGATGGGGGCGTTACTGAAAACGATTCGAGAAAACGTAGGGGAGTTAAACATAGGGGAGGTTTTATGAAGGACCAAAAACATCTCGACGGTTGTTCATGTGAAGCCTGTTTTGATCGGTTGGCTATTGGTGCATTGGCGAAAATGGACTCTGCTTACGTAAGTCGGATCATAGAAATCACACCCGAAATGAACCGGCGCGTATTGGCGGAACGTCGCAAAGAGCCGCGGGAGCGGATCGCTGATTTAGAGAAGCGGCTAGCGCGGATTCTTCAACTTGCGGTAGGCGATTATGAGGGTTCGATTCAAGACGCGATGGTTGAAATTCGGGGGCTTGCCCGGGGAACCGATCCCTTGGAGGACGCCCAACGGCTTGCCCGGGGCCCGTGGGTTTAGGGGACGCGACCCCCGGTACCCCCGATCAACAGTGTTAGGAGCCATAGGGCCAAACCCAACCCGATGAGGTTCACGCGGGAGGCAACCCCGGCCGCGGCCAACACAAAAGAAATGAACGCCAGCAAAAGCAGAATCAGATTGAGACTCATGGAGGAAAGTATGCCAGTGAAGCGCGAATTTATCCAATTTTGGGTTTCTGACGTTTGGCATGTTCCCGACCGGAACGGGACGCACGCTTTTTGTGATTCTTTACTGGAGCTTCAGGACCTTCGGGCCGTCCGGCATTCGGAACACTTCCCGGAACCCGCGTGTCTTTCATGTTTGGCGCACGGTCACATGATTTCTGGATTCCCAACGCGAAAGGAAACCTCTGTTGATTCCTATTAAGGTGTCGTATGAGTGACTACAAAAAATCAAAAGGTTATGAACACATTCCCAACCAAAATTTGAAGTGTGATAGTTGCAAGAAAGTAACCCTTCACAGTAAAGCCGGGGGATGGTGGTATTGCTTACTCTGCAAACGGCGGTCCCTTCGATGATCTTTTTGATTCTTTTGGCCGCGGTTCCCTTCCTCCGCTCGATCAACGGAGAATTTCTTTTTGATGATCCCCGCATGATGGATAAAGGGGCCCCGAATCGCGTGTATCGGACCTTAAAGGAATTCAATCACGACGGCCGGAGCATGGTCCATTTGATAGATTCATGGGTTTGGCGTGTGACCGGAAACCTATCGCAACCGTTTGACGGGACGGGAACGCGGCTTATCGCCCCCTCATGGCCGTATCACGCGGCGTCCATCCTTTTCCATATCGGCACGACCCTTGCGTTGTGGGAGCTCTTCGGGATGATCCTGGAGCCCTCCCGGGCGTTGGTTGCGGCCGGGATCTTTGCGGTTCATCCGTTGCATGTCACCGCGGTCGGATACATTAGCGGCCGGGCGGGGGTTCAATCGTTTTTCTTTAGCGTGATGGGATATCTACACGCCGCGGCCGGGTTTTGGCCGTTGGTTCCTTTGTGTTTTTATTTCGCTTGGAAATCCAAACAAGACACGGTTTTTTATTTGGCCGTGTTGCCGATTTTCTTAGGGTGGATACGATGAAAAAAATACTGAAAAAACTGAGAGACAAGCTGATTTTTGTGGGCCGGGATATTTATTGCACGGTCCTCCGGATTTGTCCTGAGCATCACACGTTTATGGAGCGTGTGGACCAAATTCACCCGATCAAAGATCAAGTTTGGGTTTGCGTCTATTGCTGGCATGACGAAATCAACAAGCGAGGTTTGGACGATACCTTTATCCGGGAGCATAACGGAGATTTGGGGCCGGACTGGACGCCAATGGGCGGGCCGGGCGGGGTGGCGTGAAACGGTTTTTCATTTACAACCTGGAGCATTACGCCTTAGCGATTTGGGGGCTCCGGCTTCGCCTTGATCCGGCTTTTCCGTGGGTCCATGATTTCCTTCCCAACTTCATCACGGATTCCGTTTTGGAGTATCGGACCTATGGGCTTGTAGCGATGTGGGCCGGATTGTTGGCCGTGGTGTTGCCCCTGGAGCTCTCCCGGGTGCTTATCGTCGTTTGGGCCGTCGTGACGGGGTGGCGTTGCCGGTATCTGGTAACCGCCCTCCGGTTTTGGCGGCAAGCGTCCCGGGAAAATCAGGGAATTCCTCACCGTTCCCACGCCCGTTATGTAGGGGAGCTCTTGAAAGATATTGAACGCCGGATGAAAGCCGGGAAACCTTTCCAGGATCAACAACAAGAGGCTTTCGTTCTAGTAGAAGGGATATGCCGTCAACCGGCTGATGATTACAGTCCAGGGGCCATCCTGGAAAGGAAACGGGGAGTTTAAATGGGCCGTTCCAAGTATCCGGAGCGCATCATAGCGGTTGAGGTTGCCCGGCTTTACAGTGAGCTCTTTCGACTACGGAATGACGAAACCGAGGAAACCATTGATTCGGTTCAACATTTGTTGGTTGTTATGGCAACAAGCTTAGAAATCCATCAAGTCTTGACGTTGGAAGATTTGGAGCGGAATTTTACCGTCTGGAAATCCACCAAATAGCGGCCAACCCCGCCCCCAACGTTAACAACGTTCCTTGATCCATGCCGAAAAGCCCGGTTTGTCCCTTTTGGTAAGCCTCCGTTTGGGCTTTCACTTCCGGGGGCATGGGAACGACGGGAGCGGTCAACGCGTGTCCAGTTGGTTTTTGGATTTGCCCCGAATTCCAGAACGGCATGAGGGCTTCCTGTTGTCCCTCCAACCATTCCCCGGTCATCCAAACATTGATGGGAGCTCCGTCTAAAATATAGCCGTCGTACTCTTTCAGGTACACAACGGTCATGGGGGTTCCATCCGATCGGATTGGAATAAAACCATAGTCCTTGATAGCGTTGTGAAGAGCCCCAATTTCGATAAACGTGTAAGCGATTTTGGAAGCCGGATCAATGGCGTTAATGGGCTGATTCATCGTTTCCCCCTCATTAAGAACAACGCGGCAACCCCGATAATAGCAATCATGGTGGGATTTAAAAATCCGGGCTCTTCCTCCGCAATCAAGCCTTCCTCCGTAACCCGTAAGTCGGGCAATGGTCCCCCGGGCGCAAATTCGGTATAAGACGGCGGAGGGGCCGTTGCGGTTGAAATTCCGGTTGCCAACACGCGGCCCGCTCCGGAATTAACCGCGGTCCCCGGGGAAAATACCGGAGCTCCCCCGGGCGCAAAGGATGGATAGCCGCTTGCGGTTGCTCCGGTGGGAGCCGGAGCCGTGACGGGAGCCGCTAAAACCTGGATTTGATCGGTTCCAATGTTGTCGCCCTTTTTGCCGGAGCCCGACAATTTATAGACGCTTGCTGTGAACGTTCCTTGATCCCGAGGGAGCAAGGTATAGGGAGGCATGGGAACCGACATGGGGCCGGAGAATTGAATCACGCCATTCTGGTATTGATCCAACCAAACTTGAAGTTCCCCGGGGACATCGAACGTCATAGTATCCCCAACGGTGAGAGAGGACACGGCTTGACCGTTTCTGAAGTAATAGGCCCCTAGGCCCCTCATATACATGGGCGGTTCCTTTCTTATTTCCGTTTTCCGGTCCAGGACCACAGAAAAATTAAGATCAACAAGCCGACAAGCGGCCCCGAAGCGGGAGAGGCGGCAAATTCGGACACGCCCGCGGAAACCCATTTCGTCAGGTTATCGACGGCCCGCTTGACGTTGGCCCCAACTTGCGTCGAGGTTTGCCAAAGGTCCGGCTTGCCCGAATTGTATGCCGAATACACACGCCGGAAATCCTCCCCATAACGTCCCCGCAATTCGTTTAATAGCTTCGTTCCAAGATCAATGTTGGTTGCAGGGTCCCATAACCCATCGGGATCGCCTGTATAACCCAACCCGCGGGCGGTTTTGACTAGAATTTGCATCAATCCATAAGAGCCGTCGTTAATTTGCGGCTCCGCTCGATAGGCTCCCGGGTTCCAACTCGATTCCGTTTCAATAACCGCACTAATCCAGGATTCAGGGACCATCCACCGTCGAGAGCTTGCGAGGATTTCCGCGTCGAACATATCAACCGCTCAAGGCCGCAATGGGCCCACATGAAAACGCCCGTAACACCAACGTTTGACCTGTCGCTGAAATACTGGAAAACATGAAACCCGGCACGCCCGCAAGAATTCGCGTTGCCGTGGCGTCCGTGATGGTTTGGAGAATGGCACCGTTCACAAGGACGCGTAATTGAAGCAAGCCCGTTCCGGTCAAGACTTCCATCCGGATAATGTCCCCGGCAACAAGCGTTGTAGCTCCGGCTCCAATGGTAGCGGGAGCCCCACCCCCAACGATTTTGTCAATCCGTCCGGCCGCGGCTCCCGGAAGCAAACATTGGTACACGTCGGAGCCTTCATTCTCCGTAACTCCGTTATTCATGTCGTGGTTGTAGCGGAGGACTAAGGCGGAACCCGCGCCCGCGGCACTTTGGAAAGTGCATTGAACGAAAACCCCCGGGAGGTTATAGAGCCCCGTGTAGACCGGCATGGGAACCCAAAGCGGTAGGTAGTTGTTCGCCGGGGCCACACCCGAAACGGTGGTCATGGTCGCGGTATTACTGGAAATAATCGCGGCTCCGGTAGCTCCGTTTCCGGCTCCCCCGGGATTATTGAAAAGGGATCTTAACCAATTCGGTCCAAGCGTGTTTTTGTCGGCGCGGGTGAAGTTATCGGAAAAGTTAAGTTGGGAAAGATCCCCGCCCCCGAAGGGGCGAACCAAAACAGTCATTTATTGAAATTCCGGCGTTGTGAATAACATAACGCGTAGGGTTGTTGCGGCCGCGGCAATAACATAGTAGTCATTTGCGGAAAACACCACGCGGGGAGCGCGAAAAGGCCCCATCGCGTTATAACCTCTTTCCGTCGCCATCATTCCGGCAATGGCTTCCAACAAACGTTGAATTTCCCACATCTCCCGTTCGTTGACCGCTTCTAGAGCAACCGGAATTCCCGGCCGGATTTCAATCCCGCTAGTCACGGTGACACCATTCCCAAAACCGAGGAAAACCGAATTCGCGGCCGTGGATAGAACGTTGAGCATGATCGTCTCGCATTGGAAAATAGCATTCGCCAAGGGGAGCGCGACCGTCCCGACGTTGATGGAATAGGACACGGCCCGTTGATAGACAATCGGCCGTGTGGCGGGGACCGTGTACCACTCTTCCCACGCGGAACCCGTACTTAATTGTTCCGGCGTGAGATAAGAGGCGGGCGGGGCGTCGGTCGGAATATACCCCGCTTTCGGTTTAAACGGATCATCCCGGCGCGGGTAAACGTCCGGAATGTTGACGCGTGAAAGCCAGTCTTCCGCCATAGAGAAAGTCTCCTACAGTCCGGCCGGTGAGGACGAACCAAACGCGAATACTTTGAAACCGACTAGAGAAAGATCCATCCGTAGAACGGCGTTTCCGGCAAGTGTCATCAAGTTTGTAATCTGGACTTGAACCACACCCCCGGCTTTGATTAGCCACGGCTCCGGGAAGATAAACGGGAGGTTTCCCGTAGCTCCACCACCCGCGGCAAGCCCGCCCGTTAGGTTTTGGATCGGTTGGGGATTATCCTGGAGCGTGCGACCGCTCCCGGTATCGAAAAAGTTGATCAACAACGGAGACGCAATCGTTAACACGGATATTGAAGTTGAAGGACCCGTGTAAACGATGTGATTCACATAGCGTGCAACGAAGTGGGAATCGGCTTGAATTTGGATGTTTTGGGAAACGGTCGTTGACGCTGCAATCACGGAATTCTGAAAGCTTGTCGAATACATGAACGGGACAAGCTCCACTTGACGCGCCCGCTGTTTTGCATACAGGTCTTCAAGCATCGGCATTTTGCAAAACTCCTATCTAAAAAAGGGCCGGGGAAAATCTGAGTGAAACCCCGGCCGTGTGGAAAGAGTTGTCGGACGAAAGCTGTAAATCCGTCAACCCGTGGCGCGTCGAAACTATTGAACCGGCCGGAGCATGTCCCCGTCAAGCAACAAACAAAGCGTTGTGTTGCCTAAGGAAAGCGTCAACGCCGCGGCCCAATCAATACGGGCGTTGAAGTTGATTTGCGGCCCGATAAACAAGGGCTTGGACAACGTATTGACGGCGCGAGGGTCTGCGATTCCGTTTTGTGCGTAGTCCATCGAAATCGTTGTGGAAGCGACGGCCAACGATCCCGCCGCGCCCCCTCCGGCCGTGAGACACCAAAGCGGCTCAAGATCATAAGTCTTGTTGCCGATGGTCAACGTCATCACGCCCGTGTTGATCAACTGAGCAATGTTGTCGAAAGCCCCGGGGCTTGCCTGTCCCCCGGTTCCCAACGTTGCGGCGTTGGGGCGTTGCTTGACGAAAAACCGGATAGCGCGAATCAAGAAGGCTTTCGGGGCCGGAAGTTGAAACGCAACTTCCATATTGGAAAGATCCTGCGTTGCGCGGACGTTGAAGAAATTCGTTAACGCGGTTGTCGTACCGGAAACATAGGTTTGGGTGTCCCATAGCTTCCAACCGATAGACTCAATCTGTCCCCCATATTGGGTGTTGTACGCCTCATATTCACGCGGGTAAGAATCGGTAAAGATTCCGGGAAGGTTTGGACCGGGCATGTTTGGTTTTCCTTTCAATTAAAGTTGAATGATGGGCCCCGCCCCCTTCCCTGGATCGGTACTTTTGAGCGAAGCCCTTCGCGTTGAATTTCCTAGAAACGTTTCTCCGGCAACAAACGGTCCGGTGTTGTGGACATGATCGGCGTCCGTTGAACGGAGCGCGATTGCACGGGAATTCCGGTATACCGGCCCATTCCGTTTCCGGCCGGAATCCTGGACGGCATCCGTTCATAGAACCCAAGGAACGGTTGAGCACCCATCCCGGCAACGGCCGCGGGACGTGGGATCAACCCGGGCGCGAATTCCGAAACAAGATCCAACGCCAAGGACGCCGCGCCTCCAATCAACATGAAATTCCCGGCCCGTTGGGAAACGAATTTCCGGACCAACAAGGACGGGCCCAACACGGCCGCGGCTTTGACCGCGTAATAACCGATTTTCGAGCTCGTTAACGTTGTCGGGAGCATGGACATTAAATAACTCGTCATGACCGGGGGAATCACCAAGCCCGCGCTTGTAAACAAAATCGCGTCCAGTGGCGGAAGCGATATCCCCATGACGGAGCCCAACCCGGCCGGGTTGCGTCGGTATCGTCGGCGGGCGGTCAACCGGACAGACCGGCGTCGGCGTCGAGGATTCAAACTGACTCTCCGGCGTCGGGCTCTTCGTCGCCGGGGGTTGGCAATCAAACCGGAAGCCGCATAATTCCGTCTTACGCGTCGGGCCCGGCGTCGGGGTGCATTCTTACGGCCCCGTCTAACTCTTCGTGTCTTGCGTCGTGCCATTTTTCTAACCTTTCTTGTCGGGTTTCCGATAATCAGCGTTGGGTTGTCTAACCATCGTTCCCCGTCGATTTCGGCCCAAAGTCCCATTTGGTCATTTCCGTTTCTGGAGCAACAAAAAAGCGGCTCCGGCAAATAAAGCCACGGTCGGCAAATCCAAGCCCGCTAGAATCGCGGGACTTTTCGGACGGATGGAGGAAAGAGGCGCATTGTTGGGGAGGGTCCCCCCTTGCGGTATCCAAGGAAATGTTTGCGTCCCGGAGGGCGCAAGGGTTTGGATTGTGGTCCCATAGCCTTGCGTGGGAAGCGGAGGCGGGACCATTCCCCCTTGATGGAGAATGGCGCGGGCAATCGCACCTAACATGCCGTCTGTACCCACCCCGCCCGGCGTGCCGTCGCCCCAACGGATACAATTCGCTTGGGTGGGTTCCATCGGCGGGGGCCACGTGTAACCGCACGTGCCGTCAATATACGGCATGACGGTATTCAGGGCTTGAGCACTGGCCCGGCCGTCAGAAAACGCGGCGTCTTGAACGAATTCCATGAAGGCCCGGCCGATGGCCCCGACTTGTTGGTACATGGCTTGCAAACCGGCCACGCCGGGATTACGGACTAACATTTGCGTGATTTGGTCCAATTGCCCGGTTCCTTGCGGGTTGATCAATTGGTTCTGAATCGGCGTGATAATGTCGGCTTCCGAGCGGCCCCGTCCGATCAATTTCGTTAGTGCCAACCCCACCGCGAGAGCTCCCCCCAACGCGGCCCCCACGCCGGTCGAAATCAAACCCGCCGACGTGAGCGCAGCCGGTCCCAAGGACGCCGCGGCTCCGGGGATATCGCCCGCGGCAAATTGCTGGTACGCCGCGGCGTATTGATCGGTGGAAAAGTCGGGGGCGTCCAAATCGGTATCTTGTCCGAGGTACGCCATTTTATTTTTTCCTCGTTAAGAGAAAGAGGACGCCCAAACCCGCCACGATGGGCAACCAATTGGTTTCGGCCATCGTTGGAAAGGCTTCGTAACCGTCCGTGGGATAGGCGGGAATCGTTGGATATTGCGGCAACCCGGGAGCCGGATACCGGGGCGCGGGTGTGACGGAGCCGACAACCTTTCGGGCTTCACAAAGTATCCGCTCAATGATGGGCAAGCCCTCACACGACGCGGTTGGACTGGTTGCGGTCGGGGAGAGCAACCCCATTCCGGAAAGCCCGCCGTTACAATTCGCGCAACCACACCCGGATAAATTCATTCCTTGCCGGTACATTTAGCGGCCCCCTTTCGCGATGAGCGCAAAAAGCCCGATCCCAAGTAAAACCGTCGTCCAGGGGAAATCCGGCGTGACGCGTGTAACCCCGCCCCCGGCTTCTGTGGTGTCGTCAACGAGGTACGCGCCAGAAGCCAACACGTCTTGACAGGGGCCCGCCTCCATTGCAAACACGGTCCCGTCGTCATAGATACAGGTCCGCATATCGCCTAAGTGCATCGTTAAACCTTCGGGGTTTTTTCGGTTATCAAAATAGACTTCGATCCCACGTAAACCCAACCGGGCGGGATTGTGTACACGCCCGCGGAACGGGATCGAATCGTATGTTTATAGAAGCCGGGTTTCCGGCCGATGGATCGGTGATAGCGGACTTCCTTCGCGGTTCCGATCCGTTGAAGAGAGGAACGTCTAACGCGGGGATTCATCGCGGGCCGCTTCGCCCGTCGTAACAGTTGCCGGGCGTCGGCCAACCGTACCCGGTCCCGTTCGGTTAACCCTTGCGGGGTTCGGGCTTTCTTCATCAAGTCGGCAAAGGTTTGCTTGGCTTGGGTCGGTGTCAACGGCTCTTACTCCCCGGGAAATGCAAGGTTGATGGAATCCCGGAGCTTCAATAACCCGGCTTTGAAACGGGCCGCGAGTGTCGGGTTTTTGATGACCGCTAAAAGGACCGATAGCGCCATCGGGATTAAAAATTGCTCCATGTTCGGTTTTTCCTTTAGGTTACCGGCCGTGAAAAAACTAAAGGTCGAAGGCGTGGTCAAAGGTTTTCGTCTCCAAAAACCCCCGTTGTGGTTCAACCGCGCCCCCGACCCTAGATCCAGGGATACCGGGAGAGATTAGAGGGTAAAGGCTTGCGGGCGCAAGGAATATTTTACCGGCCGCGCCCAATTCCAAGGTAAATAATCGCCAACACGATCAACGGAATGGCGAGATTTTCCAGTAGCGGCCCCGTGAGCGCTCCGGCCGCGCCTCCGGCCGTCTCTGCAACTTCCTTGATGATTTTCCCGGTTGCGACAAGGGAATCCTTTGCCACTTCTACGGTCAGGTTCATGAGCTCTTCAGGAAGGTGATACAACCAAATTCCTTCCTTGTAGTCATAGGTTCCGGAGACGTTCTTAATTAGGTCCGGCCGGTCGGAAATGTCGGAAAGCATCACTTCCCCGGCACGGCAAAGGAAGCCGTCTTGTTGACAGACGTAGACAAGGATGAATTGTTGCCCCCATTGAATGACCGCGCCCCACGGGGCAAGCGGAAGCGATTCCACGTCAACGTCATGTTGGAATTGTAACCATTCGGGATCGGATAAACGTCGCGGCATTATTCTTCCCCTTCCTCGTTTTCCTCCACTTCACTGTTACGGAGAGCTTCAATCAAATCGGCGATGGAATCTTCCGGCGTCAATTCAAAATCATTCATCAACGCTTCCACAAATTCAATCTCAGAAAGCTCCGTCTCGTCACTCATTGATCGGCTCCTTTAACCTTCTGACATGAACCGTGGGTCGTTGACGTTCCAACCATAAAACCCGCCGTTCGAGGTTCGAGAGATTGTTTTGCATCAAACTTAATTGGAGCTCCACCCGGCCAATAGCGCGACCAATTTCGATCAACTTCCACCCCAACGCAATCAACGCCCCCACGCTTACCGTTAAATAGATGTTTTCCAAGCTGTTTTCCAATCGTGACCGCTTTCATACTTCCATCACCATTGCGTCGGCGTACCGGATCGGCAACGCTTCCGGGGGAACAATCGGATCAATGTCTAAACGGTGAGAGGGAACCCGGCAAAAGACGTGCGAGAAATCCGCCTCCCTCATGGTCCGGATGGCAACGAATTGACAAGGAATCCGCATTGCCCGAAGCAAAGACGCCGCGAGGGTTGCCGCGTCATCACAATCGCCCGCGAAAAACTGACACCCAATCAACACGGCCGGGCTCATGACAAATTCTGCGTCGGGGGGATCGGGGACCACGGTCCAGACGGCCCGGAGCCAATAATCTAACGTGTACGCGTCCGGCATGATTGCGGCAAGGGCTAGCACTTCGTCGGAGGCGGAATCCTTAAGAGCTAGCTTTCTCATTTCCTGGAGCGTCCGGCGCGTCCCCTCCGGCCCCGGTGGAATCCACATCCGTTGAAAGGTTGGCAAGCAATGTCTCATAGAAAGTTTGGAACCATCCCGAAAGGATCGGATTTTGACCGATTTCCGGATCAAATGCCAACAAATGTTGAAGCGTGTAGCCGCGCCGTAGGGCTTCTAGAATCGCGCCATTGCCGGGCTCTTCCGCGTTGTCTACCACATGATCGGCCCATACTTCCGGATCTTTTCCGGTCCGGGCTTTCGATTTGAGATAGTTCAATTGTTGCGTGATCCATTGCACTAACAATTCCTCCGACGTGGGTTGGGGAGACGCCGCGGTAGTTTGCGGGGGGACGTGTTGCGGTAGCTCCACGCGAACGGCTCCGGGAGGTATCGCCGGACGTTCGACAATTCCGGGCGGGTTCGGTTGTTGACGGTTTTGGAGGACTTGTGCGACGGTTGAAATTCCCTCTTTGATCAACCCGGGCCAACTGTCTTCACTAGAGCCCCCGGGAACAAGATCCTTAGCCGCGGCAATCAAATCGAGGGCTTGCTTGACGCCCCCTTCTTGCGGGGGTTTCAATTGTTGGAAGGTTGTTGCCATCGCGGTTAACATCGCGGCCGGACTGTCACCGTTCGACGCCGGTTTGAGGGCTCCAATCAAAGCCGCTATGCCGGTCATGAGTGCGCCCATGTCCAGGGGTGGGGGCGGGGGCGCGGGACGGTTCCCGGCAATCAACGCAAGGATCAATTGTTCATGAAACGTGCCGCCCCCGTTGCCGTTCGGGACGCCTACCAACGCGGCCCCCTCCACGTCCACGGTTAGGTTTTTCACGATTTGCTTTTGAGCGTTTTTGAATTGAAGGATGAATTTGCCGTTGCCGAATTTGTCCCGAAGGTAGCCGTAAAGATCGGCCCGCAAGATATCCATCCCCACCCGTTTCACATGCGGCATGGACCCATCCTCTTTGCGCCGGTAAATCTCAACGACGGAGGTTTGCGGGGCCCACTCCATCAAGAAATCTTCAATATCTAGCTCCGATTGTGAGGGCTCTAGGAAAAGTTCGTCCTCTGTTTTGGGCTTGCGTTTTGCCGCCATTATTGGCTCCCATTCGGGGGTTTCGCGGCCGGTTCCGCGCCCGGTCTAATTCCCGGACTTTGTTGAACCCCTTTTTCGATCATGTCCCGGATAAGCCCGCACATTAGATGAATGACATACGGGATCGGAAGGGCCCGGCTTGAACCAAACGTGACCACGGGCGGATTGACGCGGTTGTCAATGGTGATTTGAATTGTATCCACGGGTGTGATGATTAAGGACGGCCCCGGCTTTCCCGGTTGTTGTTCCCAAGGTTTGTCGCTCATTTTTCGTATTCCCCTTCGGCTTCTAACGTTTTCAAACTGGTATAGGATTCCCCGGCCGCATAGACCTGGACCGGCTTCAAACATTCCGGACACGTTAGGGTGATAATGACACCATGTTCGGATCGGTTGATAATGATATGGGGCGTTGTCCCGTCCGTTAGATTCCAGGTTTGATGTACCCCGCAACACGGACAAACCAACTCCCGAAGGACCACGACGGCCCGGCGTTGAATCTTTTTCTCACTCATGTTGCCCCCTTATCCATTCGTGGATGGGATCAGCGACAGGAAGCCCGCAACAATCCGGCCCCGTGTAGACGTGATATTGACTGGCTTTCGGGCCAAACTTCGGGGGCTTCACCCGTCCCGCCATCACATCAAAATATTCCTCCATCCCATCGGGAAAGTCGCCGTTTGCGTCCGGAGAAAACATCGCAACTCCACATAACTTACATTGCCGGGCATACGGAGCGGCAACCACGCGCCAACGGTGGACGCATTCTTGTTGCTTTCGGGCGAGGGCTTCTTTCCGCTCACGCCGGATCGTTAGCCCGTTCAACACAAGCACCCCTCCCCCGAAAAGCAGAATGAACAACGCCACGGCCAACACCATATTTTCGTTCAAACTCATTTTTAAAATTCCTTCCAACCTACGTCCGGATAGTGCGCCCACGGCCGGGACTCAAAGGAACGTTTCAAAAGATCCCGTCCCGTTCGGCTCTTTTCCCAAATCCGCTTTTTGTCAAACATGACATCGAGGTAGCGCGGTACGTCTACAAGCTCGTTGAACATCGCGTATTTCCGTTGGCGGATGACTTGCGCCAAAGTCCAGTTTCGCCGGACGTTCAAGGTCAAAACCCGACGCCTCCGGTCCAACAGTGTAACCAAATCTAAGCCCACTTCAAAGCCGCGGATTTTCGTATGCACACAAGACTCCCCACACGCCGGGCAAGCCGTCCGGTTATCCGTCCAAATCGCCTTGCATTTCTCGCAATGCGTAGCCCGGTACGTGTAGACACCACTCCCCACTACTATAAGGTCGAAAACAAGTTCGCCGGGCGACCATTCGCCCAAACCCTCCCCCGTTGCAAGTTGTCGAAGCGGTTCCGTCGTCATGACTCCATCGGTGGCATAAAAGACAACCTTCGACGCGTCGAGCTCCCGGTAAAGCCTCTGCCGGATTTGTGAGGTGATAGCAGACGCATAAACGAAATTCGTTCGCTTCGTCCATTGTTCCTTCCGGGCCCAAAAATTCCCCCTCCATGCTTCACTCTCCCGGTTCACAAACATTGTGGGAAACCATTTTCCAATCCGTTCCGCAACTTTCCCATAGAGCGCATTCATGATGATTTTCAACGCCCATGAGGAAAGCGGTTGCCGTTGCCGTTCCTGATACATTTCGGCCAACTCCGCAAACGGCCGCTTGATTCCATCGGTTACGACAAGCTGAAAACCACGCCGCACTTTCCGAATCATGTCACTTTCTTCAAGTAGCCGGAACGTGTCCAGGTCTACCCATTGCGACCATTGCCCGGTGGGATACATCAATTGACTTTCCCCTTTTACCGGGATCGGACAACGGTACTCCGACAACGGAACCCGAAGGGTTACCTGTAAGGCCGCGTAAACCGCGTCGGGCCGCGGGCTTTTTTCAATCGGGAGCCATTGCCCGGCCGTGGAGGGAAGCGCGGCCATTGCCGAGGGGTAAGCCGAGTGAATATCGTAAAGGTAGGCTTTTGGAAAGTATCCGACTTTTAAACACTCGATCCGGCCCCCGCGATAGGTTTCCTCAAATGCGTTGTTGATGTAGCGGGGGACTTCATGCGTCATGGATTTGGAAAACTTCTGGACGGCAATGGAGGCGCACGAAATCGGCTTGTCAAAATTCACCCCGGCCGCTTTCATTGCCCGTTGAGAATGCGTATATAGTCGTTCGCAGAGAGACGCGTCATTTCGACAGTAATCGCGTATGGCTTGCGCTTTCGCATCACCACGCCGGAGAGCTTCAAGGAGCTTTCCCCATTCCACCCCTGGATTGGTTTTGCTTTCTCCAAGTATTTTAGAAGCCGCTTTTTCAAGGCTTGAGGCGTAAAACTGGCAGAGGTCGTAAATAGTGAAGAGGGTCTTGATTTGTTTGCCATGTACCACTCCTACACGGAGAAATTTTGAGGGAACAAATCGAATCCGATAACGGCCATAGGAGGCGGAGGTTCGCCGCATGATCGTTTCGTTAGTGAATAGATCCAGTAATTTCAACGCGGCTTGTATGTCGTAATCCGCATTCCAGCAACAAAACCGCGTGTCCTGCATCCGGAGCCATTCGATTAAAACGTGCCATTGTTGACCCGGCTTATAGCGCCATAGCTCCAAATCGTTGCGGGGTGTTGCAATCAGAACAATCCGGCCCCGATGGGTTTCGGTGTCTAGGCCCGTCATGATACACACTCATAACAACGGGATTTGATAATTTGAGGACGTTTTTTCCGCGTCACCCATACTTCATGTCCACATTCCAAGAGCAGCAACCATTGATGGGGATTCATAGGGCTTTGAGTTATTTGTATTATCTTTTTCTTCATTGCGGCCACGGTAAAGACGCGTTAAACGCTTTCAACGCGGCTTTGTGAATGGCTATCGACATTTCAATCACGGTGGGAATTTGAGCATCTGTCAACGTCGGTTGCCGTGTCATCAAAATACAAGCCCCAAGTGCGATGGAGCGCATCCAATCCTCTTTTTCGTTTCCTTCTGGCGGTTCTAGCGGCATGATCGGTTCCTTTCATATTCCAAATTCAAACCTCAACGATTGATATCTATCGGAATGCTCCAAAACGGCCGCGGCGTCCCGAATTCGATAATGTCTTTTCTTCCCATACAGGCGGGCCGTCCGTGTCATTTCCTCCCGCATTCGCGTTAAAAGCTCCCGGGCTTTCGATAACGGGAGCTCAAACATTCGCGCCATCCGATCCACCAAGCCCCAATATTGAAACTGAGCCGTGGACCGGCGTACCCGGTCAAACCCAACACGCGGCCCATAAGCCAACTTGGAAGCGTCTGCAAAAGTTTTCGCTTTCGGTACGTCGAAGGGATCTATCCGCTTCCATTTCCCTTTTTTGTCGAACGGCGTAACCCGTATCCAGGTTTCCGCGGCTTTCCGGCCCCCGCGCCGTATGGTGTCAATAAAGGTCTCTTTCGTCCGTCGCCGGGCTTCAAGGTAAGGAATTTTTTCTTTTTTGGCGATTTGGCGAGCTATCGAGTGATGCTTTTTGAGGGCTTTGGAAAGCCTCCGGCCGTGAGCGGTTTTCAATGGCATACTTCAGAACGTCTCCCTGTAAAACGTTCGGCCGGTTGTGTTGCGTCGGGACCGGCCCGCCCGTTTAGAACAACCCGACGAGATTACGCCTCCGGGAGCAATTCAACAACTTGAAACTGCTTCATGTTGTTTTTCAATTTGGGGTTGTCGGCTTTCTTCAACTCCCCCATGTATTGAATACAGTAAACCTGACCTATTCGGATATTGCTCCCCATTTTGGTCTTCAAGTCCGCGCCCAACCACACCGACACGGGCCCGCCTTGAGCATTCATCACCACAACGGTTCCGCCAAACTCCCCGACACCCTCCCGAATGGCGAGAATTTCGCCGATAACGTACTCTCCCGCCTTCAAAGGTTTCCAGGACGGCTCCACTCCCGGGAGCTCCCGCGTTTTGAGCTTTAAACCCATCTTGTCAATTTGTTTTTGAACAGCCGCGGGAAGGGTGGAAGTCCCCTTGTTAAATAAAACCAAAGCTTCTTTGTTGTCCTCGTTCGCCATTGTTTTCTGTATCCCCTTTCAAGAATGTTTTGGGCCGGTCCTTCCAATATCCCGCGGTTAGGCCCCGATCCCGCGGAATGGGTTGATGAACATCATTTCTAAATGGATCGTAGTGGAACGCTTGCCCACATATCGCGCAAACGGCCCGGTGAGGGTGAATCACTCCCCTATCGCCACAACACGGGCAACAAACGCCGGTTTCCTTCCATAGCTGGAAAAGGTATTCCGCTTTTTCTAACGCCCGTTGCTGGAGGCTTTTTTGTTTGGGAAACATTACTTCGCTTTCGCCCGCTTCGTTGCTTTCGCCCGCGGGCGTCCCCCAAGCCTCCCGTTTTCCCGGGCCGCTTGAATCTTGCGCTTGGAATTGATCGAACCCCGGCACGACGGACAAAACTTGACGAGACGGGTTTTCTTATGCGTTGAACAAAATTCGGCTTTCATGGGCTTTTCCATGTCCTCCTAAACGTTTGAAAAATTACGGTGTGATCCCGTTTAACTTCGGGTTCCGCGGACGACCGGGACGTGCCAACGGAATATTGACCGCCACAATGTCGGAACAATCGGATTCCCCGTTTTCGTCTTGCGCCGTCACCGCGTACCAACTCAACCCCCGTGAGGCGTTGTTGTCGGTGTATTCCATTTGCGGCATGAAAAACCCAATTCGATCCGTATTGACCTTCGTCCAGGTTCCCCCATTGCACGGGGAAGGATTTGTGGACGGGTTGCTTGTTGTCTTATAGAGGTTGTACCAGACCGGCGTGGTCGGTTGCGGAGGCTCCCACCCAATTGTTACCGTGGGAAGCGTCCCTTGCGGCTCCAACCCCACGGCCCCGGCAACGAAAAACCCAACACCTATAACGATCATGCACACGGACAAAACACGATGAATATTCATTGATCCCCTTTCATTGGATCGGGCGGGCCAGTTGCCCCAAAAGCCCAACTTGAATGTGTGTTTCATACTTCGGGAGCCCGTCCAACCCTTTCCCTAAATCCTCCCGCCCCGCTTCCCATGTCAAAGAAGCGCGAAAATGAATTTGAGGCGCAATCAATAGCGGAGGGTTCAAATTCCACTTTGGCCGGACGGCCATCAACCACGCCGGAGAGTGCTGATACCACTTCGCCCCGATTTGAAACGCGAAGGAACCCAACGCGAGGGCGGAAGATAGTCCGTAAATCACAATCGACTTCATCAGGAACGCTTGCGGGTTCGGTAACATCCCCGGAAGATACATATTGGTCCAAGGGTCCCCCTTCATCCCCCGTTCATTACCCAACCCGGAATTGTAGCCGGTGAAAAATTCCATTTGCGTCGTAACCGGCCGAAGGATTTGCGTGTCATAGAGACACCACGGAACAATCTCAATCCCCGCGCCCGGGTTGTGGTTTATGACGTAATCGGAAAAAGGAACTTCCCCAACCGGCTTATACCGTGGACGCCTCATGGCTTCCTCATCTTTCGCGTTAGGGCGTCCGCTAGCGCGTCGGCTTCCTTCCCCTTATCCACGTTATAGGGACGCGTGTCCGGTTGCGGTACGTTCGTTTTTGTGGGTTGCTGTAGGGCGTCCGCACGGAACGCGGCTTCCTGAAAATCCGCCCCCGCTTGACACGCTACCGACGCCTCACGGAGAAACGTTTCCAGGACCGGCAACCCCGTGACGCGGGCATGGTCCGCGGAATGCTTCAACGTTATAGCTCGATCCCGCGCCCGCTGGAGTTGCGCTTTTTGATCCGGCGTGAGCTCGTTCATTTCACCTTGATTCCCATCAAAAAGTAATGCCATTCAAACTTCCCATCCTGGACCGTTCCAAGATGCAAGTCGCCATTTATCAAACCCCGTTCCCCCGTCCAACCCGTCCCCAACATGAGAATTGGGAAAATCCCCCGCGGTCCCATTTCATCAACAAGAGCCCACAACGTCGGCGTCCCATCTTGCATTTGTATCGACAAGGGAACGAATTCAATCGGAGCCTCTATGCTTTGTTCACTCTGAATTTTTAACGGATACTTCCAAATCGTCATTGTTGCCCCCTGAATTTACGATTAACTGATACTCGAAAAGCCCAATGGCCCGGTTCCCCCGCGCCCGTTTCTTGATCGTATGAGCTCCAAACCGTTCCTTCCGTAAGTGTCGCAATTGCGCCGAAATCGACGCCGGAGGGTCCCCCGTTGCTTTTTCGATTTCCGATAACGTGCGCCAATTGCCGTCATTCATCAATCGCCATATACGGAGCAATTGTGCCGTTAATCGGGCGTTGTCGAATTCCCCTACATAGTCGGAGCCGTCAAACTTGAAGGGTAGTTGCGCCGGTCGGTCCATTTATTTGAACGTCCACCCGTTTTGAACGAACCCCGGAACCCGCGGGCTTCCTAACATCTTGTCGATATGACCGGCAACCACGCCCGACACCAACGCCCCTAGATCGTCATCGGTGTACGGCTCCGGAACGTCGGCCGCAAAAACCCGAATTACTTTTGCGAGACGTTCCGCTTCCTCTGTGGTTATTTCCTTTTCAAGTCGGACTTTTAAAAGCGGCATTCAATCCCCCGGAAAATATCGGCCGGAGCATTGGCCCTTTGTTTCG
>Ga0137431_1000310_pt1 | contig 19284 bp, 18 predicted proteins | sample EasRivERMZT800_2_FD_104646 | JGI IMG/M metagenome (GOLD analysis project Ga0137431, IMG submission 104646) | Soil microbial communities from meander-bound floodplain in the East River, Colorado, USA - East River MetaG ERMZT800_2 | ecosystem: Environmental > Terrestrial > Soil > Floodplain ... | reverse complement strand
GTACTTTCAAACTGCGATATTGATCCTGATAAATATACCGGATTTGCCTTTGGCATGGGTATCGAACGTCCGGCTATTTTAAAATATGGTATAAACGATATCCGCTTGTTCAGTGAAAATGACGTAAGATTTTTGAAACAGTTTACGTCTGCGATTTAGAATATGGCATTGCGTGGAATTCGTTTATTTCATTTTATTATCTGCATCCTCCTGTAACAGAACCATGCTGCAGCAATAAATGCAAGGATTGCAATGTAAAACCAGGCCGTAAAGTCAATAGAAATAAACACATCATCATTTCCAAACCTGCCTAAGCCTCCTGTGTCCCTGGCCCTATTGGTCATTTCCGGAATATCCAGCTTTAGTTTTCTTTTTATATCAATCATTGCGCCTATCAAGGCGGCAGCAGCCAAAGCTCCTGTTATTGCTGCGCCGGAAACGGATCTTTTACTATCAAGCAGGGACAATACAAACGCAATAATTCCCAACCCAAAGGCAATCAGCGCAAATATATTCGGGTCATTTCTTTCCCCCTTAATATTCACTTCTGCTTTATCACTATCCATCTTTTTAAAGTCACCCACTAAAGAATTATCAGAGCCCGGGCCTTTTACTTCAAACCCCGTTGCCAGCTGCACACCCGTTACTTTTTGCAGTGTCATGCTATTGCACTTAATATCTACAAATGGCATAAGAAATAAAAGAATGCCAATACCAAAAGCAACTGATGCAGGAATTTTTGTCCCGAATATTCCGGGCAGTGGCGCAGGCGATGCATCAGGAGCATGACCCCCGATCGTTGGTACCTCGCTCATAATGGTAATTTTGCAGTAAGGTAAACATAAAAACAGAACAGGGGCTTAAACTAAACATGCTATAACTATAACTTTAACCTTTCAATCCCAATATTATTCAAATGATGAATCAAACCATTTGCGTATGCGGCGCCGGCACCATGGGCAGCGGCATAGCACAGGTTTCGGCACATTCCGGCTTAAAAACTATTTTATACGATCTCAACCACGCTGTGCTGGAAAAGGCGGTAACCCAGGTAGAAAAAAGCCTAGAATCATTGGTTGAAAAAGGAAAACTGGTTTCTGCTGAAAAAAATGCTATACAACGGCGCCTACAATTCACAGATTTATTGCAGGATTGTATAGCTGACATTTTTATAGAAGCCATCGCTGAAAAACCCGAGTTGAAAATCGAACTGTTCAACGAACTGGCCAACATGAATAAAAGCAACTGCGTATTTGCGACTAATACATCATCGTTATCCGTTAACAATATTGCATCTCAAATAAAAAATCCCGGACGGGTTATAGGCATGCATTTTTTTAATCCGGCCCCTGTAATGAAGCTGGTTGAAGTGGTAAATACGAATTACACAAATGAGCAGACCACGCGAATCATACTTGAGCTTGCCCGGCAAATGGGTAAAATAGCAGTGGTATGTAAAGATTCTCCCGGATTTGTGGTCAACCGGGTGGCCCGTCCCTATTATATTGAAGCACTGAGGCTGGCAGAAGAACATCTCAGCGATTTTGCACAGACAGATTCATTGCTCGAAGCTTCAGGTTTTAAAATGGGGCCTTTCAAATTAATGGATTTGATCGGCAATGATATCAACTATGCCGTGAGCTGCTCGGTATATGAACAGTTGAAAAGGCCTGAACGATTAAAACCTTCTGCTATACAAAAAGAAAAAGTAGAAAAAGGCGAATTGGGAAGAAAGTCAGGAAAGGGATACTATCCCTACCTCTAGCTTAGGGCGTCCTTTCCGAAGAGTGGTAATTAAAAAGCAACCACTAAGTTTGCAGAGAATTTTAATGCAAATGAGCAATAAGAACTCTTCGTCAATTGGCGAAGTTGGGAGTATTCTTGTAACAGGCGGTACCGGCTTTCTCGGATCATATATCATTAAGGAACTGATTGAAACCGGTTACTCGGTCAGAGCCATTCGGCGCGGCAGACTGCCGTTTTATATTCCCAGGGAAATTCTTGATAAAGTGCAATGGATGGATGGTGATATCCTGGATGTGGTTTCGCTCGAAGAAGCCATGGATGGTGTTGATGTGGTTATCCATTCCGCCGGTATGGTTTCGTTTATAAGAAGAGAAAGAGAACAAATGTACCGGGTCAACGTGGAAGGAACCGGCAACGTCGTGAATATTGCATTGGAAAAAAATGTCAGGCGATTAATTTATATCAGTTCCGTTGCTGCATTGGGACGAACGACAAACGGTGGCTCCGTCAATGAAGATAAAAAATGGGAAACAAGCAAAGTGAATACCCATTATGCAAAAAGCAAACATAATGGCGAACTCGAAGTTTGGCGGGGCATTAGCGAAGGTATGAGCGGCGTGATATTAAACCCCAGCACTATCCTCGGCTTTGGCGACTGGGACAGCAGCAGTTGCGCCATCTTTAAAAAAATATATGACGAGTTTAAATGGTACACACCCGGAATAAACGGTTTTGTAGATGTTGGGGATGTAGCCAGGGTTGTTGCATTGTTGGTTGAAAGTGATATCAGCGGTCAGCGTTTTATAGTCAACGGAGATAACTGGACTTTTAAAAAACTAATGGATACGATTGCCGATAGCTTTGGCAAGAAAAAGCCGTCACGGCAATCCACTCCATTTCTGCTTAACCTTGCATGGAAAATGGAACAGTTCAAATCCTTTTTTAATAGTTCGAGACCATTGCTCACCCGCGAAAGTGCGAAAGTCGCTCTTAGCAAGACTTATTTTGAAAATGATAAATTGTTAAAGGCTTTGCCCGGATTTTTATTCACCCCATTGGAGCAAACAATCCGGCGCGCCTCAGGGAAATACCTCGAAATGATAGGACAGGCCTCACACTATTAAAGGCTCGCGTAACGTTTTAATCCATTATTAACAGATATGCGGAAGTTTAAAAGTAGTTTCCGCAGAGGAAGTACGATGCAATCGGCGAATGGCAAACTGTATCTTTAAATATTAATTCAATTCTCTATGCTAAAACTTTGCAGCGGTTTATTGATAATATTCGCAATGTATTCAACTGTGGCTTATAGCCAGTTCACTGTTTCCGGTAAAATAGTTGATTCTACTACCAAAGAACCGCTAAGCAGCGCTTCCGTATATTGCCAGAATACAACGGTGGGTACCACCACCAATAAAGAGGGTGAGTTTTCGCTGCAATTAAAATCAGGTGGGTATGAACTTATCGTCAGCTATACAGGTTATCAAACCAGGCAGGTCAGGATCAGCAGCTCCGATGGCAAAATACCTGATATCGAAATGGTAAAAGAAGAAAAAAGTCTTGGAGAGGTGATTATTAAATCGAGTAACGAGGTGAAAGACGGCTGGGAAAAATATGGAAAATTCTTCCTGGATCATTTTATTGGCACCACGCCCAATGCAGCAAAAACCAGGTTGCTGAATCCTGAGGTCTTGAAATTCTACCTGCTGAAAAAAAGTAATAAGCTGCGGGTACTGGCTATCGAGCCTTTACAGATTGAAAACAGGGCTTTGGGATATAATCTGCGTTACCAATTAGACTCGTTTATTTATCATTATAACACCCATATTAATTCATATCGTGGTTTTTGCCTGTATTCGGAAATGGATGGAGACGACAGCCTGAAAAAAGTATGGGTGAACAATCGTGAAAATGCATATTACGGTTCCAAGTTGCATTTTATGCGCAGCTACTATGACAGCGCTGTGGTTGAAGAGGGTTTTAACATTGATATCCTTGACGAAGCGAGTGAGAAAAAATTTAATGCTATTAAAGATGTTTATGACACCTTATATTATGGCGCATTGGATAGTACTCTGCAAATTGAGATCTGGTACCCGCGAAAGATCAGTATCACGTTCACCAAAAAAAGACCCGATACCGAATACGTGAAACAATTCAAGCTCCCTAAAAATGTAATGACACAGATATCCTATATTGATATCACCGATGCTGTCGCCATAAAAGAAAATGGATATTATTATGATCAGAAGGACTGGATCAACCAGGGTTACTGGAGCTGGAAGAATTTAGCTGATCAGTTGCCATATGATTATTAAAGGGCTTGTCCCCGAACTTAATTCCTACCCATCGTTTATCTGCGGGCAGAGCCAGCATCTCAAACCCCCCATACCGGGAAATAATATAGATCCTGATTTCAGTTACGGTTCTGTCTTGCGAAGAGTTCCTTCTTCCAATGTGAATGGCTATGGAAGGGAGGATTTAGATGGCTTCATTACTTTCTCCCAGAGTTGTGGAATACGTTTTATCCAAACAAACTCCTTCATTTTTTCTCTTGCATCCTCAACCGGTGAACCAAAATATACTTTACCTCCTTCAATTGAATCCTTTACCCCGCTTTGCGCGTAGACAACCGCATCTTTTCCTATCGTTAATGTTTTGCTCACACCGACCTGCCCCCAGAGGATCACATTATCTTCAATTAAAGTGGAACCCGCAATACCAACCTGTGCTGCGAACAGGCAATTCTTTCCAATCGTGGTATCATGGCCTATATGAACTAAATTATCAATTTTGGTACCTGCGCCAATCACTGTGTCGCCAGTAACCCCGCGGTCAATCGTGCAGCCTGCTCCTATTTCCACACCTGTTTCTATCACTACACGTCCACAACTATACATTTTTTTATAATGAATGTCACGATTGGTTTTTTTATTGTAGTAAAAGGCGTCGCTGCCAATGACGGTACCTGCCTGTATGATCACGTCATCACCGATAACACAGTAATCAAGGATCGTGACGTTGGGGTGGATGAGGCAATTTTTCCCGATAGAAACATGATGGCCAATATAGCTATTTGGCATGATCACCGTTCCTTCACCGGCAGAGGTAGAATCGCTGATCATTTGCATGGATGGCGAAAACGGCCGGAAATATTTAACAATAGTTTGGTAAGCTTCAAAAGGATCAGGTGTAATCAGCAGGGCTTTCCCCTCCGGGAGATCGGTTTGTTTGCTTATAATAATGAAGCTTGCAGCCGAGTTTATACACTTGTCGTAATACTTGGGATGATCCACAAATACAAGGTCTCCCGCCTCTACCTTATGTATTTCATTAATGCCGGTTGCAGTTGCATTAGGATCACCAATAAGCTCGGCATTGATTAATTCAGCAATACGGGCCAGTGGCACAGGTTTATCAAAACGCATAAGAAAATATTTGCGCAAAGGTAACAGGTTAAGAGGGCTGGCACTGCGCAACAAGGTTTTTTCGAGGCTAAAGGATATTTGAAACAAACTTTTTAAAAAAATATTTTCCTGTATTTCGAGTGCATTTCAGGCAAATGAATCACTACCTGTTTATCGTGAGATAATTGCCATTAACAATAAATTATCCAATAAATCAAAAAATGCATGATGATGAAAGACTTGCTGCATAAGGATTGCATTAGAATAGAAATATGTAACACCCCGTAATAAATTAAGCTATCGACTTCATTTAATGTCATAATCCGGCATTTAACACGGTCTAAAACGGCTTCCTTTTCCACAGCACAAACTAAAATGTGAATAAAATTCTTTATAAAAAATTTTTTGGATAGAGAAAATAATATTTAATATTGCGTTGGGAAATTCGTTTCCCTGTACTTACTAACCCATCTATTATAACGATCCCTTCGACAATTCGAAGGGATTTTTATTTATTGTTTCTTTTTTCCATCACGTAACGGGCACATTAAGCCCTAACTGTTCTTTCGGGAAATAAGTCATTATTGCTAATGCGTCCCGGGTAGCGAAAGCAACGCCCATTCTCTTCCCGGTAACGGGTTAACGGATAATTAAAATATCTTTATAGCCTACTAAATAACTTTCACATGTTGAAATCCATGACCGGTTTTGGAAGAGCCGAATACAATGTAGCAGACAAAACATTCCTCGTTGATATAAAATCTCTCAATGGCAAACAATTTGAATTGCAGCTGCGTTTACCGGCCGTTCTCAAGCCCTTTGAGTTTGATATCCGGCGGATCCTTTCTGAAAAACTTGGGCGTGGCTCTATTGATTGCGTCATCAGTCTGAAGGAAACCGGTAATATTAAGCCTGTTACTATTAACACTGACCTGGCAAAAGCTTATTACCGGTCGTTGGCCGAGCTTTCAACGGAACTGAACCTTGACCCTTCTCATATCCTGAGTACGCTGGTAAAAATGCCGGAAGTGATCACTCCCAGCAGTGAAACGTTAGACGACCAGGAGTGGGCTCAGTTCAAGCAAATATTATTAACGGCGATTGACAGCATCAATCAACACCGTATTGATGAAGGTGTTTCTCTTGAGGAAGATCTTTTACAACGGATCGAGAATATCCTGGTGCAGCAGCAGGAGGTGATGTCGCTGGAGCCACTTCGACAAAAAAAGATACGTGAAGGCATCATCAAGCTGCTGGAAGATAATGTAGGTAAAGAGAACTATGACAGCAACCGGCTGGAACAGGAACTGGTTTATTATATTGAAAAAATTGATATTACCGAAGAACAGGTGCGGTTAAAAAATCATTGCGATTATTTCAGATCTATCTTAAATGAACCCGAAGAGTCGAAAGGGAAAAAATTGTCTTTTATACTCCAGGAAATTGGTCGCGAAATAAATACCACCGGGTCTAAATCCTATGATGCAGCAATCCAAAAATTAGTAGTAGTGATGAAAGATGAACTGGAAAAGGCAAAAGAACAGGTTTTAAACGTATTATAGAAAGCCTTGAGCAATGTGCTGCGACTGGTGCCTTTCTAAGATCGAAGCTCCTTAATTACATTTGTAAAAAACTATTAGGATTGAAACCACTTAGCCTGACATTTTACATCGTACTTCTTACATCGTACATTCTCCTTTCCTGCACCACTATAGATCTGTATGAAAAATCGGTCACCATTCCCCGGCATGCCTGGGAAAGCAGCTTCAGACCCTCATTTGATTTTACAATAAAGGATACCACGGTGACGTATAAGCTTTTTTTGATATTGCGGCACAATGAAAAATACAATTACAACAACATTTATGTGAACGTTTATGTCAAGGGGCCCGGACAGGATACCATTCAAAAAATCCAGCAGGACCTTGTACTGGCTACCAATGAAAAAGGTTGGCTTGCCTCCGGCATGGATGACATTTATGACCACCGCATTCCTTTAGGCCCGGAGCAGAGTTTGAAAGCCGGAAACTACAAGTTTACCATTGAGCAGATCATGCGGGAAAATCCGCTGAACAATGTGCTAAACGTTGGTCTTCGTATTGAAAAGAAACAATGATCTCATGCCTGATATCAGCCGAAAGATGATAACAAAGGCCACTATTATTTATTGGCTCATGCTTATTTATATCGTGGCTGCGCTGGTCTGGTGGTTCATCTCGTTGCAAAAACAAAGCTATGAGCTGGCAGAATTCAGAATTAATCAGCTCAATGCCACAGTTGACAGCAGCGCATCCCTGGCTTTTTACCAGGCTGCATACAATGCTATTGCTAATGAAAAAAAAAGAACCACTTTCAAACACGTGAGTGAAGGGCTTTTCTTCCTCGCGCTGATTATTGTGGGGGCCGTATTTGTATTTCGCTCCGTCAGGCGACAATTCAAACTACAGCAGCAACAGCAAAACTTTATGATGGCTGTAACACACGAGCTAAAAACGCCCATTTCTGTAGCGCGGCTTAACCTGGAGACCATACAGAAATACTCACTGGATCCGGAAAAACAGAAAAGATTTATCCGTACATCACTGGAAGAAATATCACGACTCAATTTTTTAACCAACAATATCCTTATTGCTTCCCAGCTCGAAGGTGGGGGTTATCAATCGTCAAAAGAAGAGCTTGATCTTTCAGACCTTTTAAAGGATTGTTTACAGGATTTTAAAAATCGCTTTCCTGAAAAAAAAATTTCAGGACAAATAGAAGCTGACGCCGAAGTACGGGGAGATTCATTGCTGCTCCAGATATTGGTCAACAACCTGCTGGAAAATGCCATCAAATACTCGCCGAAAGAATCCCCGGTATCTGCCGTATTGAAAAAAGAGAATTCTTTTATACAGCTGGAAATTATAGACGAAGGCCCCGGAATTCCTGATCACGAAAGGAAAAAAATATTCTCTAAATTTTACCGCATTGGCAATGAAGCCACCCGGAAAACCCAGGGCACCGGTCTTGGGTTATACCTTTGCAGCAGGATTGCCCGTGACCACAATGCGGACATTTCGGTGACAAACAATTATCCGCGTGGCAGTAGTTTTGCCGTCAGGTTTTTTTTATAACAATAATGTCCTGAATTCGGTAATTGGATTGCCGGCTTTTCGTTATAGTCAAACACATAAAATGTATGAGCGAGGAGAAAAAGACATCCATACTCTTAGTGGAAGATGAAGAAAACCTTCACGAAGCGCTCAAGCTTAACCTGGAGCTGGAAGGCTATGACGTGACCTCCGCTTTTGATGGCGCGGCTGCTTTGCATGCAGTGGAAAATGAATACTTCGACCTGATCATACTGGATGTAATGCTGCCTGAAATGGATGGCATCAGTGTTACCGAATCAATTCGTATCGGGAACAACGAAGTCCCAATTTTGATTCTCAGCGCCAAAAACAGCAGCGCCGACAGGGTATTAGGTTTGAAAAAAGGCGCAGACGATTATCTCACAAAACCTTTTAATCTTGAAGAATTATTATTAAGGGTCCATAAGCTGATTGATAAAAACAAGAAACTGCAGGATAAATCCACCGTTGGCAACAGCTATTCCTTTGGTGACAATCTTATCGATTTCAAGGCGCAGGAAGCTTCTACCAAATCCGGGCAAAAAATACAATTGAGCAAAAAAGAAACAATGCTGCTGAAGCTGCTGATTGAAAACAAAAATGAAGTGGTGCCCAGGGAGAAAATACTACAGGCAGTTTGGGGTTATAATGTATACCCCACTACGCGAACTATTGATAACTTTATTCTCAGTTTTCGGAAATACTTCGAAGAAGACAGCCGTAATCCCAAATATTTTCATTCTGTAAGGGGCGTGGGCTATAAATACTCTGAATAAGATCATTCTTTATTCCTGAACGAAGTGCTCAAGCAGGTCTTTCGTTTCTTTCAGCAGCGTTTTCTTATTCGCGGTATAATCTGAATTGGTAAACACCCCCACTTCGCATTGTTTCAATATCTCCAAAATGCGCTCCTGGTCCTTTATGGCGACTCCTTTCTCTTTCATGATTTCCACGACGTTGCTTTTATTGACATTACTACCTGTCAATCCAAAATGTTCGGTAAAAAAATTCCAGATACAATTCCGCAATACCGTATAAAAAGTTATATCATCCGCTTCTGAAAAAGTGGTTGCCGGTTGGAGTATTTTAGCGACAGGAATAGATTTCCTGACAGTTCCTGCCACAGGTTGAGGCTTTGCCGGGTTCCTGGTATTTTTTAACCAATAAAAAACAGAAGAAAGAACTATTAACAGTACAGCGGTGGCCAACGCTATTTTCCAGGTGCCATTATTGCTAACAGGTTTCTTACTTACGTCAATAATACCAGGTTTTAATTTTTCCGATTTGCTGATATCGATGTTCATAGGCTGAGTGGCAATCGTCTTATATTTATTGCTATCCGGTTTAAAGAAAGAGAAGCTGACTGCAGGTAGTCTATAAGTTCCTGGTTTGGCAGACACAAACCGGTAATAAAACACCCGTTTACCACTGAGTGGCGAATGATCATCATTGAGCGAATCCCTGACGATTGGATTAAATCCCTCGACGCCAGCCGGCCATTGAATAAGTGGAGCGGCTAGTTGGGTAAAGTTTCCTTTTCCGCCAATGGTAATTATGAGATCACCCTCCTCATTTTTAGCCAGCTCTTTTTTATCCAGCGTTGCGTTTATGGTAAAATTGCCTGTAGCCCCGTTGTATTCTTCAGGTTTATTTTTTTGAGGCGTTGGCTTCACGGTTATCGCAACAGGCTCAGTTTTCATGTTATTTTCAAACACAACAGTATTGACTTTTTCATCAATTTCTGCGCTCTCAAAAACGCCTTCTACAATTTCCTGTTCTGTTTTTTTCGAGACGGCACTTTTTGAAAACTCGACTCTATTCTGAACTTCCATGGCATCAATATTAAATCTGCCAGGCTGCAGTGGATACAATTGCACTTTACGAACTATATGGACGTCAAAATTTTTTCCATTGATGGTCTCGACAGCTGTAAGCTTATCGTCGAGATTGATCATATCGTGCACTGTAAAGCCATAGAGTCCCGGATTTTTGACGATATCCGATTTTGATTCTAATCTTGAATATAATTTAAAAGTAGCCGTAACCGGCTCACCTACAAAACAAACCCTTTTATCTACCAGCACCTTCATAAAAAGATTATGCTGCATTTTCACATAAGGGTCTTCTCCGGGAGCTAAAAAATAACCGGAATTGGATTCAGTGTTTATTAGTTTCCCGTGGTTCAATGCCTCTGCTTTACTAATCACCTGCAACCACACATTTTCGCTCTTGATTAATTTATTTTTTACTCTCGCAGAAGCCCCGGGTATAATAAATTTCCCCGGTTTGATTGCAACCAGGGTAAAAACAATATTTTTCAATTTTTTACTGCCGCCTGCTTCCAAAGCAGTTCCGCTATAAATATTGGGCCCGCTTATGAAACGAAACTCGCTAAAGTCGGGCGCAAAAAACTCATCTTCCTTATCGAGTCCTTCAATTACATATTGCACCTGGAAAGACTCGCCGGCGACGACGGGTCCCTGTGTAACAATAGTTTGAAAAGTCAGCTGTGAATTAACATGAGTCAAAAATGCCGTAGACAACCCGGTCAAAAGAATACTATGTGATATAACTTTTCTCATTAATAGATGAAGAGTAAAATTAGAAAGTTAAAATAAAGGAAGATGTTAAACAAAATGCATTAATAACGTCCGCCCGGCCACGCAATCCATGTTACCTCGTGGGAATGGATGTTAGAGATCACCCAATTGCGGCCTCATAATTATATCTTCCACGCAAGCCTGTGGCGAAAGTTGGGAAGCAGTGTAAATCATTTTAGCAATATCATCCACCTTCATAAACCTGTCTGCGCTGATACCCGTGCTTTTCCATGAATCCGTATAAGTAGCGCCGGGATGAACAGAAGTGACCTTAATACCATGCGGTCTCATTTCATGGCGCAGATTTTTTGAAAAACCATCCAAGGCAAACTTACTGATACTATAGGCTCCGCCGCCGGGATAAGCCTGTAGTGATGCTATAGAACTTATATTAAAAATGTGCCCGCTTTTTTGCCTGATCATTGCGGGCAACAACAATCTTGTAAGTCGATACGGGGCGAATAAATTCACTTCCATTGTTGTTTCCAGCAAGCCGTCTTCTTCATCATGTATATTACCCGGGGTGAATACACCTGCGTTATTCACCAATATATCCACCCTTTCTGCCTGTTGCAAAATCCATTCAGCAAACTTCTTTATTTCTTCAGGTTTGCTAAGGTCGCAGGCCTTAGTATAAATATTCGTTCTTGGAAAGCGCCCCTGCAAATCCTTCTCTAAAATCTTTAAAGTCTGAATATCGCGGGAGCATAAAAAGAAAGTATGTCCCTGCTTGTCATCCGCAAATCTTTCAGTGACAGCTTTTCCAATACCTTTAGACGCACCCGTGATAACAATATTCATACAACCAACATTTAAATGCGAAGTACGAACTTTTCCGCTTAAGTCCCTATTTAACCGTTTATTGATGAAAGGTTTAGCTGGTAGTTCGTATTTTGCAAGCTTAATGATGATTATAAACAATGCCGGTTGTTACAAACAATAGCCTTACTGTTTCGGGAAATGGAGGCAAATACGAACAGCTTTTCTTCGACCTCGACCATACGCTTTGGGATTTTGAAGCCAATGCCCGCCTCACACTGCAAGCATTGTACGAAGACCTGCAATTGAAGTCAATAGGCGTGTATGATTTTGAGCTGTTTTATAAAAACTACCTTGCCCATAATGAACGACTTTGGGAACGATACCGCAAAGGTTTTATAAAGCAGGAGGAATTGCGGGTAAAAAGAATGTGGCTGGCACTGCTGGATTTTAAAATAGCCAATGATGAGCTTTCTCAAAAAATGAATGTGTTGTTCCTGGATCTTTTGCCAACCCGAACGATTTTATTTCCGTACGCTAAAGAGATATTGCAATACCTGGTCGACAAAAACTATGAGCTGCACCTGATCACCAACGGCTTTGAAAAAGTACAGCACAGCAAATTGAAGTATTCCGGCCTGGATCGCTTTTTTAAAGAAGTGATTACCTCAGAAGGCTCCAACAGCATAAAACCCAACAAAGAAATTTTCGAATACGCCTTTCGAAAAACCAATGCCAACCCGGCAACGAGTATTATGATTGGAGACACCCTTGATGTAGACATTCTCGGTGCCATAAATGCGGGGATAGACCAGGTGTTTGTTAATCATACCGGAATTACCAGCGATATCAAGCCTACCTACACAGTAACCTCTTTAAAAGAGTTGGAAGAAATATTTTAAGAAGAGCAGCGAGCTTTGAGCCATGAGCTGCGAGCAAATACATTAAACCATTGGTGTCTATCCGGGAACAAGCCCCTCACCTCGTCATTGTAAGCGCAGCGAAGCAAAGGGGAGGCCTTAAAGCGTTGCTATCACAGTAACACCGCCCTGTGGCTTATCGCCAATCTTTACTTTCACTTTAGCATCAAGTGGCAATAATACATCAACCCTTGAGCCAAACTTAATAAAACCCATTTCTTCCGACTGCGTCACCTGCTGACCCGGTTGCAAATAATTGACGATCCTTTTTGCCAGTGCGCCTGCAATTTGTTTTACCAATATTTCCTGGCCATTTCTGCGATAGACTACGCTATGTCGTTCGTTTTCTGTAGAAGATTTAGGATGCCAGGCTACCAGGTATTTCCCCTTATGATATTTACTATAGGCTACTTCTCCACTCACCGGGTTGCGGTTTACATGCACATTCAACGGGCTCATAAATATAGAAACCTGGATACGGCGATCTGAAAAATATTCATCCGCCTGCACTTCTTCTATGGTTACTACTTTACCATCTGCAGGGGCTACCACCGCATTGTCATTGACAGTATGCTGTCTTTTAGGAACACGGAAAAAAGATATCATAAAAATGAGTAGGCCAAGCGTAACTATAAATATGATTGCACTGGCAGCGGGCGAATCAAAACTTATAAGATAAAATGAAAGCAGGTTTATTATACCGAAAATTATTGCAGTCCAGGCGATGGTCGGATATCCCTCTTTGTGGATGGTCATGAAGCTGAATATTGAGCTGCAAATATAGTGAAAACGCAAGTGGTGAATGGTGAGTAGGAAGTGGGCTTAGACAATCATTGCATAATTAGATTTACATAAAACCAAACAAAAGGAGTAGCGAATAATAAAGAATCAAATCTATCCAGGAAGCCACCATGTCCCGGCATGATATGGCCGCTGTCTTTTACGTCCGCCAATCTCTTCAACTTGGATTCAAAAAGATCGCCGAAGGTACCGGAAATAGCCGCAATAGCGGCAATAGTTGAAAAAACCATAGACAGAGGGAGATCAAACATTGAAAAGATGATCAGGGGCAATAAAAAACCTATCAGCCCAACACAAAGTACTATTCCTCCAATCGTTCCTTCCCATGTTTTTTTAGGAGATATTTTGGATAAAGGAGTTTTACCAATTAATGAACCAACTATGTAAGCCATAGTATCATTAATCCAAATACTTGCAATGATAACGACAGGAATAGTATACTTCCAAAGAACATATATCGTATCATAAATATGAAAATCCTCTTTCCCATAAAAACTAATCATCAATCCCCAACTCAATGAAATGTACAGCAAACCCAATGCCGCCGCACCAAAAGATTTCACATCAACCCTCATCTTTTGGAACACTCCTGTGATCAGAAGAATAAATCCTGCCACTGAAACCGGCAGCGAGAAATTTTCTTTTAATCCATGTCCTGAAAATTGATACAACGGACCGCAGAACCAAAGCATCAATCCATATCCCAATAACATAAATCCGAGTTTTGTATAAACATGCAATGATGTTGTATGAATTCTTTCCATCAACCGCAAATATTCCCACCAGCAACCAAAATGAATAATTGAAAACAAAACCAGGAAACTCCAGTGATTCCAGAGCAATCCTGCCAGCATTACCAGCACAAAGACGGCAGCGGTTAATGTTCTAGTCCTGAAAGTTTGCCAGTTAAATGCCATGCCAGAAAAAAGAGTTTTGAGTTTTAGGTTTTTAAGTTAGGAGATGAATAGCACAGCATTAAACTATGGGTTGACGGGCTGATGCTCTTCTAAATGCTGCAAATAAGACGATCACCAAAGGTATTGCCAGCATACCCCAATAGCTTGTTTCATCCTGCCTGATAGCTTCCTGCAAGGGCTTTCCCTGTTGCGTAGATATATAAAGTAGCGTTATCGCCAGCGCATTGTTGATGAAGTGAGCAACGATACTCAGCCAAAGTTTCCCCGAATAATAAAATAACGCCCCCAACACCATACCCAGAAAGAACCGGGATAAAAATCCGTAAAATGAAAAATGGGCCAGGCTGAATAAAAAACTTACTACCAGGATGGAAAACCACGGCAGATTGGTGGCCCGCGTTAAAAAATTTTGAAGTCCCCCGCGAAATAAAGCCTCTTCGCATAAAGCTGGTAAAAATGCCATAATGATCAAAGCAAGAATATAATCTTTGGTATTCTTCAAACTAATAATCGCCGAAACCTGCGTGTTATATTCCAGCTCCATTTTATCAAAACGGATCTTCCATGCTTCCGGAATTGGAACATTATTAGTAAAGTAAGACAAAGATGAAGAAACCAGCAAGGCCGATCCCACCAGTAATACCGCGAGCACTACCTGGTTCAGCTTTATTCCGACAGAAGAAAACCCTAATAATTTAATCGGTCGTTTGCTCAACAGAGTCGCGGCTATGAGTGTAGGGATAAAAAAGCCAACAAGGGCAGTAATAGATTGTATGATCTTCATCACGTCACTGTTAGCTGGATCGCTTAGTCCTTTTTGCAATTCCGTAAAACTTTTTCCCGTCATTTGTTGCCATATCAATGCGCTCATAGCAGATGCCAGCATCAAACCTCCGACGGCAAACGCAATAAGAATAAAAAACCCAGCCGTATAAGAAACGCCCCTGGAATCGTTGTCGTACATAAATTTCTGCGATAAGTGTGTAAATTTGCAGGCTTTCACCGAAAGGCGGATAGGCAAAAATAGTTGACCGCTGTCAGATGATCGTAATAGATTCAATATTTATTTAATCCGACAGCATACTTTCAAACGACCAATGATAACATGATTAAAATAGGCGACATATCACTTCCGGATTTTCCGCTTTTACTGGCCCCGATGGAAGACGTCAGTGATCCTCCATTTCGTGCCGTCTGCAAAGACAATGGTGCCGACCTGATGTATACGGAATTTATTTCTTCTGAGGGTTTGATAAGAGATGCTATCAAGAGCCGCAAAAAGCTGGATATATTCAACCACGAGAAACCTGTCGGCATTCAGATTTTCGGAGGCGATGAAGATTGCTTGTCATTGGCTGCAAAAATTGTTGAGGTTACCAATCCCGATCTTCTTGATATCAACTTTGGTTGTCCTGTAAAAAAAGTAGCATTAAGGGGCGCTGGAGCCGGCGTATTAAAAGATATTAACCTGATGGTTCGGCTTACATCTGCCGTGGTAAAATCAACTTCTTTGCCTGTTACTGTAAAAACAAGGCTGGGATGGGACGATCAAACAAAAAACATTGAAGAAGTGGCAGAACGATTACAGGATGTGGGGATAAAGGCCCTGGCAATTCACGGTCGCACACGTACACAGATGTATAAAGGTGAAGCCGACTGGACGCTGATCGGTAAAATAAAAAACAATCCCCGTATTCAGATCCCGGTTTTTGGAAACGGCGATATTGATTCACCGGAAAGAGCACGGGAATATAAGAATCGTTATGGCGTTGACGGCATCATGATGGGCCGTGCGGCAATTGGTTACCCCTGGATTTTTAACGAAATCAAATATTTTCTTGAAACAGGTGAATACCTTCCTCCACCAACTATTGACGACAGGGTAGCAGTATGCCGCAAGCACCTGCGCAGATCGGTAGAATGGAAAAACCATGTCGTGGGTATTAACGAAATGCGTCGTCATTATGCCAATTACCTGAAAGGGCTTCCCAACATTAAAGAATATCGCAACAAACTGGTGACCTTAAAAACAGAAGAAGAAATAAATGAAGTGCTCGATGAAATAATCAGCGCGTATTCAGGTTATGAATTTGAGCATGCGCCGATTGAATTGGTGAACTATCATGAAAAGTGTCCGTTGTAATGGGCTTAAGTTCTAAATGTTTTTAAGATCACATCCATAATAACATGAAACCTCAAACAAGCGGAGTCTCCGAAACCCCTCCTTCGAAGGTTCCCGATGCGCCCCCTGGCGGAGAAGGAAAGGACGGATGTTCGGCGGAGGCTACTTATCAATCTCTGCTGTCAAAATACTCTGCAAAGGCCAATTCACTCAACGGGCAGTTGCGCTGGTTCAGCTTTATCAGGCTATCGCTCTTTGTCGGGTTTATATTCTTAGGCTATAAATCCATACAAACAGTAGCGCCTTATTTTATTTTATCAACTATAATTTCATTATTAGGTTTCCTGTTTTTTATCCGTTTGTATGATAAGTTTCAAAGCCAGTCTGCATTTTTTTTTGAACTTGTAAAGCTTAACCGGAACGAAATCAATTTTCTGACTGGCCTGCCATCTGTCTATCCTGACGGAACGGAGTATATTGATCCTCATCATCCGTATTCTTATGACCTTGATCTTTTTGGCGAAGGTGGTTTATTTCCATACCTCAACCGCACCAGTACCATATTTGGCAAAAATGCACTGGCCAATACTTTGTTACATCCGGACAAAAATGCGGTCAGGCAAAGACAGCAGGCAATAGAGGAACTGAGTCATTACCTGGAATTTCGACAGCACCTGCAGGCGCACGGTTCATTGCTGGATACAAAAGAAAAGGAATTGCGGCAACTGAAGGCATGGCTGGAGGCCAAGCCTGCTTTTACCAATAAACTACTTTACCTGTTCCTGATGGCTTTTCCGCTGGCAACCGTTGGATGCCTGATCTATTATTTTATTTCCGAAGAAGTCGTTTTTCTCGATGCCTTCTATTATTTATTAATTGTCAATCTCGTCATTGCCACGGCATTTGCAAAAAAAATATCTGCTCATTTATCCGTTTCCACATCTGTCACTAAGATTTTGCAGCAGTTCGCAGGACAATTGAGGCAGGTCGAAAAACAATCTTTCCAATCACCTTTATTACAGCAGTTGCAGGTGGGTTTAAAGACAGGGTCGGTACCGGCGTCACAATCCATAGCGAAACTGGCATCCCTCTTTAATTACCTGGAGACAGTTATCAACTTAGTCGTCAGCATATTGCTCAATGGAATTTTTCTATTTCATGTACATATTTTGTTTGCGCTTGAAAAATGGAAACAACAAAATGGACAACTGATCCTACCCTGGTTGGAACTATTGGGTGAAATGGAGTCACTCAACAGTTTTGCGAACCTTGCCTTCAACAACAAAACATTTTGCCTTCCTCAAGTCAGTGAATCAGAAACTTTGACTGCGGTTAACATGGGGCATCCTTTGATACGCAGGGAGAAAAGAATCAATAACAGTATTTCCTTTGCCGGGCATCGCTTTGTGATCCTTACCGGTTCGAATATGTCGGGCAAAAGCACTTTTCTACGTACCATCGGTATCAACATGATATTGGCAAGAGCCGGAAGTTTTGTTTGCGCCGGGCAGTTTATTTTTTATCCTTATGAAGTAAGCGTCAGCATGCGTATATCTGATTCGCTGCAGGACAGTGAATCCTTTTTTTATGCAGAATTAAAAAGATTGCAAAACATCATCATGCAACTTGAAGCCGGCGAAAAGACGTTCATTTTACTGGATGAAATTCTCCGGGGCACCAACAGTAATGATAAACACAATGGGACGGTTGGTCTCATCCGGAAACTGGTGGCTTCCAGGGCCTGTGGCATCATTGCTACCCATGATCTTACTGTGTCAAAGCTGGCTGAGGAAACCAATGGCTATATCAGCAACAAATGTTTCGAATCCGAGATCATTAACGATGAACTTGTTTTTGATTATAAGCTGAAAGATGGTGTATGTACCAAACTCAGTGCATCCTTTTTAATGAAGAAAATGGGGGTGATTGGCTAGCAGCGCAAATAGCCCTGGAACCTCTCCTCATTTATTCCGGAAAATAATTGACCTATCGCAAATCTTTAACCTATTCCGGCAAAATCTGTTCCTGCAACTTCTCCGGACGCATCTGTGGAAATAATAAAACGTCCTGTATGGATGGTTGGTTGGTCAATAACATACATATCCTGTCAATGCCAAAACCAATGCCTGCGGTTGGCGGCATGCCATATTCAAGTGCACGCAGAAAATCATAATCAATAAACATGGCTTCCTCATCACCCCTTTCCATGAGTCTCGCCTGTTCTTCAAAACGGTCCCGCTGATCAACAGGATCATTCAGCTCACTATAGGCATTGGCCATTTCCTTTCCATTGATTATTAATTCAAATCGTTCTACCAGGCCTGTTTTGTCACGGTGCTTTTTTGTCAGCGGGCTCATTTCAACCGGGTAATCAATAATAAAAGTGGGCTGCACATAATGGTGTTCGCATTTTTCACTAATAATTTCATCAATCAGTTTGCCTTTGCCCATTGTGTTATCAACATGGATATGTAACTGCCGGCATAGGGAGCGGAGCTGCTCTTCGTTCATACGGCTTATGTCAATGCCGGTGTGTTCCTTTATGGCATCAAAAATGGTGATCCGCTTAAACGGAGCTTTGAAAGAAATATTCGTTTCTCCGACCTGCACGTCTGTTGTACCACAAACATCAAGGGCAGCTTTTTCCATTAATTGTTCCGTCGTTTCCATCATCCACAGGTAATCTTTATACGCTACGTAAAATTCCAGGATTGTAAACTCAGGATTATGTGTGCGGTCCATTCCTTCATTGCGGAAATTGCGGCTGAACTCATAAACCCAGTCAAATCCACCAACAATCAACCGTTTCAGATAAAGCTCGTTGGCAATACGCAAATAAAATGGAACATCCAGTGCATTGTGATGCGTAATAAATGGTCGTGCAGCCGCTCCGCCGGGAATG
>Ga0137431_1000309_pt1 | contig 19320 bp, 7 predicted proteins | sample EasRivERMZT800_2_FD_104646 | JGI IMG/M metagenome (GOLD analysis project Ga0137431, IMG submission 104646) | Soil microbial communities from meander-bound floodplain in the East River, Colorado, USA - East River MetaG ERMZT800_2 | ecosystem: Environmental > Terrestrial > Soil > Floodplain ... | reverse complement strand
TTGTGAGGTATGTCTTTTGCCACACCGCTTATCGTCATTGGTTTACCCAGTTTTTGAGCAGAAGGATCAGCGTCTGAATTCAATGTTTTTCCGACTACATCAATGCTACTAAAGAATTTTCTGGCTACCGTTTCTGTTACCACCACTGATGAAATATCATTTAATGCCGTATTTGCATCGCCTCTCAACAACGGAAAGCTGAAAAGTTTGAAAAAACTTTCGTCTACAAATAGCATTTGAAGATTCAATGTTTTATTATTGCCGACCACATCTCCTTTTATGTCACCACCCATCAATCTTGCATAATCAACTATTTCAGGCACTGCTTCTTTAAAAGCCGGTCCCTGCGGCTGGCCGGTGCCTGCTACTGTTCCTCTGTTGCCTTTATCATCCGTTCTGGATGTCAGGACGCGATAGAGATTGTCTTTTTTATCATGAAACCTATCATAACTCTTCTCGTCTTTAATATACAACACAGCCAGCAGTACACAGGTAATTGAAATGGCTAAACCAAACACATTAATAAATGAGTACAGTTTATTATGCCAAAGATGGCGAACTGATATTTTGATATAATTATTAATCATAATCGTTCAATTCGTTTATTTGTGTCACTCCATTCGCAATGTTGCTTTTCCCGCCAAAGGCGGGATCGCAATGACTGTTGCTTCACTCCGTTCGCAATGACTTTACCGGGTTAGCCAAACTTGCTTTAAAAGTTTGAACAGCGATCAATAGCCCTGTTATTAATCCCAATGCCAGGGTTGCCATTAAAAATGGTTGCGCTGTGATAGCCGTTCTGGATTCATAATCATTCAACCATTTTTGCATAATGAAGTAAGCCAATGGGCAAGCAACGATTCCCGCAACCATTATCACCGGTAAAAAATCTTTAATAAAAAGAAAAATGATATTCCTCTCCGATGCGCCTACGACCTTGCGTATCCCAATTTCTTTTGTTCGCTTTTGAATGCTGAGTGAAACCAGCCCCAACACGCCTAAAAAAACAATAATCGACGCTAATATGGTGGCGGTATATGCTGCCTTCTTTAATTGCAATTCAGCCGCGTATAGTTTTTTCAACGTATCATCCATGAAAGTATATTCAAATGAAGTGCCGGGCAGCAATTGCAACCATTTATTTTGAATGGCTGCAATAGATGCGTTTACATTGCCGGGTTTCAATTTAAACGATAAATACCGGAACAGGGGTGAATAACGGACATTAAAAAAAACGAATGGCGGAATAGCCTTTTGCATAGAACCAAACTGAAAATCCCTGGTTACTCCTTTTATGGTAAATAATGTAGGACCTCCGGGAATGCGCAGTTGCTGGCCAATCGCCTCCTCAGCATTCTTCCATCCCAATGCTGCGACTGCTCTTTCGTTGATTACTAATTTACCGGAGTCAAGACCATTCTTATCGAAAAAAGATCCGGTTTTTAGCGGCACCTGGTAGGTTGACAAATAGTTTTCATCTGTTCTCAGGAGCTGCACATAAATAAACTGTGTCGAATCGCTTCCTTGCTTATAAAGAGGGACCTGGCCTCCATTAGCTCCATCCGGAATTTCAAAAGCCAACGATATATCACTAACCTGGGGCAGTGTAGCAAATTCATTACGGATCGTAATCATTTTTTTGACTCCATCGCTTGTCCAGTCACGGGGTACCTGGGCTGAAACAATATATTCTTTGTTGTACCCCAATCCACGCCCGAAAAAATGCGCTACCTGCTGTGCAATTATGGCTGCAGCAATCAACACGATGATCGCCACAGAAAACTGAAAGGCCACCAATGATTTTCTTAATAAAAAATTTTCTTTGACCGTTTTCAATTCCCCTTTCAGAGAGTCCACCACCTGCATTGATGATAAAACGAAAGCAGGATACATCCCGGCTAAAAATCCAACCGTTAATACGATGACTGCCGGTGCTAACAAAAAATAAGCAGGAAATGAAGTTAGCCCGGGTATTTGTTTGCCGACTATTTGTTCAAATGATGGTTTTATGAACGGATATATCGCAAATGAAATCAATGTAGCCACACCTACCAGTAACATGGATTCAACAAGAAACTGCAGGACTAATTGCTTCTTTACACCGCCCAGCACTTTGCGGATTCCAATCTCCTTCATCCTGGCAGAAGAATGACTGATTGCAATATTGATAAAATTTACAATCGCCATCAACAAAATAAAAAGTCCGGTAAATGATAGTGTATATAGCATCCGTTTTACCAGGCCGTTGTCCTGCTGCAGGTAGTAATTAGTTAATAGAACCGGTTTTACAGTTACAATTCCCTGCAGCGTTGCATCCGCATTCTGTTGTATTAACTGGGTGATCGGTTTTTCAAGATCTTTCGCACTTATTCCTCTTTTCAGTTCGACATAAGATGCAATGAACATATTATCCCATGATTCAATATCAGTTCGTCCGAAATAAGATAGCGTATTGACCGGGATGAAAAACGAGTTTTTATATCCCTTCGCCAACTCGGTAACGCTGCTTAGCGGTATTTCTTTTAAAACAGCAGTTATCTTAAAATCATGTGTGCCCCCTGAAAAACTTTGTATGGTGATAAATTCACCCACCACATCGGTCCTCCCAAAATACTTGATAGCTTTTTCTTCTGTAATCACGACCGAAAAAGGATTGTTCAGTGCTGTTTTTGTATCGCCGTACAATGCTTCAAACCTGTACATATTCAGCAAGCTGCTGTCACCTATTTGCAGTCCTTCCCGGAAATGCTTATCCCCTTTTGAAATCACGGAGGTGACTCCATCATAGCGGTAATAATCCACAACCAAATCCGGGTAATCCTCCTTCAGTCTTTTCGCCAATGGGCCGAAAGTTGCCAGCTCGTACCCAACATTAGGATCCTTTGAAATCGTAGTAAGAATATATTGCCGTTTACTATTCTTAAGTCTTTTGCTCACCTGCAACTCTCCCCATATATACGCCCCGATCAGCAGGGTAAATAGAATACCGGCAAACAACCCAACGATATTCACGATCGAAAAGAAACGATGCTTTCGAATGTCCCGCCAGGCGATCTTGAAATAATTTTTTATCATGGTTCTATTTTTTGTCAAAAGTGAATGGTCAATAGTCAATAAGAATCTCCGCAATAGTGAACCCATTCACTATTCACCATCCTCACTCCGTTCGCAATGACTGAACAGGATTCGCCATCGCCGCTTTTACGGACTGAAAACTTACCGTTATCAGCGCTATCAGTATTGCAACGGAACCGGCCAAAGCAAATACCCACCACCCGATATTTACCCGGTAAGCAAAGTCCTCGAGCCATTTACTCATTGCCCACCAGGCCACAGGAAATGCAATTACCGAAGCGATGAGGACAAGTTTTACAAAGTCTTTAGAAATCATTGTCACAATACTCCTAACATCGGCACCGAGTACTTTTCGAATTCCTATTTCTTTTATCCGTTGTTCTGACGCAAAGGTTATTAATCCAAACAATCCAAGACTTGCTATGAGTATCGCAAGAATTGCAAAAGTGATAAATATCCTCCCGGTCCTTTGTTCGGTTGTATATAACCTGTTGAAGTCTTCATCCATGAATGAATAGCTAAAAGGCTGACCGGTCGCCATGGATTGCCATTTATTTTTTATTTGTTCGATTACACCAGCGATACCTGTCGATTGGATACGCAACGAAACATTTCCATTACTACTTCCGAGTTTTAAAGCAAGCGGAGTTATTACATCCCGCAACGAGTTAAAGTTGAAATTCTTGAGAACCCCTATTATATGCCACTCATTGAGGGCCTTGGTATTGATATCTTTAAAATTATATAGCTTTTTGTTCAACAAGTTTTCTGTTCCAAGAAACTTTGCCGCAGCTTCATTGATAATGACAGCAGTAGAATCTGTAGGAAACTGGGGAGAAAAGTTTCTGCCTTGCAAAATTTGCATACCGAGAGAAGGAACATAATTCTCATCCACAATCCAGTTTTGCATGGAAATCGCTGATCGCTGATCAAGGGTCGGCGAAAGGAAAAAAGCATCATTGCTCCTGTTGAAATTCACAGGTAGATAGCCACTCATGGTAGCATTTTGCACACCGGTTATCTGCATTGCTTCTTCCCTAAAAGTTTTTGCCTGCTCACCCAAAGCGGATGTGTTATTAATAGTTATTACCTGGTTGCGGTCGAATCCCAGGTCCTTATTCTGAATAAAACTAAGTTGGTTATAAATAACAACGGTTCCGAAAATAAGAATGATCGAAATAGTAAACTGAAAAACAACCAATGCATTCCGGAGCCAGGATCTTTTAAATCCACGTGCCAGTTTGCCCTTTAAAACATCAATTGGTTGAAAAGCAGACAAGAAAAATGCGGGATAGCTGCCTGCTAGTAAACCAACAATTATTATCAATGCGGTGAGTGACAACAGCATGTTCGGTTGAAATATTGTTCCGGCATGAATATTCTTTCCGGAAAGCTGGTTAAAATAGGGAAGCAGCAGCCACGCAATCACCAGCGCAAACAGCAATGAAATCAAACTTATCAGGAACGATTCTGTTAAAAATTGCATTACCAGGCTTTTCCTTAACGTCCCCAAGACCTTTCGTATTCCCACCTCTTTTGCACGGTTTGAAGAACGGGCCGTAGAAAGATTCATAAAATTCACGCAGGCAATCACCAGGATCAGAAGGGCGATCGCAGAAAAGATATAAACAACCTGTACGTTTCCATTTCCATCTAACTCGGCTAATTTATTGGAATGAAGATGAATTGCCGTAAGGGGCGTCAGGTTTGCCCGAACGTAACCGCCGCCCTTTCTAAATTCATCCATGCTTTGATTGATCGTACTTTTCAACATAGGCGCGGTATGTTTTTCCATAAATTCATTCAATTGCGACTCGATCTTTTCTTTGTCACCATGCTCTTTCAATAGAATATAAGTGTTCCAGTTTTCACTCAGCCAGTTGTCATCATTACTTCCTTCATTCTCGATCATCGGAACAAAAATGTCAAAGTTGAAATGTGACTGTGACGGGATATCCTCAATCACGGCGGTTACCTTATAATTACCCGTATCATTTATAAGCATCATTTTGCCTACGGCATCAACCGAGTTAAAATATTTTTTGGCAATCTTTTCTGTAATAACCAATGAATGGGGTGCTTTCAAAGCCGTTTTAGGGTCTCCGGCAATAACCGGCAGGGTGAAAACATCAAACAAAGTGGAATCAGCGAAACCTACCCGACCCTCTTCGATATTTTCATTCCCTTTTTTTACCAGAAAACCCCCATACCAGCGCAGGCGGGTGTACTGTTCTACCTGCGGAAAGTCCTTCACCATTGTGGTTCCCAATAAAGCCGGGCTTACGGCCATGTCAAAATAGTTGTCGCCAAATTTTACCTCGTTATTAACACGGAATATCCGGTTGGCCTTTGAATTGTATTTGTCATAACTCAATTCATCCAGTACGTATAGTAAGATGAGCAAACAGGTCGCCAGCCCGACTGCAAGGCCAATTATATTAATAGAGGTGTAAAACTTATTCTTCAATAAGTTTCTCGAAGCAATCTTTAAAAAATTCCTTAACATAACTAAAAAATTGTTTGATTGTTAAATTGTTTGATGGTTAACAATCAAACCATCAAACCTATAACCACTACTATTCCGTCCGCAACGACTTCACCGGGTTTGCAACTGCCGATTTTATTGACTGGAAGCTTACTGTTATCAATGCAATCATAACTGCAATAAAACCCGCAACAACAAACATCCACCAACTAATTGAAATGCGGTATGCAAAATCCTGCAACCATTTTGTCATAGCCCACCATGCAATTGGTGTTGCGATAATAATAGAAATGAATACCAGTTTTACAAAATCTTTTGAAAGCATGGCTGTAATGCCGCTTATACTTGCACCGAGCACTTTACGTATGCCAATCTCTTTGTTGCGCTGCTCGGCCATGAACGCCGATAGAGCGAACAGGCCAAGACATGCAATAATGATTGCGAGCACCGCGAAACTTGTAAAGATACTTCCCGTACGTTGTACATCTGCATACATCTTAGCAAAGCTTTCATCGAGAAAGGTATAACGGAAGGGTTGGTTTGGAGAAAAGTTTTTCCATACAAATGATACATAACTGATAACAGTTTTTGTATCTGCACCATTAATCTTTACAGCAACGATTGAAGATTTATAAATTCCCAGCACAAGGCAAAGCGGTGCTACATCCTGCCGCATAGATTCAAAATTGAAATCTTCCATCACACCTATTATGGTAAATTTTTGCCAGCCATTTTCGAGGCGTTGACCGACAGGGTTTTTCAAACCTAACTTTTCCACCATGGTTCTATTAATTACAACTGCCGCAGAATCTGACTTCATATCTTTTGAAAATTCCCGGCCTTCAACGATGTGCATTCCCATCGTTTTCATATACTCATAATCCACCTGCCATTTCTGGCTGAAAACACCCGGATCTTCATTTACTTTACCTTCCCTCCAAAAAGTATTGCCATCGCGCTTAGTACCCGATACCGGCAGGTAATCGCTTACAGAAACAGCTTTTATTTCTGAAGCTTTCAATAACTCATTTTTAAAAGCTTCTGTTTTATTTTCAAGCGTATTGGTTCCCTGCACCAGCAAAACCTGGTCTTTGTCAAAACCAATCTTCTTATTAAGCATGAACTGTGTCTGATTATCAATAACCAGTGTGCTTATGATAAGAATTATAGAAGTGCTGAACTGAAAAACAACAAGGCCGTTTCGGAGAATGGAATTTTTAGTTCCCCTGCTTACCTGTCCCTTCAACACATTGATAGGTTTAAAAGATGATAAATAAAATGATGGGTATAAACCTGCCATAACACCAATTATAATTGATGAGGCGATCATCATGGGTAATAACCACCATGCAGTCCAGGGGATGCTTAAAGATTTTGCAGAAAGCAAATTAAAGTAAGGAAGCAATAAAATTGCTGTCAATATCCCCAGCGCAAAAGATAAAACACTAAATAACAGCGATTCAGTTAAAAATTGCTTCACAAGACTAATGCGGTGTGAACCCACCACCTTTCTTAAGCCAACTTCTTTTGCGCGGTTTGCAGATTTTGCCGTTGACAGGTTAATAAAATTGATACAGGCGATTGCAAGAATAAAAACGGCGATGGCTCCAAACAACCATACGATTTTAATATCTCCTTTTTCAAGACGGTCATCAATATTTGAAGAGTAAAGATGTATATCTTTTATTGGTTGTGCAAGCACTTTTAGCTTCTGCGCAAAATTATCAGCTTCTGCATAACCGGTTTCTTTTAATACAGGGAGATAATATTTGGTTATTATGAGTTTTAATTTGTTTTGAAATTGCGCTGGGTCTGTACCTGGCTTTAGTAAAACATAAGTGAGATAATTACTTGCCATCCATGTTGATTGCTCATTTTCCCACAGCTCATGTCCCGTCATCGTTAAAAGAAAATCGTAATGAATATGAGAAGTGGTTGGAAAATCCTGCATCACGCCACCAATTTTATATGGCGTTTTGGTATCATTATTCAGGATCATTATTTTTCCAACAGGATTTTGGCCGGGAAAATATTTATCTGTCTTGCTCTTTGAAAGAACGATTGTATTTGGTTCACTCAGTGCATGTGCCCTGTCCCCGTAAACCATTGGCACTTCCAATATTTCAAGCATATCCTGGTCTGCATAGCTAAACCCTTCTTCAAAGGTATTTTGTTCAACATCAGCACGTCTTAACTGGTTGCTGCCTCCTCCATAAAAAAGCGGCGCATCCATAAAACGGCCAACTTTTTCAACTTCCGGAAAATCTTCCCGCAATGCCTTCGCCATTGGCGCTGGCCAGTCTGCGCCGCTTGTAATTTTTCCACCGATGTCGTACTCCCCTGTTATCCTGTAAATACGGTCAGCAGTTGACCAGTTTTTATCATAACTCAATTCATCTTTTATATACAAAGCAATCAGCAAACAAGCCGCAATGCTTAGCGCAAAACCGCCGATCTTTATTGCAGAATACATTTTCTGTTTTACCAGGTGTCGTGCTGCAATTTTGAAATAGTTTTTTATCATGTTTATTCAATTGTTTGATTGTTGAATTGCTTGATGGTTAAAGCAATCAAACCATCAAACAATGTAACCATTTCACTCTGTTCGCAATGACTTTTGCTTCACTCCGTTCGCAATGACCGAACCGGATTTGCCACTGCTGCTTTTATTGATTGAAAGCTTACTGTCATTAAAGCAATAACAAAAATCGCCACAAACGGTATCATAAAATAGGACCAGTGTATGTCGATCCGGAACGCATAACCCTGCAGCCAATTTGAAATAGTGAGCCAGGCTAACGGAACAGCAACAAGAAATGCTATTACCAGTAACATCGCAAATTCACGGTAGAGCAATTTTAAGATCCGGACCACAGATGCACCCAATACTTTCCTGATACCAATCTCTTTGGTACGCTGGATGGTCGTGAATGAGGCAAGACCAAACAATCCCAGGCAGGCCACTAAAATCGCCAGGGTTGTAAATAGTCCGAATACCTGGCCAAATCGCTGATCAGCTTTATATTGCTGATCGAAATGATCATCAAGGAAAAAATATTCGAATGTATTTCCTGGGAAAAACTTATTCCATTCAGTTTTCACGCTTGTAATGGTTTGGCTGACATCGGCAGTGCTTGTTTTTATAGATATTGAGCCATTAATATCCGGGATCAGCCTCAGTATCAAAGGTTCATATGCTTCACGTAATGATTGCTGGTGAAAATTTTCGGTAACCCCTTCGATAGTATATTGATCGCCCCAGAAATCAATCTTTTTCCCAATCGCATCTTTCGGCTTGTCAAAACCTAGTTGTTCAATACCCTTTTTATTGAAGATAACAGAACTTTTATCGGACCCGAATTCTTTTGAAAACGCACGGCCGGCAATTAATTTAAGTCCGTACATTTTAATGTAATCATAATCCACACCAATAACACGGTATTGGTTTTGCATAGATTCATCTGCTCCTACCAGCTTGATGCCCCCTGCATTCCAACCTACAGCTTCACCCGGTATGCTTGTTGAAACAGTTATTTCCTTTATAGAAGTCTGTTGCTGTAATTCCTGTTTGAAAGCAGTCATCTTTTGTAAAAAAGTTGAATCAATGCCCACAATCGGCGGGGGAATAATCAATGTTTTATCTATATTGAGACCCAGTGATTGCTTACGCATGTATTGTATTTGCCGGTAAACAGTAAGGGTGCCTATAAGCAGGAACAAGGAAGCTGCAAACTGGAACACAACCAATGATTTTCTTAGCAAGGCACCCTGCTTTGTGGTACCCATTTTACCTTTGAGCACTTCAACTGGCTTAAATCCTGACAATACAAACGCCGGGTACAGCCCGGAGAAGAATATGCCTGCCAGGAATAACCCGGACAGGCCTAGCCAAAAATCAGGCCGGCTAAATAATGAAAAAGAAAGTTGCTGTCCTGAAAGCCGGTTAAATCCCGGTATGGAAATTATGACAATCAGCAGAGCAAGCAGCAATGCAATCCCATTCAATACTGCGGACTCCGAAAGAAATTGAATGATCAATTGCCTTCTTTGTGAACCGACTGCCTTCCGTACACCCACTTCTCTTGCCCTTGTAACAGCACGTGCCGTAGCAAGATTGATATAATTTACCCAGGCTATTATGGCAATGAAAAATGCAATGCCTAATAAAAGATAAACTGTTTCGCCATCCCCGTTTTCCCCGGGTTCCATCATGTAATGAGAGTACAGGTGAATATCGGTTAACGGTTGTAAATGATACTTCACAGTTGCATTGTATTTCTTCATGTCTTCAGCGGTAAACTTATCAACTATCGGTACAAACTTCTTTTCAACTGCCGCAGGATCTGCATCATTACGCAATAGTAAATAGGTAAGACAACCATCCCACTGCCATGCCGTTTCGGGTCCATTTCCGCTTGAATCCGTGGTCCATTTTACAAAAGTTGCGTAGGAAAGCAGCATAGCAGGCTTAAGCTGGGTATTAACCGGCGCATCTTTATATACCGCCGTTATTTTATAACTACTATTGCGGTTTAGTTCTAAAGGTTTGCCAATAACATTAGTGGTTCCAAAAATCTTCTTCGCTGTAGTTTCAGAAAGTGCCGCGGTAAATGGCTCTTTTAATGCAGAGCTTTTATTGCCTGCAATTAATGGATATGTAAAAATGTTAAAGAAAGAACCACTTGCAAAATATACTTTCTCAATTTTTAAAGCCTGGTTACTCACCTCTGTAGTCACCCTTCCGTTCTCTTTGACCTTTACATAATCTTCTATTTCAGGTATAGCATCTTTAAAAGAATTACCCACGGCATAGGCTCCGGCAGCCCACTGCGTACTTAATTTTCCTTTATCATACCTGTCTTGCTGCACCCGGTAAACCCGGTCTTTATTTACCTGGAAATTTTCATAGCTAAGTTCAAAGGCTACGTACCGGAGAATAAGAAGACAGGCTGCAATACCGATCGCCAGGCCAATAATATTGATTGCTGAATAAGCTTTATGACGAAGTATATTACGCCACGCGACCTTAAAATAATTCTTTATCATACTTTTTATTCATTGTTTGATTGTTGTCCCGATAACTATCGGGATGTTTGATGGTTAACTTACATAACAATTGAACCATTAAACCATTTAGCCATTGCTTCTCCACGGTTAAGTGATCGCAATGACAATTTCACTCTGTTCGTAACGACTTCACAGGATTCGCCAATGCAGCTTTTATCGCCTGGAAGCTAACCGTAATTAATGCTATAAATATTGCCAGCACGGCCGTAATTAGAAATATCCACCATGCTACTTCGACCCGATAGGCGTAATTCTGCAGCCATTTGTGCATACCAAACCAGGCAACAGGGGCAGCAATGATAAACGCGATCAGTATGAGCACAATAAATTCCTTTGCCAGTAAATTATAAATGCTAATAACACTTGCACCCAACACTTTTCTAATACCTATTTCTTTTATTTTCACCTGCGCTGTATAACTGGCCAGTCCAAAGAGGCCCAGGCAGGAAATTAAAATGGCTACAATCGTAAAAACGTTGAACAATTCTCCCATTCGCTGATCATCGAGATACATCTTGTTAAAGTCAGTGTCAAGGAAAGAATACTCAAAAGGAAAATCGGAACTATAGCTTTTCCATACTCTCTGTGCGGCAGCTAATGCTTTTGTCGCATCATTGCCGGTGGTTTTAACATACATCCGCGAGTTAGCAGGGCTATAATAAAAAATAGCAGGTTCAATGGATTGCCTGAGCGATGCATAGTTAAAATCTCTGACTACGCCGATGATCGTTCCTTTCGTTGACCATAGCGAAAACATTTTACCAATGGGGTCCTTAATGCCCGCCTGTTTTACAGCCGTCTCATTCAGGATAACGTGAGCGGAATCCGCTTTGGACCCGGAGAAATTTTTTCCCGCGGCCATTTTCATATCAAGCATGGGGATCAGGTGCTGATCAATTCCGTTCGGATGGATCATCAACATCGTGCCTTCCTCCTTACCATTCCAATCGGTATCTCCGGTTGTGGCGTTTGTCCCGACAATACTATTATTAGAGGAAGCAACGGCAATTATTCCCGGTTGTTTCAAAAGTTCTGCTTTGACTGCGTCGAAGTGCTCGTTCATTTCCTTCGTCAGGCCAAATGAAAAAACATGTTCCTTATTGAATCCCAGGTCTTTTTGACGTATGTATTTTAACTGATAAGAGATTACAATCGTAGCGACGATTAAACCAACCGAAAAAACAAACTGAGTTACGACAAGTATCTTCCGGAAAAAAACATTGCCGATACCAAGTGCCAGCTTACCCCTGAGTGCCTGCAATGGCCTGAACGATGATAGTAACAAAGCCGGATAAATACTTGCCAAAGCCAGTGAACCCAGGATCGCACCACCTACTACAATCCATACATTTCCATTTGACAGGCTGAACAAAAGATTTTTTCCGGACAGGTTGTTGTATAAAGGAAGCAATAGATACACCAGCAAAAATGCGAGCAGGGATGACAGTAAAAACAGCAATATTGATTCAGTAATGAACTGGATAAACAATTGCCATCTTGCAGCACCAATTATCTTACGTACGCTTACTTCTTTGGACCGAAGCATAGCACGTGCAGTGGAGAGATTTACATAATTGATACAGGCGATACATAAAACCAGGATGGCCACAATTAAAAAAATTCTTACTTTTTCCAGCCTGTCCGTATTACCATCACCAGCTACGAGATGAATTGACTTTAAAGGTTGTAGTGTAAAGAAATCATCTTTTGCGTCGGCACCTTTTTTCTCACGGAAAAGCTGTGTTATTTTTTTGGTTACGGGTTCCGGTGACGTATTTTTTTTCAGCTGCACATACGTGTAATATTGATAATTGCCGAGATCTTCATCAATTGTTTTCCAGGCTCCGTTCCCGCCCCACTCCGTAAACTTTTTGGCATAATAGCTCATGGGAAAAAGCATATTGTAGCGAATGCCGGAGTTTCCGGGAAAATCTCTAATGACTCCCGTCACCACAAGATTTTCCTTGCCATTCACCATAATTTTGCCAAGCGGATCTGCATCACCAAAATATTTCTTGGCTACAGAGGAGGTAAGCACCACTGAATAATCATCCGAAAATGGCTTTAGCTTATTTCCTTTTATGAGCGGAAAGCTGAACAGCGAGAAGAAAGAGGGATCAACATACGCAGAATTGGATTCAATCATTTTTCTGTCTCCCTGGGTAAACAACAACTGGTCCCATCGCGGATAAATTCTTACCACATCGGCAACTTCGGGAATGGATTGTTTACAATATACTGCCAAAGGCCCCGGCGAATCCTCCCATACCTGCACACCATCACCCGCCGCGAAATGTGAATTAATTTTATAAATATCGCCTGCATTTTCATGGAAACTGTCATAACTAAATTCATCCTGCACCCATAGCAGAATCATAATGCCGACCGCCAGGCCAATAGCAAGACCCATAATATTAATGGCGCTATAAAATTTGTTTCTAAAAAGGTTTCGCCAGGCGATCGTGAAATAGTTTTTTATCATAATTATCGATTGTTTGATTGTTGAATTCCTGCCTGTCGGCAGACAGGGCTTGATGGTTATGGCAATCAAACCATCAAACAATATAACCATTTCACTCTGTTCGCAGCGATTTCACGGGATTTGCCATCGCTGCCCGTATAGCTCTGAAGCTCACAGTAAACAGCGCAATAAACAAAGCAATGGCTCCGGCTACACCAAATACCCACCACCCGATATTAATTCTGTAGGCAAAATCCTGCAGCCATTGATGCATAAAATACCAGGCAAGCGGCGAAGCAATAACGGCAGCGATCAACACCAGTTTCAAAAAGTCTTTTGAAAGCAAGCTTACAATACCCGGAACACTTGCACCCAATACTTTCCGGATGCCGATCTCTTTAACTTTCCGTTCAACTACAAAAATTGATAAACCAAAAAGACCTAAAGAGGCAATCAATAAAGAAAGACCTGCAAAACCGTAAAAAATACCCTGCATTTTTTGCTCATTGCCATACTGTTTACCAATGCTCTCATCAACAAATGCATACTCGAGGGGGATGTCAGGAACGGATGTCTTCCATACCTTTTTAATGTGATTAATTGCCTCCTCTGTATGTCTTGCATCAATTTTCAATGACAAGCGGTTGCCGGCTTTGGCATACTCAATCATCAACGCTTCTACCGGTTTATGGAGGCTTTCGAAATTGAAATCCCTGGTCACACCAATTACATACCTGGCATCATCTCCCTTTCCAAATCTTTTCCCGATTGCATTTTCCGGTTTTTGCCAACCGAATGTCCTTACCGCGGCCTCATTTACCAATAGGGCTTTTGAGGTATCGGTTGGAAAACCTTTCGAAAAAAATCTGCCGGCAGCAAGTTTCAAATTATACACGTCGGCGAAAGTCGTGTCTACTCCCATGTTGTAAAGACTGGTTGACATTTCCTCCCCTTTCAGGTTTTCTGTTGTAGTCCATCCATTTCCCAGTCCGCCCACGACATTTTGACTATGCTTGCTTACATTCAATATATAAGGGCTTTGCATGAGCTGGTTACGTAATGAAACGTATTGGTCATTTACAGATTGCTCTCCAAAAAATCTAACTTCCAACACCGCATTTCCTTCAAACCCCAATGATTTATTTTTTATAAAATTCATTTGCCTGCTGATGATAATTATAGAGGCCACCAACGCAATGGTAATGGTGAATTGGAAAACAACCAATCCCTTCCTGATAAAATTTCCCCTTGAACCCGTTGCAAAATTTCCTTTTAGTGTTGTGGATGGATTAAAAGAAGAAAGAACCGCTGCTGGGTAAATACCGGCGATCACTGAAATAAATGACACAAAACCGACAATGATCAAAACATTGGTAAGGGATAATGGAAAGGCATACGGCTGACCTATCCAGTCAGAAAAACCGGGCAGGATCAGTTTGAATAAGACAATGCCAATAATCACGGACACTGCACACACCAGGAGAGTTTCAAGGAAAAATTGTCTGATCAGCTGAAGTTTGGTAGCACCAACCACTTTTCTTACTGATGTTTCTCTTGCCCTTTTAATTGCACCGGCTGTCGTAAGGTTTATGTAATTAATGCATGCCAGCATTAATACAATGATTCCAACAATAGAAAAAATATTTACCCTTGCCTGGCTGCCATTATTATCCGAATCATACCGCAATTTGGATTTCAAATGAATGTCGTCGAGCGGTTGCAGAAAATATGTATAGGACATTTTATTTTCTTTCCATGCCTTCTCAGAAAACCGGGCTGCAATACTGTTGATCTGCTTTTCTGTCTCTTTCCATTTAGCCGGATCATTTAACTGCACGTACACATAAGGCCAGCCACCCACCCACATACTATCAGGATCGAAATTGTAATTCTTCATCATTATATTCCGGAGGTGAGAATAGGCCAGCACCAGGTCAAACTGTATTTGTGAATTTACCGGCGTGTTTTCCGCCACCCCGGAAACGATTTTTGGAAATTGGCCATCAATCTCCAGTGTTTTACCAAGAGCTTCGTCAACAGAGCCAAAGTATTTTATCGCCAATTTTTCTGTTATCACCATCTGATCGGGGGATTGCAATACTTGCTTAGCGTTTCCTTTAAGGAGCTTAAACCCAAAAAAACTAAAGAAATTGCTATCAACCTCGGCCGCCTCATTTTCGATGAAAAGATTATCGTTACTTTTTACTTTGAAACTATTACCAAATACACGACAAGTGGCTTTTACTTCAGGCAATTCTTTCGAAAGAATTGTACCAAATGCTGCTCCCGTGCCAGCTTGTGAAAATGATTCGCTTTCACTTTTAAATGTATTGGCAATGCGAAAAATCTGCTTACCATTTGGATGAAAATTGTCAAAGCTAAGCTCCCGCTGCAACCAGATACCAATAACAAGGCAAACGGTTACGCCGATCGCGAGGCCTGAAATATTCAGAACGGCAGTAGCCCTGTTCTTTGCAAGGTTTCGATATGCTACAAGAAAAAAATTCTTTATCATAAAAAATCAGTTTTATTCAGTTCTTAAAAGCTTTACGGGATTTGTTCTTACTGCCTGCCATACTTTTATCCCGGTCACCAAAGCCGTAATTAGAAACAAAGCAGCCACCGAACCAATCAATGCAGCTGAATCCACTCCTGCATTGATTTTAAAGATCATGTCAAGCAGCAACTTGGTCAATGCATAGCCGCCATAGCAGCCGAGCATTGCCGAAACAATGAAAATCCAGAAATAACTTTTGTTGATAAGCACCATGATGTGACGTGGAGCTGCTCCAACCACTTTTCGCAACGCGATTTCCTTCATTTTTTTTAAAGTGGTCAGTGAAACCAAAGCAAAAAGCCCGGTTGCGGTTAAAAGAATACAGACCAGTGCAAACCATTTAAAAATGATCGCAATATTTTTACTGGTTTCAAATGCTTCCGCCGTTACTTGATTCTGATAAAAACCGTTGAATGGCTTTAATGGAAACAACCTTTTCCATACATCGTTTGCTTTTGCATAAACAGCAGTCAATTCTTCGGGTTTGGCCCGCATTATAAGAAACTGGAACCGGCTTTCCTTTGCCAGCTTCATCGCAGCCGGTTCCAAAGGTTCAAACAGGCGATCCGGATGAAAATCTTTTAATATGCCAACAACAGAATAGTATGTGCTATCTATAAAAATTCGCTTTCCCAAAGCTTCCTGGTCCTTCCATCCGAACTGCGCCGCCAGCATTTGGGTAATCAATAGCGCATTGTTATAATCCGCTTCTGAGTTTGGATCAAAATCCCTTCCGGCTGCCAACTTCAGCTGCATCGTTTTTAGATAATCCCTGCCGACTTCCAGGAAATTGGTCTCTTTTTTCATCTGTTCGGATTCGGCAATCGCGCTTCTGAATCCAAATGCAATATGATGGCGGGTACCGGCAACTGCCTTTACACCGGGTATTTTAGCCAGTTCGTTTTTCAACGGTATATAACTTGATGAGTCACTAAAACTGACCCCCAATGTATTTTCCATGTCATACCCAAAATCATAATGGCGCTGGTACTCGGCATTTCTTGCAAAAGCCACGCCCGCAATAACCGTAATGATGGCAATTGATAATTGCAGCCCCAGCAAGAGGCGGGAAAATAGATTTGTACCTCCAAACTTTACGGTCCCCCTGAAAATGGTTGTTGGATTATACCTGCTTATATAAAAGGCCGGATAAAAGCCCGCAAGCAATGTGGAGGCAGCTAATGTGCCAGCAAGGAATAGGAGCAGGTTGGGATCATTCAAATAATTTGCCTGTACATCCACTTCGCCAAACATTTCATTAAATGCCGGAAGCCACCAGTTATTCAATACTATCGAAAGCAAAAGAGCAGCCAGAACAATTACAGCGCATTCCAATAATAATTGAAGTATCAATTGGCCGTGTGTGCTGCCCATTACTTTGCGCATGCCTATTTCCTTCAATCGCCTGTTTGCCCGTGCTACTGTTGTATTGGAAAAATTAAGACAAGCGGAAAGGAAAATTAAGAACGCCAGCACGAAAGGGCCATATGTAGCCGAATCTTCGGGCCGTTCATATAGACTATTAGATCCAATAGCGTCGCTTAAGCCAGCAGCTTCCCGAAGGCTTACGAATTTGAATGCAGACACTTTCCAATCTTCTCTTGCCTTATTTTGTACAAGCAAATACTTATTCATTTCTTTTTCAAGCCGCAGGGCATTCGACGCATCGGGTATCCTGAAAAAAGCGGCATCGACAAACCATGCCCAGTTATCAGTCTTAATTTTTGTTCCATCAAAATTTAACTGGTTGTCGAAATGGGTAATGAAATTAAATCGCAGTGTTGAATTAGTCGGAACATCCTTTAGTATGCCGGTTACCGTTAAGGGCATAGCATAAGTTTCACCGGCATAAAAGGTAAGTACTTTACCTAAAGCATCCTGTTGACCAAAATATTTTTTGGCTGTCTTCTCAGTAATTAATACTGCATTCCGGTTATTGATATCGTTGGTACCTGAAACGAGCGGAAAATTAAACAAATCGAAGAAGGCAGGATTGGTAAAATGTATTTGTTCACCAAATGCATCACTCTTGTCATACTTTACATTAAGCCCCCGGCTATCCCAGAATACGGTTTCCTTTATTCCGGAAAAATCGTTCTGTGCCTGGATTGCCGCTGCAACAGGAACGATCCCTTTCATCCCTTCCGCGTCCTTCTTGTAGGTCAATGCACGGTAGACATTATCCTTGTCTTTATGGAAATTGTCATAACTATGCGAGAACTGGTAGGTTTGATAGCCCCATACTATAGCAGCAATGCCTATGGCCATCCCGATAACATTAACAAGCGTATAACTTTTATATCGCCACAGGTTGCGATAAATTATTTTCATGGCATTCTTAAACATATGTTCTTATTTTATTGGTTCTTAATAATATTTGTTCGCAATATTGTTTCCTGCTTCACTCTGTTTTCGGTCTCAGTCGCAATCACACTTAATTCGGTTCGCAATGTTGCTTCACTCCGTTCGCAATGACGTAACGGGATTTGCTATTGCAGCCTTTATTGCCTGCAGACTGATAGTAACAATAGCAATTACCAGAGCTAACAATCCTGCAACTCCAAAAAACCACCATTTAATATCAATGCGGTACGCAAAATCCTGCAGCCACTTGTGTGTGACCCACCCTGCCACCGGAAATGAAATAAGCGATGCGATAATGACCAGCTTTAAAAATTCGTTTGAAATCAAAACCGCAATACCCATAACTGAAGCGCCTAATACCTTGCGAACACCAATTTCTTTTGTCCTTTGTCTTGCAGTATATACGCTGAGGCCAAATAAACCCATGCAGGCAATAGCAATAGCCAAAGCGGCAAAAATGCTCAGGATCTGCAATAGCTGATTATCTTTTTTATAGAATTTATTTAGCTGTTCATCCATAAAAAAATAGTCAAAAGGATATTGATTACTCAAAATTTTCCATTCTTTCCTGATGTGTTCAAGAGACGGCTGCGTTGTACCGGAGCGTAGCCTGACCGATAAATAAAGGGGGTTATTACTGAGAATAAGCGTCAACGGTTGCACAGATTCCCTTAGGGAAGCAAAATTAAAATCCTTCATCACTCCTATTATTCTTCCTTTTCTCGCCTGGTGTATTTCAAATTCTTTTCCCACTGATTCTTCCCAATTGAGATAACGGGTCATTGCCTCGTTGACTACAATTGCATCGGTCGTATCAGTGGCCATTTGCGGAGAAAAAAATCTTCCTTCCTTCATAGATATTTGGTAAACGGAGGTAAAATCAGCATCGGTTTCCAATACATCTGAAAGTAAATGCTCTTCTTGCCGGCGACCTTCGGGAATAATGCCGTAACCATTAAAGGTTTGTCCCGGTACGCGGTTGCTGACTGAAACAGATTCAATCCCCGGGTATTTTTTTAATGCGGTGATCAATTCATTGCTTTTAGCTTCCATACCGGTATTGGTAAGAGGAATCACCACTACCTGGTCCTTTTCGAAACCAAGATCCCTGGTCGCCATATACCTCATTTGCCGGTTTACCACAATCGTGGCAATAATAAGAAGGATGGATAAAGCAAACTGAATGGTAACTAGTGATTTTCGCAACCAGTTGTCTCGTCCGGCTTTAACAATATTTCTGAACACATCTGTTGCTTTGAACCTCGCAAGAAATACAGAAGGATAAACTCCCGCTATAATACTTACGATGAC